>Ga0114129_10006035_pt1 | contig 17179 bp, 17 predicted proteins | sample RhiMetdeltSRZDD1_FD_80071 | JGI IMG/M metagenome (GOLD analysis project Ga0114129, IMG submission 80071) | Populus rhizosphere microbial communities from Tennessee, USA - Rhizosphere MetaG P. deltoides SRZDD1 (version 2) (version 2) | ecosystem: Host-associated > Plants > Roots > Rhizosphere >... | reverse complement strand
CGCCGACGACGACCGTGACGCCCGTAAGCGCGAGCAGCGGCGTGCGCGGGCTGCGGCCGCGGTCGGCCTCGGCTTCGAGCTCCCTGATCTTCTCGACCGGATGGAGATCTGGCATGCCCTGCGACTACCCGCCGAGGTGATTGGCTACGCACATGCACTACGACGTGCTCGTGCTCGGCGGAGGCTCGGCGGGCTGCGTGCTGGCGGCGCGGTTGAGCGAGGATCCGGAGCGGAGCGTCTGTCTGGTCGAAGCTGGGCCGGACTACGGGCCGCCGAGCAACTGGCCCGAGGAGCTGCTCGACCCGCGCAACCTTCCTGAGACGCATCAGTGGGATCCGGACGAGGCCCCGTTGATGCCGTTTCGCGCGAAGGTCCTCGGCGGCTGCTCCACGCACAACGCCTGTCTGCTCGTGTGGGACGAGGAGCTCAGCGAGCTCGAGCCGTACCGCCAGAAGGCACTCGCGACGATCGCTCCCGAGCCCTTTTTCTTCGGCGAGGACGAGCTGTCGCCATGGTTCACGGCAGTCGCGACGGCCGCCCGTGCGCACGGCTTCGAGGTCCTGACGGGCCCGTTCAACATCCGAGACGGCATGCGCTGGAACGCAGCGTTTGCGTACATCGGGCCGGCGCGGACGCGCCGCAATCTGACCATCCAGCCGAACGCGCACGCCGAGAGCGTCCTGCTCGACGGCGAACGCGCCGTCGGTGCTGTGGTCGACGGTGAGGAGATCCGCGCCGATCTCGTCGTCGTCTCCGCCGGAACGGTCGGCTCGCCGCGGATCCTGTTGCAGAGTGGAATCGAAGCAGGGTCGAACTTCCAGGATCACGTCTCCGCGAAGCTCGTCTTCGAGACCACCGACGCGCTGCGGACGGAGGTTCCGATGCCCTTCACGAACGGGATCGTCACGACGCCCGATCTGCACATGCTGCCCGTCGTCGACCCGTACGGAACACAGGCGCACATCACGATCGCGCTCCTGCGCCCACACTCTCGAGGACGGGTCAGCCTCGACGAGATCGACCACCGGTTGCTTTCCGACGAGCGTGACCGCGACGCGCTACAGGACGCCCTCGACGTCGCGCGCGAGCTCGCCGGTCACAAGGCGTTGCGCAGACTCGGCCGTCCGGTGACCTCGTCGATCGACGAGACGCTCGGCATCTACTTCCATCCGGTCGGCACGTGCAGCGAGGCCGTCGGCGACGATCTCCGTGTGCGCGACGTCGAGAACCTCTACGTCTGCGACGCGTCGGTGTTCGAGACGATCCCGCGCGCGAACACGCACTTGCCGACCCTGGCGCTCGCGGAGAAACTAGGATCCGAGCTGTGACGAGCGCGCTCTACTTCACGGCCGACGACGAGGCGAACGCGCTACTCGCGAAGGAGCCGCTCGCGCTCCTGATCGGCTTCGCGCTCGACCAGCAGGTGCCGGTGCAGACTGCGTTCTCCGGGCCTCTGAAGATCAAGCAACGGGTCGGCACGCTCGAAGCGCACACGCTCGCGACGACGGATCTCGAGCCGGCGTTTCGGGAGCGGCCGGCGGTGCATCGCTTCCCCGGGACAATGGCGAAGCGCGTGCAGGAGCTCGCAGCGATCGTGGACGAGGACTACGGCGGCGATGCGTCGCGTCTGTGGCGGGATGCGAAGGACGGCGCCGATCTGCGCAAGCGCATCGCCGATCTACCCGGCTTCGGCGAGATGAAGATCAAATCGTTGAGTGCAGTGCTCGCGAAGCGCTTCGGCGTCGAGGCCGCGCAGGAGATCGCACCGAACCATCCGACGCTGGGCGACGTCGACTCGGCACAAGCGCTCGAGGAGTACCAGGCGAAGAAGCGTGCGCACAAGGCGGAGATGCGCGCGAAGCAGGCCTAGCCGAACTCACCAGGCGTCTTGGTCGCATGGGGTCCCACCCCCTGTGGGGCGGTCCCACTCGACGAAGAACACTTCAGCGAGCCCTGCCGGCGGCACGAACGGCGGCGGGTCGGTCATGCGGAAGTCAGCTGTGTGAATGCCGAAGTGCCCCGGTGCATAGGCGTTCGGCGGCCGAGCGTCCATCTCGAGCAGGCCCATGTGCATGTAGGAAGCGGCAACGAGCTGCGAGCAGAAGTACGTGCCGAAGTGGTGCGTTGTCCCTCTCTGGCCCGCGGCGAAGTTCCTGAGGAGCTCGAAGTAGCCGAACTCGATGGGGAATGGGAGGCCGTCGACGCGATTGATGAACCTGCGCAGTGCGATGAACTGCTCCTGAGTCACCGGTCGCGTGAGCCGGCGTACCCAGAATCCGGGGACGTCGACTTTGGTCGCGTAGTAGGCGAGGACGTCGTCCAGCACCGACACGCGACACCCCGGATGCACCGACGAACCGTGGAGCCTGTTGTCCGACTCGTCGGCGTAGGGGTCGGGAAAACAATCTCCTCCGCCTGGGGCATCCCAGAAGAAGAGGTTGGCGTCGTCCTTGATGACCATGCCGACGTGCGAGAACGGAGGCAAGTCCGCGTCCCGCTCGAGCCACTCGATCCACTGGCCCGCTGTCGACGTCGTGTGCAGGAAGAAGAGATCGCCGGTAGCAAGCTCCGGCCGGACGCTGGAATAAGGCCGGGCCGGCTCGACCGGCGGCAGCATCATCGGACGGTCATTTCTCATCGTCGTGCTGCCATCCCGCTAGGCGCAGGCCCCGGAGGTACTCCTCGACCGCTGCCTCGGGAACAGAGGCGACAACAGTGCGAAGAGTCGCAACCGTGAGGTTCGGCCAGAGGCGGAGGGTCTCGGCGAGGGCCGCCCGCGCCCGCGGCAGGTCGCCGAGCAAGGCGGACGTCGCAGCGACTGTCGAATGAGCGGATGCCGCTTCCGGCTCGATCGCGATTGCTCGTTCGCTCGCGGCACGCGCTTCCTCGTACCGGCGCGCGACGAATAGCGCAACGGCCTTGCCCGCATAGAAGCTCCACAGCTGCGGGTCGCGCGGGCTCAGGCGAATCGCGTGATCCAGCTCCCGCAGCCCCTCCTCGGTCCGGCCCGCCATGCCCAAGAACTGGCCGAGGAGGGAGCGCGCCACGGGCAGGCTCGGATTCAGCTCGACGGCGCGGCGAAGGTTCACCAACGCGTCCTCGCGTTTCCCCTGCAGCGAGCACGCGAGCGAGCGAAACAGGTAGCCGTTCGCGTCCATCGAGTCGCAGGCGACCGCCGTCTCGGCATGCTCGATCACGGCGCCGAGATCTGCCGCGCGATCGACCGTCCATTGGTTCTGGAGCATTCGATAGTGGGCGTGCGCGAGGTGTGCATGGGCGAATCCCGACGACGGGTCGAGCTGCACGGCGCGTGCGAGCAGCGAAACCGCCTGCTCTCCGTCCGCCCGAGTGGTTCGGCGGAGGTGCCAGAGCCCCCGGAGCGCGTAGTCCCACGCGGTCATGTCGGCCGGGGCTTGTCGCATCGCGCGCTCGGACATGTCTTTGAGCAGCTCGGGCCGCAGCGCCACCGAGATCGCCTGGGCAATCTCATCGCCGGTCTCGAACAGATCGCCCAACGTGGTGCTCCAGCGGTCGGCCCAGAGCGGCCGGCCGGTCTCGGCGTCGAGCAGCCGCACTGCGATTCGGACCCGGTCGTCGACACGCCACAGGCTTCCCATCACGAGGTACTCCGCGCCGAGCTCCTTGCCGACAACCACCGGATCGATCGCCCGTCCCTTGTAGGTGAACGTGGAATTGCCGGCGATGACCGGGAACTGACGCCACATGGCAAGGGTCGTGATGACGTCGTCGGTGATGCCGTCGCCGAGGTAGTCGGCATCTCCGTGGCCCCCCGGCCGCACGAACGGAAGCACCGCGATTGCGGGCCACGCGGAGCTCGGGCGCAGCGCCGGCAGCGTCTGCCCGGGAACGTCGACGAAGAACGCATGGATCAGGTGCGGGATGTTCTTGACGTGCTGCGTCCCGATGTCCTCGAGCGGTGGCGGCACGTCGAGTTGATCGCGAATGGCCTCCGAGATGCAGATGCCGCCTGGACGGGCGAGACGTTCGAGCCGCGCGGCGATGTTGATACCCGAGCCGTAGATCCGGCTCTTGTCGACCACTACCTCCCCGCTGTGCATGCCGACCCGGAACTGCATGCGCTCCTCGGGCGCGTACTCCTCGTTGGCCTCGAGCACGAACGCCTGGAACCGGAGGACTGCTTCGAGCGCGGAAGCAGCATCATCGAATTCGAACAGGAGGTTGTCGCCGGGAGAGTCCACCAGCCGGCCTCCGTGGTCGATCGCGATCTGCTCCCCCATCTCTCGAAAGAGGTTGATCGCCTGGATCGTGGCGAGCTCGTCCGCAGCCATCAGGCGGCTGTAACCCGCGGCATCGGCACTCACCAGAGTCGCGGTACGACGCTTGACCGCGGTCACCGGCATCGCGGGATGCGCTCCCTCTACACCGTGCGCCGGTGCCGGGAAAGGCGGGAGATTCCGCCCGGGAGTTCCCACGCGTGGAGTGTGCTCCAATGCGTGACGTTGTGCAACGTTCGCGGGGGCCGATCAGACGCGCTCTGCTAGCCCACCTGCCCGTGTCCGCATCGTCTCGATGAGGCGGGACGCAATCTCGGGATAGGCCGCCTCGAGCTGTCGAAACTCGGTCCCGAACATCACGAGGAGCCGCACGGGCGAGGTGCTCGTAACCGTCGCAGTGCGCCGCCCGTCGCCAAGAATCGCCAGCTCACCGAAGAAGTCGCCGGACCCGAGCTCCGCCACCGTCTTGCTCGCGGCACTGACCTCTGCGGTCCCGTCGACGAGCACGAAGAAGGTGTAGCCGGGCGCGCCTTCGCCGACGAGCCGCATGCCTTCCCTGGCGTTCTGCACGTGGAACCAGTCGGAGATCTTCGCGAGCTGGTCTGCGTCCAGCGAACTGAACAACGGAACATTCTCGAGCTCGTGCACGCCGGCCATCGAGCGACCCTACTCTCGCGCGTGCTTTGCGTCGAGGTATGTCACCGGATTGCCACCACCTTCGGGCCGGCTCCGCAGCTCACGCTGCCGGCGAAGGAGCGTCCGTCATCGCGCGAAGCTGGGTGTCGATCTCAGCACGCGACGGCGGCGTCGCGCCGGTGCGCGTACACGTGATCGCCGAAGCTGCGACGGCGTACGAAACGACGCGGTTGAGCAGCGCCTCGTCCGCCTTCTGCGTCGCCCCTACGCCGAACGCCCCCTCGTCGATGAGCGCCGCGACCAGGGCTGCACCGAAGCTGTCGCCTGCACCGACGGTGTCCACGACGGGAACGGGGATGCCGGCGACGTCGGCGAAAGCGTCGCCGGACCCGGCAATTGCGCCCTGCCCGCCTCTCGTCACGGCGACGACCGTCGGCCCGAGGGCGAGGATCCGCTTGAGCACCGCCTCTGCCGAGAGACCCGGGTAGATCCAGGCGGCGTCGTCCTCGCTGAGCTTCACGAGGTCGGCGAGCCGGGAGAGCCGTTCGAAGCGGCGACGGTACGTGTGCGGGTCTCCGAACACGGTGGGCCTCACATTGGGATCGAGAATGATCCGTCGCCGACCGGCCTCACGGTCGACCAGCGCCTCGTACGCGACAGCCGGAGGGTCGATCGCCAGAGCAAGCGTCCCGACGTGAATCGCCCACGCGTCGTCCGGAAGGAGCGGGAGCTGCTCGGGGGCAAGGTCGGCGAGTGACGTCCCGGAGAGGTCGAACTTGTACTCGTTCTTGCCGTCCCCGAGCCGGTGGACGAGGGCACGCGGCGTCGGAGCGTCCGACCAGCGCACGAGAGACGTGTCGACCCCGGCCTCGACCAGCTGCTGGGCAAGCATCTGGCCGTAGGGGTCACGCGAGATCGCACCGAGAAACCCGACGGCAACGTCGAGCCGTCCGAAGGCGATCGCGGTATTGAACGGCCCGCCGCCTGCGACCGCACGTCGAGATCCGTCGTCGTCGACGAGATCGACGAGCGCCTCCCCGCCGATGACGATCACCGGGCCGCCGGGCTCCCCGGACGGATCTCACCGGAACCGCGTGCGATCAGGGTGACGGGAATCGTCTGGTGCACGGCCGCCGCCCTGTCACCGTCGAGTCGACGGAAGAGCTGGTCGGCAGCGGCCCGCCCGAGTGCTTGCGGATTCTGTGCCACGACGGACACCGCCGGTTTGAGCATGTCGGCGAGCGAGATGTCGTCGAACCCCACGAGCGCGATCTCACGTTCGCGCCCTCTCTCGTGGAGCGCGCGCACACCGCCGATCGTGAGCAGGTTCTGTCCGGTGAAGAACGCGGTCGGCGGCTCGCTCAAAGCAAGCATCTCGTCAATCGCCCGAGCTGCAGCGTCCGGGTCGCGCAGTTCGGTCCGGATCAAGCTCTCGTCCGTGCGAACGCCTGCGGCTTCCAGCGCTCGCGTGTAGCCGCGCAGGCGTGCTTCCGCCGTTGAGATCGAGAGCAGGTCGCCGAGAAAGCCGATTCGCCGGTGGCCGTGCGCCAGAAGGTGTCGAACGCCTTCGGTCGCGCCGCCCAGGTTGTCGGAGACAACGCTATCCGCGTCCAGATGACTCGCCGGGCGGTCGACGAACACGAGCGCCGTACCAGCCCGCCGCTCTTCGTGGAGGTACAGGTGATCGTGGCTCGCCGGCACGACGATGATCCCATCGACGCGCCGTTCGCGGAACGAGCCGATCAGCTCGCGCTCCCGGTCGGGATCCTCGTCGCAGCTCCCGGCAAACACGAGGACGCCACGCTCGCGCGCAGCATCCTCGACTGCGCGATGGAGCTCCGAAGAGAACGGGTTCGAGACGTCTTCGAGGACGAGCCCGATCGTCTGCGTCTTGCCGCCCAGACGCCGCAGCGTCGCCGCGTTCGCGTCGCGCCGGTAGTTGAGCTGCTCGATCGCCCGGTTGACCCTCGCCTCGAGCTCTGGGCTGACACCCGGCTCCGAGTTGACCACGCGCGAGACCGTCTTCAGAGCGACCCCGGCAAGGGCCGCCACGTCGAGCATCGTCGGACGCCGCCTCGTCTCGTAGAAGTCTGACAACGAAGTCCAAATAGACCTAGCAGGGGTCGAACGCGCCGGATTCTACAAGGAAAACCGGCTCTTGACATCGTTGTCTTGACAACGTTATCTTTGCACTCGTCTGTGAGTCGGTCAGCAACCGTTCACGCCACGAGGCCTCTCGCTCGTCGGCCGGAGCTACCGAGCCTTGCGCGCACGCAGGTGTCCCGGCTCCGACGCAACGCATCGTCAAGTGCGGTCGACCATCCGACCGTCATCCGTTCAGGAGGAGGCAGCGACCATGCATGAAGCAAGCACCGGGGGTGTCCGGCGTCTTAGCACGCTCGCGGTTGCCCTAGCCATCGCGATAACAGTGATCGCGGCGAGCTTCGCCGGCGCGGCGTCGGGCAGGAGCACAGCCAAGACGATCAGCGTCGCCGTCGTCGCGAACGGGCAGATGCAAGACATCGCGAGGCTGACGCCGTCGCTCTTCACCAAGAAGAGCGGGATCAAGGTGAAGTACACGATCCTCGACGAAGGCAAGCTGCGGCAGGTCACGACCCGTGACGTCGGCTCCGGCGGCAAGGCGTTCGACGCGGTCATGATTGGCCCGTACGAGGCCCCGCAGTTCGGCACCGCAGGACTGCTGAAGGACCTGTCGTCGCAAGCGAAGGGCGACAAGGCGTACAACTACAACGACCTCATTCCGGCTGTGCGGAACGCGCTGTCGGCCAAGGGTCACATGTACGCCGCGCCGTTCTACGGCGAGTCGTCGTTCCTCATGTATCGCAAAGACATCCTCGCCAAGAAGGGCGTCAAGATGCCGCTTCATCCCACGTGGCAGCAGGTTGCGGCTGCCGCGCGGAAGATCAAGACTTCGTCGATGGCCGGCATCTGCCTGCGTGGCAAGCCCGGCTGGGGTGACCTTGGCGCCGCGTTCACGACCGTGCTGAACACATTCGGCGGTACGTGGTGGTCGGCAAAATCCAACGGCCAACCCGACAAGGCACAGGTCGATCAGCCGGCCTTCAAGGACGCGCTCGACTTCTACTCGAAGCTCGTGCAGGACGCCGGCGAGAAGGATGCCGCGAACTCGAGCTACAACGAGTGCCTGACGCAGTACCAGGCCGGCAAGGTCGCCATGTGGTACGACGCCACGGTCGCGGCGGGGTTCCTCGAGGCGAAGGGCAGCCCTGTCAAGGGCAAGAACGGCTTCGCGTTCGCGCCCCACTTCAAGACGCCGTCGACGGGCTGGCTGTGGACCTGGGCGCTCGCGATCCCGAAGAGCTCGCCTGACCCGGCCGACGCGTGGAAGTACATCGCATGGGCCACCGGGCCGCAGTACCTCAAGGCGGCCGGGCCGCGCGTGAAGGGCGGCTGGGCCGCGATCCCGCCGGGGACGCGCTTCTCGACCTACCGGATCCCTCAGTACAAGACGGCGGCGAAGGCCTTCGCTGCGACCACGTTGGCAGCGATGAAGGCCGCGCCGATCACCCACCCCGGCACCACCAAGCGACCCGGCCTGCCAGGCGTGCAGTACGTCGGCATCCCGGCGTTCCAGGACGTCGGCAACCGGTGCACGCAGCTGTTCTCGGCCGTGATCGCAGGTTCGATGAAAGACACGGCTGCTCTGAGCCAATGCCAGCAAATCGCATCCCAGGCGATCAGGTGATCCTCCTCCCTTGACCGCCACTGCCGCCGACGCCACGCTCACCCGGGGGAAGGTTGGCGATCCATTTTCCTCCGCGTGGCGCCGGCGGCTCCCCCTGCTGCCGGCACTGCTCTACATGGTGGCGATCACGCAGCTGCCGTTCCTCGTCAGCATCTACTACAGCCTCACCGACCTCAAAGACAAGACGCAGTCGCTGATACCGGAGCCGACGAAGTTCGTCGGCTTCGAGAACTACCGGCGGATCTTCAGCGATCCGTTCTTCAGGCAGGCCATGTGGACAAGCGTGAAGATGACCGTGCTGTCGGTGGTTCTGTCACTGTTCATCGGCACGCTGTTCGCGGTCCTGCTCGACCGCAAGTTCTTCGGACGCGGGTTGATTCGCACGCTGCTGATCACCCCTTTCCTGCTGATGCCGGTCGTGGCGGCCCTGATCTGGAAGCAGCAGATGTTCTCGTCGCTCTTCGGCGTGCTGAACAAGGTGCTCAACTTCCTCGGCTTGAACTCGGTCGCCTTCATCTCCGACCACCCGCTTGGCTCGATCATCACGGTGCTCGTCTGGCAGTGGACGCCCTTCATGATGTTGATCGTGCTCGCGGGGCTGCAGAGCCAGCCCAGCGACATCCTCGAGGCGGCCGACGTCGACGGCGCGAGCGGCTTCGGGATCTTCCGCCAGCTCACCCTTCCCCACCTGCGGCCATACCTCGAGCTCGGTGCACTGCTCGGGTCGATCTACATCGTGCAGGCGTTCGACGCGATCGACGTGATGACCGGTGGCGGCCCCGGGTCGACCAACGTTCCGTATTACGTGTACCAGGAGTCGATCGGCGGCGGGTTCCGCTACGGATCCGCCTCCGCGTACGCGATCGTCGTCGTCGTCTTCTCGATCATCATCGCGACGCTCGCGCTACGCCTGCTCTCGAGCCTGTTCAGGGACGAGGACCGCGCGTGACCGACGCGGAACGGCGTGGAACGAAGCTCGGCATCGGCGAGCGCCGCTCCGTCGTCATCGGCGTCGGGGTCTTGGCGTGGCTCGTCGGGCTGCTGTGGATCTTTCCCGTCGCCTGGACCGTCCTCACGAGCTTCAAGACCGAAGACGACGCAGCAGCGCAGACGCTGCACCACGGCCTGTCGTTCGGCCGCTACAGCGACATCGGCCACTCGACGCAGGGGACCCTGTCGCTGCAGTCGGCCTTTACGAACTCCCTCGTCGTCGTGCTCGTCTCGACCACGATCGTGATGCTGCTCGCGCTGCCGGCGGCGTATGCGCTCGCAATCCGACCGATCCACAAGTGGCGTGACGTGTTGTTCTTCTTCATCTCGACGAAGTTCCTGCCCATCGTCGCGTCGATCTTCCCCATCTACGTGTACGCAGAGAAGTGGAACCTCATCGGCACCCGCACGGTGCTGATCATCCTCTACATCGCGATCAACCTCCCGCTGGCGATCTGGATGCTCCGCTCCTTCTTCAAGGAGATTCCACGCGAGCTGATCGAGGCGGCGGAGATCGACGGGACGAACCTCTACAACCAATTGCGCACGGTGATCCTCCCGATCGCAGCGCCCGGCATCGCCGCAACTGCGCTTCTCTGCGTGATCTTCGCGTGGAACGAATACTTCTATGCGCTGCAGCTCAACTTCGCGAGCGCTTCGACGATGCCGCAATGGGTGACCTCGAACGTCTCGACGCGCGGCAACTTCCTGGCGAAGCTCTCGGCGGCATCGGTCATTGCCTGCCTGCCGGTCGTCATCGCCGGCTGGGCGACGCAGAAACGCATGATCCGAGGGCTCTCGATGGGCGCTCTGAAATGAAAGGAGGCTGATCGACTTGGCTGCCGTCGACTACGTCGAGGCGACACGCCTCTATCCGGGAACGCCGAAGCCTGCGGTCGACAAGCTCAACCTCTCGGTCGCCGACGGCGAGCTGCTCGTCCTGGTCGGCCCGTCCGGCTCCGGGAAGTCGACGGCGCTTCGAATGCTTGCCGGGCTCGAGCCGCTCGACGCCGGCCGGATCCTCATCGGCGGCGACGACGTCTCGAGCGTGCGGCCACGGGAGCGCGACATCGCCATGGTCTTCCAGAGCTACGCGCTCTACCCAAACCTCGACGTCGCGCAGAACATGGGCTTCGCCCTCAAGCAGCAGGGTGTCTCCAAGGAGGAGCGGGGCAAGCGCGTACGCGACGTTGCGAAGATCCTCGACCTGGAGCCCTACCTCGACCGCAAGCCGCGCAACCTTTCCGGCGGCCAGCGGCAGCGCGTCGCCATGGGTCGCGCGATCGTGCGCCAGCCGCGCGTGTACCTCATGGACGAGCCGCTCTCCAACCTCGACGCGAAGTTGCGAGTGCAGACGCGTGCCGAGCTCGTGGAGCTACAGAAGCGCCTGGCGGTGACGACGGTCTACGTCACGCACGACCAGGTCGAGGCGATGACGATGGGGCATCGGGTTGCCGTGCTGCGCGACGGCGAACTGCAGCAGGTCGAGGCACCGTCGACGCTCTATCACGAGCCCGCGAACCAGTTCGTCGCCGGCTTCATCGGCTCGCCGGCGATGAACATGCTCCCGGTCGCGGTCGACCGGTCGATCAAGATCGCGGGCGCGGAGATCCGCATCGGTGCGGCGGTCGTCGGCGAGGCGGCGACGGTTGGGTTCCGGCCGGAGACGGTCGTGATCGGCGACGACGGGCCGTTCCCCGCGCGGATTCGCCTCGTCGAGGATCTCGGGTCCGAGGTGTTCGTCCACCTCATCATCGACCACGAGGGCGAGGAACGGCGCATCGTCGCGAAGGTCGATCCGCCGTTTGCGGGCAAGACCGACGAGAACGTTCGTTTCATGCTGCGGGGCAAGGTGCATCTGTTCGACGCGGCGGAGGCGAGGCGGGCAACGGTCACGCTGTGACTGCGCGGGGCGACGCTCCTCCGATACCGCTCCGCGCGGCGAACCTCGACTCGATCCGAGCCCTCGGTGTTCCGATACCGGGCTACGACCGAGAGGCGCTCGCGCCGCGCATCCTCCACCTCGGTGTCGGCGGCTTTCACCGCGCACATATGGCGCTCTACACCCAGGAAGCCGCCGCCGACGGAGGCGACTGGGGAATACGAGGCGTCGGCCTCCTCGACCACGATCGCCGGATGGCCGACGTCCTCCGGGCGCAGGACCGCCTCTACACGCTGATCGAGCGCGACAGTGAAGGCTCGAGCCCTCGGATCATCGGCAGCATCGTCGACTACACGTGGGCGGCGAATGACGGCAACGCGTTCGCGCGGCGCGTCGCCGATCCTCAGCTGGCGATCCTCTCGCTGACGATCACGGAAGGCGGCTACTCCCTGACGGGCGGCAACCCGACCATCGAGGCGATCGTCGCCGCTCTGGAGACCCGGCATGCAGCCGGCGCCCCTCCGCTCACGATCCTCAGCTGCGACAACGTGCCCGGAAACGGTGACACCGCACGCGCGGCGATCATGACGCTGGCAGAACAACGCGTCGCGGAGCTGGTGCCATACCTCGAGGCGTGCACGTTCCCGAACTCGATGGTCGACCGCATCACTCCGCAGACCCAGGACGGGGATCGGATGTGGTTGCGGGAAGAGGTCGGAATCGACGACGCTTGGCCCGTCGTCTGCGAGCCCTTTCGGCAGTGGGTGATCGAGGACCGATTTGCAGCCGACCGGCCTCGCTGGGAGGACGTCGGGGCCCTCTTCACCGACCGTGTGGACGACTGGGAGCTGTACAAGCTCCGGATGCTGAACGCGAGCCATTCTTCCATCGCGTATCTGATGGCGCTGGCCGGCGTCGTGTTCGTCGACGAGGCAATCCAGATGCCGGCGGTCCGCCGGTACCTCGAGCAGTTTCTCGCAACCGAGGTCATCCCGACCCTCGTGGAGATCCCGGGCCATCCAGCTGCCGACTATGCGGAGACAGTGCTGCGACGGTTTGCAAACACTGGTGTCCGAGACCAGATCGCCCGCCTGTGCATCGACGGCACGTCGAAGTTCCGGAGCTTTCTCATCCCGACCATAGAGACGCAGATCGAGCGCGGCGGGCCTCGACGTTGCGCGGCGCTCGCGCTCGCCGGATGGGCTCGATACCTGGCGACTGTCCCGCCGGCGGCGCGCGCACCCGACTCGCACGGTGAGCACTCCGTCGTGCTGGCCGGGCTCTCGCTGGTCGACGCCTCTGCGTTTCTCGAGCTCGAGGAGGTGTTCACGCCGCTCCTTCGCGGCAGCACGCAGTTCCGCGACGAATTCAGTGCAGCGGCGGGCGATCTCGCGCAGCTTGGGCCCGTCGGAGCGATCGAGGCCGCGCTGGCGTACTAGTGGGACTGCAGCTCTTCACGTCGACCGAACGGTGGCAGTAGCCTTCGATCGTGGGCGCGAACGACGAAGTCGTCGTAAGGGTCGTGTCGGGGGAGCCCGAGGCGGAGCTCGCGTGCGGCTTGCTGCGCTCGGCCGGAATCGATTGTTTCTATCGCGACACCGAGGCGATCGATTCTCCGCTCGAGGACTTCACCGCCGCCGGGCAGCGCGAGATCGTGGTGCGCTCTTCCGACGCAGACGCAGCTAGACAGCTGCTTCCCTAAGCGCCAGACACGGAGGCGAAGCAGTCCTAATCGTGGCCGTGTCCGGCGCCTCGCACCGTGTGCCAGGAGTCCCACGTGATCTTGAGGATGACGAGCGTGATCACGAGCCCCACTATCGGGTCGGCGGTGCCGAGCCCCGCTGCGACGAGCCCCGCACTCGCGATCACCCCGAGCGAAACGAAGCCGTCGACCCGAGCGTGATTGCCGTCGGCGACCAGCGCCGGGCTGTCGAGCCTGCGCCCCGCCCGTAGCCGGATCTGCGCGGCGATCTCGTTTCCGACGAAGCCGATCGCGCCGGCCGCCGCGAGCAACCAAAGGTGCGACAGCGTGCGCGGATTGACGAAGCGCTCGATCGTCTGCCCCAGCGCCACGAGAGCGCTGATGAAGATCGCGAGCACCACGCAAAGTCCGGCCCAGCGCTCGCCACGCTCGCTTCGTAGGAAGAACGCGACGCCGAGTGGAATCGCCGTGAGCGCGTCACCGAAGTTGTGGATCAGGTCGGCGAGCAACGCGACGCTCAGCGTCCGCGAGTAGATGAACGCCTGTGCCAGCGCTGTCGCGGTCAGGACGGCAAGACTCCACGAAACCGCTCGAAGGCCCGCTCTCGAGCGGACGATCGACGGATCGACAAGTCCGTGCGCGTGTCCGTGATGATGCGTGCCGGGGGCGCGATCCTCGGAGAGTGGCTGCGAGACCCGGAGCATCAGCGTCACATGACGGTGTCTTCCGGTGTGCGGATGTCTGTGCACGCGGCGCCCGTGACGATGCGCGGCCGAGACTGTCATGCGCGAGACCGTAGCGACGGTGGGCAGGAGCCTGACCGTTATCGGCCCGGCCCGAGCGGCAGGAGCGCGCCTTCGTGCTCGAGCAGGCGGCGCTTCACGTCGAGCCCACCGCCGAAGCCCGTGAGCGAGCCGTTCGCGCCGATCACGCGATGGCAGGGCAAGACGATCGGAACCGGGTTGCGGCCATTCGCAGCGCCGACCGCTCTGGCCGCCTCGCTACCGAGTCCGAGTCGCAGCGCCTGCTCGCCGTAGCTCACGGTCTGTCCGTAGGGAATCGACGCGAGCGCAACCCAGCAACGACGCTGGAACTCGGTTCCGTGCAGGTCGAGCGGCAGCTCGAACGTCACGAGGTCGCCGTCGAAGTACGCGTCGAACTGGCCCACAGCCTCGGCGAGGACCCGCGATCGGCCCTCTTCGCGAATCCCCCCGCCGTCGAACAGCACAGCCTGCAGCCCGACGGCGGACGCGATCAGACCCAGCGGCCCGATTGGGCTGTCCACGATCGTGCTCGCCATCTCGTGAATCTAGAACGCGCCGTCGATGCGGCGCGTGAGGGCGGATCGGCCTATCCGGCCGGGTTGATCCGCAGCACGCGGCCGAGGTCGTCTCGCACCCAGATCGATCCGAAGCCGATCGCCAGCCGAACGGGGTATCCCCCGACGGGCAGGCGGGCGACGAGCCGGCCGGTTCGCGGATCGACGCGATCGATCGCCTTCGCGTCCAGGTCGTCGACCCAAAGCGAGCCGAACCCGAGGGCCAGTCCGATCGGCGCCTTGAGGCCGGAGACGATCTTCGTCGAGCGATTGGTCCGCGCGTCGAGACGCGTGACGACGCCGTGCCCCGACCACGCATCGCAGTGCGCGCTCGCAGACCAGACGGTTCGCTCGTCGGCCGCGAGGAATCCACACGGCTGTCCCGATCGCCGTGAGGCCAAGCCGATCTTCGAGACGATCTCGTTCGTCGTCGGATCGATTCGGAGGACGGCGTTCGATCCGGTGACCCACACCGCGCCGCTGCCGGCTGTCACCGCCATCCGGTCCGTCGCGACGGCGGGCGCTCCTGTGCGGATGGTCGCCACCACTCGGTTCGTCGCCGGGTCGATCCGGGAGACGCTCGGGTCGCCGCTGTTCGCGACCCAGACGGCTCCGGGCGAGGTGGCGACTCCGATCGGCCGCGAGCCGACCTTGATCGTCGCGACCACGTCGCTGGTCCTGGGATCGACACGCGTCACGGTGTCGTCGTCCAGATGCGTCAACCAGACCCCTCCCTCGCCCGCCGCAGCCTCGCCACATCCCGGCGGGCTCGCGGGGCAGATCTCGTTCAGATGGACCTTGGTCGTGGCAGCGACCACATTCGTGTCCGGATCGATTCGGGTCAGGACGGGCCCTCCGTCACTGACGGCCCACACGGCGCCCTCGCCGACGGCGAGCGCCCCGGTTCCGTCAGGAATGGAAATGACAGCGGCAATCGTTCCGCCACGCGGCAGCGCAGCGGCCGAGCTGCACACTCCGATGAGGGCGCACGTCAGCGCGGCAATCGGGATCGCGGCCTTCATGCCGAGAAGTAGCCGCAGAACGCTGCGGTGTCATGGTCGAGGGTGTCGTGGCGGCCGGCCTCGAAGAGTGGCGCGCCCGGATGCCGCGCGTCCAGGACGAAGTGCCCGACCTCGAGCACAATCGGTCCCTGGCCCGGCAGCTCGACGCCGATGAGGTGCCCGGCGATGTCGATCAGCCACGGCTGCGCCGGATCGACGAATCGCGTGAAGTGATCGTTGCTCGTGAGCGCCTTGCCGTTCGCGGCGAAAGTCAGGACGCGGTCGATGTGCGTGATGAGCGTCCCGTCGGGCTTCGTGATCGTCGTCAGCTTGAACGTGTCGCTGCGGTACACCGGGAAGCTGCAGTAACCGCTGTCCACGGGCGGCGCTGCACCCGTCACGACGACGGGCGGCTCCGCGGCGGCTGTCGACGCAAGACCGAGTAGCACGGCAATCGCACACGAGAAGAGCAGGACGCGGAGCATTCGGTGCCTCCTTGGGCTCGGTAGCACGAAGAGCTTCGATCGAAGCACCGGTCGGCGCCGGCCACTTCGGGGATCACCCTTAGATCGGCGCGCGTCGAGGGAAAACCCTGAGCGTCAGCGCTGCGGCTGGAGGCGCACGACGAAACCGTTGTCGTCGTTCACCCACACCGAGCCGAACCCGACAGCGAGCCGAACGGGCACGCCGCCGACGTGCAGCCTCCCAACGAGTCGCCCTGTGCGCGGGTCGAGCTGATCGACGTTCGCCGAGTCGAGGACTGCGACCCAGACCGCGCCGCCGGCGAGTGCAAGGCCGACCGGATGCGGCTCGGGCACCCTGGCTGTCAGCCGCTTCGTCCGCGCATCGATGCGCCCGACCACGTCCGCGCAGGCACCGCCGGCCGACCACACCGCGGTCCCGACGGCGAGGAGAAACCCGACTGGACAGTAAGGAAGCTTGACGGTCTCGACGACGGTGTTCGTCGTGGCATCGACGCGCACGAGCTCGTTCGCGTTCGACACGCCAACCCAAACGCCGTGCGGCACGGCGACCAGGCTCATGTGCCCGGCGCAGCAGGCGCGCTTCGGACCGACGCGTATGGTTGCGACGACGCGATTCGTTACGGGGTCGATGCGCGAGACACTCGGCCCGCCGTCGTTTGCAACCCACACGCCGTCCCTCGCGACCGCGATCCCCGCCGGTTGAGGCCCTGTGGTGATCCGCGCCGTCACCTTGTTGGTCGCCGGATCGACGCGTGTGACCGTGTTGTCCGCTGGATGGGAGAGCCAGACTGCGCCGTCGCCGGCGGCGATCGCCTCCGTCGGCGGAACCTTGATCCGGGCTTCGACCGCATTCCGGGCCGGATCGATCCGCAGCAACATCGACCGAACGTCGGTCATGGCCCACACCGCACCTTCGCCCGCGGTCAAGGCCCCGCCTCCGAGCGGGGCGACAGCGCCTCGCACGAGGCGAATGCGCGCGACCACCTTGGCCCCGGCCGCGATCGGCTGCGCCCGTGTTGCGATCACCTCCGGGCTCCTCGGTCGGCGCGCAGACGTTGACGCGCTGGTGCTCACGTGCGCGACCGTGCTCGAGGCGAAGCTGCCGACCCAGACGGAGTTGCCGGCCGATGCGACTGCGAGGCCGGGCGCGTCGTGGGCTCCCGGAGCGACTCGGATCGGTCT
>Ga0114129_10006034_pt1 | contig 17179 bp, 12 predicted proteins | sample RhiMetdeltSRZDD1_FD_80071 | JGI IMG/M metagenome (GOLD analysis project Ga0114129, IMG submission 80071) | Populus rhizosphere microbial communities from Tennessee, USA - Rhizosphere MetaG P. deltoides SRZDD1 (version 2) (version 2) | ecosystem: Host-associated > Plants > Roots > Rhizosphere >... | reverse complement strand
TCCGACTTGAGCTTCGGCCCCGTGCTCTGCACGCCCAGCCGCAGCCAACCGCCGCGCCGCGGCGCCGCCTGGTTGTCTCGTCCCTCGACCGTGATCTCGCCGCGCACCAGGCGCTCGACGCCTTCCTCGACCGGCGGATTGGGGCGCCACGGCTCGTCGCGCCGGAACGCCGAGCGGCTGCCGGGCGCGAGGTTTGGGATCGATTCGATCTCGAGATCCGAGTAGCCGAGCCAGGCGCCGAGCGACGGCGCCGGACGGCCCTCGGCGAAGATCGTGGTGCCGCGCGCCTCGAAGTAGTCGCGGTTGTCGAAGTGGAACAGGAAGGCCGAGAGGAAGTTCTCGAAGCCGGGCGCGCGCCACTCGTCTTCGGTATCGGTGAAGCGCCGCACCTGCGCGCCCACGAGCAGGCGCCGGCGCGACAGCAAAGGCTGCGCCCCCTCGAGGACGTACAGACCGCGATGGCCGCGGTTGAACGCGTGCGCGACGCGCACGTTCCAGCGTGGATACCAGCCCGCGGCCGGGCGAAATCCCATGTCGATGCCGAGCGCCCACTGGTCGACGCGGTTGTAATGGAGATACGGACCGTAGTGGATCGCGCCTTCGAGCGCCGGCGGCTCCTCCGAGGTCTGCGTGTCGGGAAACTCCTGGAAGCCGAAGTCGGAGGTGGAGTCGATCGGCGACACTTCGTCGCCCGTCTCCCCCTGCGCCCACGCCGTGCCGGCGAGGAGTGCCACGAGCACGATGGACTTCCCCAGCGCGCGCCAACCGCTCACTCCGCCTCCTCTTCGTGACGGCCGATGCCGTACTTGCGCATCTTGCGGTGCAGGTTCGTGCGATCGAGACCGAGGCGTGCGGCCGCCTGCGTGACGTTCCACTTGGCGGCTTCGAGCTCGCGCCGGATGGCGTTGGCCTCGTAGCGATCCAGCTCCTCGCGCAGCCCGGCGGCGCCGCCCTCCGAGGCCGCGGGCGCTCCCTCGTGGGCCGTCACGTCGCGCTCGAGCCAGGGCTCGAGATCGTCGGCGTCGATGCGCGGCCCTTCGACGAGCACCGCGGCGCGCTCCATCAGATTGCGCAGCTCGCGCACGTTGCCCGGCCACGAGTAGCCGCGCAGGACGTCGATGGCCGCCGCCGTGAGCTCCTTGGCCTGGAGGCCGTCGGCGGCGACGCAGCGGCCGAGGAAGTGCTGGGCGAGGAGCGGCACGTCCTCGATGCGCTCGCGCAGCGGCGGCACCTGCACCGGCACCACGTTGAGGCGGAAGTAGAGGTCCTCGCGGAAGCGGCCCTCGCGCACCTCGACCGGCAGATCGCGATGGGTGGCGGCGATGAGCCGCACGTCCACGGTGAGCGGGCGCTGGCCGCCGACGCGCTCGATCTCGCCCGTCTCGATGGCGCGCAGGAGCTTGGCCTGGGCGTCGGGGCCGAGGTCGCCGATCTCGTCGAGGAACAGCGTGCCGTTGTCGGCCAGCTCGAACTTGCCCTTCTTCGACGCCACCGCACCGGTGAACGAGCCCTTCTCGTGGCCGAACAGCTCGCTCTCCACCAGATCCTTGGGGATGGCAGCGCAGTTGAGCTTCACGAACGCCTGGTCGGCGCGGCGCGAGCGCGCGTGCACGAAGCGCGCGACCAGGTCCTTGCCGGTGCCGTTCTCGCCGGTGAGCAGCACCTTGACCGAGGACGGGGCCACGCGGGCGGCGGTCTCGAGCACTTTGCGCAGCGCCGGGCTCTCGCCGACGATGGCGTCCGGGCCCACGCCCATCTCGAGCTCGTTCACCTGGCGGCGCAGATCGGCGGTCTCGGCGGCGCGGTCGAGGGCGGCGAACAGCTGGTCGTTGCGCGCCGACTTCTCGATGTAGGCGAAGGCGTGCGCCTGCCCGGCCTGGAACGCCGCCTGCCCGGATCCCTCCGCCGTCCACATGATGGCGCGAATCGAGGGCGCGGCCTTGCCCAGCTCCTCGAGCACCTCGAGCCCGCTCATGCCCGGCAGGTTGAGATCGAGCACGGCGAGATCGACGGACTCGGTCTTGATCCTCTCCAGCGCCTGCTCGCCGGTGGAGACCGCGACCACGTCGTAGCCGCGATCCTCGAGCTCGCCCTCGAGCTGCGTGCGATGGCGGGGATTGTCCTCGACCACCAGCACGCGAACGTCCTTCTTGTTCCTCGATGCCACGCGCGCTCCTTGCTAGGCGGCGGGCGCGTCGGCGCCCGCGGCGGGGAAGCGGAGACGGATGACGGTGCCGGCGGCACTCGAATCGACCTCGATGCGCCCGCCGTGATGCTCGACGATCGACCGCGCCAGGAACAGCCCCAATCCGCTGCCGCCCTCCTTGGTGGTGAAACCGGGGACGAACAGCCGCTCGCGCGCCGCGGCGGAGAGGCCGGGTCCCTGGTCCCGCACCTCTACCAGAGCCTGCCCGCCTTGTCGCGCGGTGCGCACGGTGACCGTCCCGTGTCCGTCCTGGGCCTCGATCGCGTTCTTCACCAGATTGGTGAGCGCGCGGCGCAGCGAGCGCTCGTCGCCGGCCACCGGCGGGAGCCCTTCGTCGAGATCCAGCTGGAACTGCACCGGGCTCTCGTCGTAGAGCGCGCGCACGCTCCTGGCCACCGTGTTCCAGTCGACCGGCCGGCGCAGCGGCGGCTCCGACATGCTGCCGAGCACGGAGAAGCTCTCGGCCATGTCGTCGAGCACCTCGAACTCCTTGCGCATGGCGGCGATCACCTCGCCGGCCACGCGCCGGTCGTCGGCCGGCAGCGCGTCGAAGCGCCGCTCGAGCCGGCCCACGGCGAGCCCGAGCGTCGACAGCGGATTGCGGATCTCGTGTGCCACCCGCCGCGCCACCTGGGCCGAGCCGGCCGCGCGCTCGGCGCGCCGCAGGCCCTCGGTGAGCCGGTTGAGCGCGTTCGTGAGGTCGACCACCTCCGAGGTCGCGCCCGGCGGCTTGGTGAAACGCACGGAGAGCGGATTGCTCTGGATCTGGCCCGCCAGATCGGTGACCGGCCCGGCGAGGCGCTTGGACAGGAGCCACGCCGACGTGATGGAGAGGGCGGCGACCAGGAGGAGGATGGACGCCATCAGCACCATGACGTGCGTGCGGAAGACGCGCGCGTAGACGGCGAGCGCCCGGTAGGTGCCGAGCCCGAGCTGCAGCTCGGACAGGCGGCCGAAGAAGTCGGCGGCGAGCAGATGGCCGACGGCGACCCGCTTGCCGTCGCCCAGCTCCTCGACGCGGGCGAAGGCTCCGGTCATCGATTGCAGCACGCCCGAGCCGGGGCGCCAGCGCGTGATCTCGTCGGAGAGGTCGACGTGGCGCACGATCTTCTGGGTCGGATACACCGCCGACTCCAGGTGGAACGCCCCGCTCGAGTCGGGCGCGTACACCTGGACGAAGGCGAAATCGAGATCGTCGAGGAAGCCGGCCACGTAGCGGCGCTCGCCGGGGTCGTGATTGAAGTCCGGGGCGCGATGGCGCCAGCGCTCGACCAGGGGTCCGGTGGCCACCGCGAGATCCACTTCCATGCGGCGCAGCGACTGCTTCACCACGGTGACCGAGCTCGCGAGCGCCTCTTCCATGCCGGCGCTTTCCCAGAGCTGATTGACGAGGATGACCTGGCGGAGGGCGATGATCGAGACCACCGTGCCGGGCACCACGGCCAGGAGGAGCAGCGCGAGAGCGAGCTGCTTGCCGAGGCTCACGAAGCTACGCCGACGGGCGGGCTCCCAGCTGGCCACACGCCGCCCAGATGTCGGCGCCCTGGCTCCAGCGCACGGTCACCGCGGGGGCGCGCGGCGCCAGCCACTCGACGAAGCGGCGGATCGTCTCCTCGTCGGGGCGCCGCCACGGGAGGCCCGGGACGGGATTGTAGGGAATGAGATTGATCTTGGCGGGAAGCGCGCGCGCCCAGGCCGCGAGGCCCATGGCGTCGTCGCGCGAGTCGTTGACGTCGGCGAGCAGGGTGTACTCGAGGGTCACGCGGCGGCTCGTCTTCTCGGCGTACTCGCGCGCCGCCTCCTGCAGCTCCGCGAGCGAGTAGCGCTTGGCCAGCGGCACGATTTGACCGCGTTTTTCGTCGGTGATAGCGTGCAGCGAAATCGCGAGACCGAGCGGCAAGCCTTCGCCGGCGAGACGTCGGATCTGCGGCACGAGCCCCACCGTGGACACCGTGATGCGGCGCGCGCCGATGGAGAGTCCGGCGGGATCGTGCAGGATCCGAATCGCGTGCAGCACCGACGCGTAGTTCGCCAGCGGCTCGCCCATGCCCATGAACACGAGGTGAAAGCCGGGATCCTGCCAACCCGTAGCGTCGAGCATGCTCTCGACCTGGCCGACGATCTCCTCCGGACCGAGATTTCGCACCAGGCCCATCTGGCCCGTGGCGCAGAAAACGCATCCCATGCCGCATCCGGCTTGCGAGGAGAGGCACAGGGTGACACCGCGCCGCGAGCGCATGGCCACCGACTCGACGCGCGTGCCGTCGTCCAGGCGCAGCGCGAACTTGACCGCGTCCTGATCGGGGGAGACCCGGACTTCCTCGGGAGCGGGTAGGTCGAAACGGACGATTTGTGTCAGGGTCTCGCGCAGGGAGCGCGAGAGGTTGCGCATCTGGTCGGGGTCGAGAACGCGCTTCTTGTAGACCCAGTCGAGCACCTGGAGGGCGCGGAAGCGCTCGTGCCCATGCGCGACGAGCAGGTCGCCCAGCTCGTCGCTCGTGAGCCCGTAAAGATGAGGAGGACCGGCGGGCCGGCGCCCGCGCGCGGGCTTCACGGAGCCCGGAGAAGCGGCGCCGGACAGGGCAAGGACAGCCCCGGACCCGACCGCGCGGGAAGCTGGCTCGCCGGCTGTCCCATGCGGTCCAGGTGGCGTCTCGCCAATCGTTTCCATCGGTTTCGACACTAACAACGCGGCGCGCGACGGGTCAACGGCGCGACCGCCGGCGAAAGGGAGATCACCCGGATGGGCCGACGCCCCAAGTCTCCCATCGTCGACCCCGAGCTGGCTCGCTTCATCGCCGTGGCCGAGCCGTCGCGCTGGGCGATGGTGCGGCTGCTGCGCACGCGCGCTCGCTCGGTGCAGGAAGTGGCGCGCGAGGTCGGGCTCTCGATGCCCGTGACCTCGCGCCACCTCCAGCAGCTGCGCCGCGCCGGCATCGTCACCGCCGAGCGCCAGGGCAAGAGCGTCTATTGCCGGCTCTCCACGACCGACACGGACGGCGGCCGCTGGCTGGCGCGCGCCTTCGGCGAGGCAGCGACGGCGCCCGCGCGGCGAGGCCCGGCGCCCGCCCGCGCTGCCAGGCACGCCGCGCCTCCACCTCCGCCTCCTCCCCCTCCGTCGGTTCCGCGACGCGACCTCGATGACTACCTCCTCTGACGGACCGGTGCTGTCGAGGAAGCCGATCCCGGCCGCAGGCATGCAGTCCATGAAGCCGCGCTACGCCGCCATCGACGTGGGCACGAACTCCATCCGCCTGCTCGTGGTCGAGCAGCGCGACGGCAGGCTCGAGCCCTTGCTGCGGCTCGGCGAGAGCTGCCGGCTCGGCGAGGGCCTCGAGGCCCAGGGAGTGATCTCGCGCGACGCCGAGGAGCGCGCGTCGCAGACCCTGTCGCGGTTCGTGCGGCGGGCCCGCTCGCTCGGGCCGCGCCGCATCGGCATTGCCGCCACCCACGCCCTGCGCAGCGCCACCAACGGCATGGACGTGGCCGACCGCCTGGGACGCTCGGTCGGGCTCTCGGTCGAGATCCTGTCGGCCGAGGACGAGGCGCATTTCGTCTACGAGAGCGCGCGGGAGGCCCTGGGACCCGAGCGCCTGCCCGAGCCCTGCCTGGTGATGGACATCGGAGGGGGAAGCGTCGAGCTCGTGCGCGGCGAGGGAGGCCGCGTCGCCCGCTGGCTGAGCCTCGAGGTCGGCTGCGTCCGGCTCACCGAGCGCTTCCTGCCCGACGACCCGCCGGAAGCCTCGGACCTGGCCCGGCTCGACGCCCACGTCCGCGAGGCACTCGGGGGCCACGACGATCTCTTCGGGGCGGTGATCGGCGGGGCCGGGGTGGGGGGCACGTTGACCGCTCTGGCCGCGCTCGATCTGGGTCTCGAGCGCTACGAGGCGTCGCGCGTCGAGGGCTACTCGCTCACCCGCGAGGCCATCGACTCCTGGAGCGAGCGGCTGGCCCGCATGCCCCGCGCCGAGCGCGAGGGGATGGCGGCCATCGGGGCCGGCCGGGCCGACATCATCGTCGCCGGCTGTTCCGTGGTCCGGGAGGTCATCCGGCGCAGCGGCCTTCCCGGCTTGCTGGTCTCGACCCAGGGTCTGCGCTACTCCCTGGCCCGCCGCCTGGCGAGTGCCGACCGTCCCACGGCCTGAGCACCCCGCTTTCTCCGGGCCCCCCGGCTTATTGCATTGACTTTCGCCGGAAGCCGGACCTACGCTTTTGGTGCGCTGGGAAGGTCCCCCCAACCCCGTGCACCCGTCACCCGCCAAGGCCCGATTCCTTGGTTGGTGGCCGATACGTCTCTGTCGGAGGGAGCAACAGCGCAATGTCCGTTCGGACTTACAAGCGCCTCGCCGCCCTCGTCTTCGTTCTATCTCTCTGCCTTACCTCGGTACCCGCTTACGCCGACCGCTACAACGAGTCGCGTTGGCTGGCGCCAGGTTTTGGCAACACCCGCGACGGCCTGCTGGCCACAGGTGACCCGGACCGTCCGGTGGGGTGTGCTCCGCCACAAGTTTCGAGAACCGGCCGCGAGGCGGCGGTTGGAGTTGTGGGGGGAAGCAGCGAGAGAGAGACCGAGACGCTGTGGTCGGCGCTGTCGCATTGGTTTGCCGGACTACTTCAGCGTAACGGTTACCGCTACTGATACGTCGGCGAGACGTAACTCGCTCACGTAGCGGGTCCCGGACCTGCTGAGGAGCAGACGGTGCAAAAGGCGATCCCCCCCGGATTCCCGGGAGACGCTGGGACGGCGTCCGCGCCACCCAGCCGACTCGAGGAATTCGGAGACCTAAGCCAGGCTGCTGACAATTCCAGTCAGGCGGTGGAGTACTACCGCTCGGCATTGGCGGAGCTTGCTCCCGCCGAGGCCCTGGGACGCGTCCGCCTTCTTTACAAGATTGCGGAGTGCTTGCGTCGCCGGGGGGACTTGGACGGGGCCATGCTCCACCTTCGGGCCGCGCACGAGGCTCTCCGCCCGCTGCGCGACCCGTTGTGGACCGGCCGGCTCGCCGGCCGCTTCGCCTTCCTCCTCTCCGAGAGGGGCCAGTACCGGCGCGCCGCGCGCTACGCCCACCTGGCGTACGAGCTGCTGCGCCGCACCTCCGAGCACGCCGACCTGGCGCGCGCCGAGGTCTATCTCGGCATCGCGCGCCTGCGCCTGGGCAACTACCTGGCCGCCCAGGAGGCGTTCACCTCGGCGCTCGCCACCTTCCGCCGCATCGACTCGCCGGAAGGCATGGGGATCTGCTTCAACAATCTCGGCCTCGTCCACAAGAATCTCGGCCAGTGGAGCGAGGCGACCCGCTGTCTCGAGCAGGCCCTCCGCGTCAACGAGAAGATCGGCAACTACGCCGTCGTCGCCGCGCTGTGCCTGAACATCGGAATCCTCCGTTACCGGCGGGGGGAGTGGGATCTGGCGGAGGAGAGCCTGCTGCGCGCCCGCCAGATGATGGCCGAGACCGAGGACGCGAGCGGCGAGGTGCAGGTCGGCCTCGCGCTCGGCAACCTGCACCGCCGCCGCCGCCAGTACGCGCCGGCGCGCGAGAGCTTCCGCCGCGCCCGCGTCGTGGCCGAGAAGCTGGGACTCAAGCGCGAGCAGATCCTGGCCGACGAGTTCGAGGCCGAGCTCGACATCGACGAGGGTGCGCTGGCGCCCGCCGCCATGCGTCTCGAGCGCGCGCTGGTCGAGGCGCGCCGGGTCGCTCCCTCCGGCGATCTGGTCGCGGAGGTCTCGAACCGGCTCGCGCTCGCGCACCTGTGGGCGGGCCGACTCGACGCCGCCTTCACCACGGCTTCGGAGGCCTACGCGATCTGCCAGCGCCAGGGCGATCGCTGCGAGCAGGCGGTCTCCGGCCGTCTCCTCGGACTGATCGCGCTCGCCCGCGAGGAAGATGCCGCGGCGGCCGAGCACATGGCCTGGTCGCAGCGCACGTTCGAAGAGCTGGGTGAGCGCTACGAGCTGGCCCGCACCTTCCTGTGGACGGCGCGTGTCCTTCTCGGCCGTGACAAGAGCGAAGGCGCCCTGTGGGAAGCGGCTCCCGACACGCTGAAGCGCGCCGCCGCGCTCTATCGCGAGCTGGGCGTGCCGTCGTCGGCCGCCGACGCTGTGCTCCTGCGCGCCCGCTTGGTCGCTCAGCGCGGCCAGCAGGACGTGGCGCTCTCCGATGTCGAGCACGGGTTGCAGTGGATGCGCGAGGCGGGCGACCCCGAGGCCGAGACGCGCGTCGCCGAGGTGCGGCGCGAGATCGAGGCCCAGTCGGTCGCGTCCTCGCTCTCCGCCTCCAACGAGTTCCGCGCCCTGGAAGAGGCCAACCGTCTGTTCCGCGACGCCGTGGACGTGCGCTCGGTGCTCGCCTCCATGGTCAAGCTGGCGGTCGAGCACGCCGGCGGCGACCGCGGCTTCGTGGCCTTCGCCTCGGGCGGCGGCCGCCTCGACGTGGTGGCCGCGCACAACCTCGGCGCCGATCGCGCGCGCAAGGTGCTGCGCCTGCTCGAGAAGGTGGGCGGTCGCGACGTGGCCAACGGCTCGGCGCTGTTCGCGAGCCGCGTGGCCGCCGATCCGCGCTTCCACGCCGACCTCTCGGGACCGCTCTCGGGCGTGTTCTCGCTCGTCATGGTGCCGCTCTCGTTCCCGTCGCAGGCCGTCGGCATCGTCTACGTCGACCGCCTGAACGACAACGTGAACGGCGCCTTCAAGCAGCGCGACCTGAACCTGCTCGCCGTGCTCGCCCAGTCGGCGGCCGTGGCCATGGTCGAGCTGCAGCGCTCGGTGCTGCTCGAGGAGAACATCGTCCTCAAGCAGCAGCTCAAGCCGACGCCGGGGCTCGAGCGGGTGGTGACGCAGAACGCCGAGATGCTCGAGATCCTCAACTTGCTCGCCAAGGTGGGGAACTCGACCGCGACCATCCTTCTGATGGGAGAGACCGGCACCGGCAAGGGCCTCCTGGCCCACTCGGTGCACGAGATCTCCGACCGCAAGGAGCGGCCGTTCGTCGCCGTCAATTGCGCGGCGCTGCCCGAGAACCTGCTCGAGAGCGAGCTCTTCGGTTACATGCAGGGCGCTTTCACCGGCGCGACGCGCGACAAGGTCGGCCTCTTCCAGGAAGCCGACGGCGGCACGATCTTCCTCGACGAGGTGGAGAAGATCTCGGAGCCGGTGCAGGCCAAGCTGCTCCAGGTGCTCGATCAGGGCGTGGTGCGGCCGGTGGGCTCGACCAAGACGATCCGCGTCGACGCGCGCGTGCTGTGCGCCACGAACTGCGACCTCAAGGACCGCATCAAGAGCGGCAAGTTCCTCGAGGACCTCTACTACCGCCTCAACGACATCTCGATCACGGTGCCGCCCCTGCGCGAGCGCCGCGAGGACATCCCGCAGCTCGTCGAGCACTTCCTGCGCCTGTTCTCGCGCCAGATGGACAAGCCGCTTCCGGAGCTGACCCAGGGAGCGCGGCGCGCCATGCTGGAGCACGAGTGGCGGGGCAACGTCCGCGAGCTCGAGAAGACGATCAAGCGCCTGATCGTGCTGTGGGACGGCGAGGGCCCGGCGGGCGTGGAGCTGCTGCCCTCCGACCTGCGCGAGAGCACCAAGGCGGCGGCCGATTCGCCGCACGGCTTCGACCTGCGCGCCCACATCGAGACCGTCGAGCGGCGCGTCATCCGCGAAGCGCTCGAGACCTATCAGTGGAACAAGTCGCAGGCGGCGCGGAGCCTCGGGCTCTCCTATCCGACGCTGCTCTCCAAGATCCGCCTCCTGGGACTCGATCGCCGGCGCAAGCTCGGCGTCTGATCGCGACGCACAGGATTTTTCGAGGGCCGCCGGCGCGCGACGCCGGCGGCCTTCGACGTTTCGAAGATTGCTTGTCAATTACCGCTTCATCGGCGCGGGCAACTATTCATTCGTTTTACAGCCCGCAGCACGCGCATCCGCAGGCACTTAGCGCCGAAGAGCGGGCTCCGATCTAAATCCTCTTTTCTCTTTCGGTCGCCGAGAGCTCTCGCGACGCTCTCTCACTGGTCTTGCGCCGATGGAAACGATTCCGCCAACGCGCGTGAGAAACGTCACTTACGCGAGCGCCGCGAAAAACCGAGCGCTTTGCAACTTCATGGCACGATGGATGCTGTTCTCTCTCGCCGGAGGGGGGACCTCCAGAGCAACACACAGAGCAGACTCAGGTCTCGTAGGACGAAAGCGCCAAGAAGGAAAGGATTGCTGGGCTGGCCGGGATTGATGTCGGCCTCGGTCAAGGGTTAACACCCCGGTCGCACTAGACGATTGCACCGGTCGATACACCCGACCAGCCCGGGATTGTCTCGCAGGGATGCGAGTCGAAGTGTTGGATCCTGTAGGGGTGCGGAATCCCGCGTGCGCATCCCGGCTGGGCCCGAACGAGTCCCGGTCCGAGCCTTCATGACGGGCCCGCCGGGTGGCCGCGGGAGTCGAAGTCGCGAGAGGATGTGAGGCCCAGGAGCCTGGGCCGGACGACGTTGGGAAAAAACAAAAGAAGATGGGCGCCGATTCGGCGCGGCTCGTGCCAACACTGGGGGATGTCCAGGCTTGATGCCGCCGCTGAAACCCGGCGCCTTCTTCTTTTGTAGCCTGTAGCGAGCCCGCCGCAACCCCGTGCGCCGCCGCCGCAAGAACGACGCGGCGGCGCCCGCCCTTCCTCGAAACTTCACGCACTTAGCGCGCTTTCCCCGTGGCATGCCGCTTGCGCATGAGGGAAGCGGCGCGGGGATCGTCCCGTCGCCCATCGACGAGGACGACATGATCCGTTCGCCACTGCGTCTCACCGCGCTTGCCGCCATGGTCGCTCTGGCGATCTCGGCCGCCGGCTGTCTCGACGAGCCCACCCAGGTGTCCCGCGATGCGCGGCCGCCGGCCGAGCCCCAGGGTCTCTACAGCGTGACCGGGGACGAACAGGTCAATCTCTACTGGGTGCGCAATACCGAGCCCGACTTCCGCGAGTACCTGGTGTGGCGCGGACCGGCGTTCGACGGTCCGTACGCGAAGATCGGCAACGTGGGCTCGCCGGCGTTCGTGGACCAGACGCCGAGCAACGGGCAGACCTACTACTACGCCGTCTCGGCCGTGGATCAGGCGGGGAACGAGAGCGATCTGTCGAAGGAAGAGGTGTTCGACACGCCGCGGCCGGCGGGCTTCGGCCTCGTGCTCGTGAACGCCGCCGGAGACCCCTCCGGCCCGTCGGCGTACGACTTCTCCTCGGGCACGCGCCGGCTCTCGACCGATCCCAGCGCCGACTTCTATTACACGGTGTCGGGTGGGGTGCGCCTCCTGGTGGCCCGCGACAGCAACACCGAGATCCAGGACGCCGGCTTCCACTCCATCGACGACCTCGATTTCGCGCCCGCGCAGGGCTGGTCGCCGACCCACGAGGTCGAGGCCGTGGTCGGCCACGCCTACTACGTGTGGACGCGCGACGACCACTACGCCAAGGTGCGGATCGGCGCTCTCGACGCGAGCCAGGCCACGCTCGACTGGGCGTACCAGATCGCGGCCGGCAATCCCGAGCTCCATCCGCAGCCCGGCCCGCGTCCCTGACCCGCGCCTGCCGCGTTGACCCGGGAGCGAGGAGCCCCGTAGACTTTCCTCGTGCCTCTTCGCCTCCGGGTCTGCTCCCTCGCCCTCGCCCTGCTGCTCACGACGCCGCTCGCGGCCCTCTCGGCCGAGAGCGGCTTCGCGTTCCTGCGTCTGCCGGTGAGCGTACGCTCGGTGGGCATGGGCGAGACCGGGGCCGCGCTCGCCGACGGCGCCGACGCCTTCTTCACCAATCCCGCGGGGCTCGCCGATCCCACGGGACAGGCGCGCTCGTCGTCGCCGTGGGGGCTCGCCGGCGAGGCCGCGGTCTCGCACCACGAGTCGTTCTCGATCTACCGCCAGGATGCGATCACCGTGAACACGGCGCGCGGTCGCGAGGCGATCGCGCTCCACTTCAGCACGTTCTATTCCGAGGCCGTGGACCAGCGCGACGAGGTGGGCAATCTGCTCGGCTCGTTCGGACTGGTGGATCTCGCGGCACAGGCGGGCTACGCGCGCGCCCTGTCGCCGGCCTTCCGCGTCGGCGCCACCGCCGGCTACGTGCGCGAGCGCATCGCCGACGCGGCGGCGGGAACCTGGGCGCTCTCGGGCGGTGCCATCTGGAGCCCGCGCTCGCTGCCCGGCTTCCGCGCCGGCGCCACCGTGCGCCAGCTCGGCGGATCGCCGAGCTTCGACGTCGACGGTGCCAAGGGCGAGAAGGTGTCGCTGCCGCTCACGGCGCAGGGAGGGGTGGGCTACGCCTCCGCGCTCGGGGCGCGCGGGCGGCTCGCGCTCGCCGCCGACGTGCGCAAGGCCGCCGATCAGGACGCCACGGTGCACACGGGCGTGGAGGTCGGATGGTCGGCGATCGACGTGCGTGCCGGCGGACGCTTCGGCACCGACGTCGGGCACTTCACCGCCGGGCTCGGCGTCACCGCCGGGCGCTTCCTCCTCGACTACGCCTTCCTGCCTTCCGGGGAGAGCATCGGCAACAGCCATCGCGTGGAGCTGCGCACGCGCTTCGGGCTCTAGCCCTCGCCCCACGGCTCGGCGCGGCCGTCGCGCCATCGATAGAGCCGGAACGCCCCGCCTTCGAGCGCCGCATAGCCGTTGCGCTCGATCCAGTCCCCGAGCACCACGAAATCCTTGCCCTCGCGCGAGACGAGCGTGGGCACGTGGAAGTGCCCGAGCACGACGCCGTCCACGCCGGTGGCGAAGCGCGGCACGGCGATGCGCGTGCGCAGCGCCTCGGCGTCGAAGCGCGACTCGTCACGGTGGCCGCGCGACAGGCGCGACACGGCGCGGGCCAAGGGAATGCCGACGTCGGGATGGATCCAGCGATAGCCGGCGATGGCCGCGGGATGGCGCAGCACGGACTTGAGGAAGAGATAGCCGCGATCACCGGCCATGAGGCCGTCGCCGTGGGCGAGGAACAAGCGGCGCCCCTGGAGCGACACCTCGACGGGATCGCGGTGCACCCGGCAGCCGATCTCGCTCCCCAGATACGTGTCGGCCCAGAAGTCGTGATTGCCGCCCACGAACGTCACCGCCACACCGGCCTCGACCAGGCGGCGCAGGGCGGCGAGCACGCGGAAGTGGCGCCGCGGCACGGCGTGCCGATATTCGAACCAGAAGTCGAACAGGTCGCCGAGGAGGAACAGGGCGGAGGCGGTGGGTGCCTCGCGGTCGAGAAACGAGATGACGCGCTCCTGACGGGCACGATCCTCGTCCTCGGTTCCGGCCCCCAGATGGCAGTCGGATACGAACAAAGCGCGCTCGCCGGGGGTCACGCGCGCGAGCCTAACACAATCTCCACAGCATCCCGGGCGCCCAGGCCACATCCTTACAGGGTGGCAGGGAAACCCCGGACGCGGCTTCGCGTCGTTCCGAGGGTACGACGCCTCGCCGCCGCCGACGTGATAGGCTGCGGCCCGATCGCATCTTCGCAAGGGCAACAAACGTGAGGAGGAGGAGAAAGGAATGAGCGAGCGACCCGTGTTGCGCCCGCGCGCCTACCTGGCTTCGGCGCTGGGCTTCGTCGCCCTCGGGCTCGTGATGGGGCTGGCCCTTTCGGGCACCCTGCAATGGAATCCCACGCCGCTGGCGCAGAGCCGCACGGTGCAGACCGCGGCCGTGCCCACGACCACTCTCGAGAGCCCGTTCACCCAGGTGGTCGAGCGCGCGCTCCCGGCGGTGGTCCTGATCGAGACCAAGCGCACCGTGGGCCGCGGCGGCACGTCGTCGGGAGGCGAGGACGATCCCTTCGACATGTTCCGCCGCCTGTTCCCCGAGGGCCGCGCGCCGCAGCAGGCGCCGCGCACCATGCCGGCCTCGGGCTCCGGTTTCCTCATCGACGCCTCGGGCAAGGTCCTGACCAACGCCCACGTGGTGCGCGATGCCGAGGACATCACGGTCACGCTCAGCGACAAGCGCCAGTACAAGGCGAAGGTGGTGGGGCAGGATCGCGGCACCGACATCGCCATCATCCAGCTGCAGAACACGCACGGCGGATTCCCGACGCTGCCGCTCGGCGACTCCGACGCCATCCGCGTCGGCGACTGGGCGCTCGCCGTGGGCACGCCGCTGGGCGAGCTGCAGGGCACGGTGACCGCCGGCATCATCAGCGCCAAGGGGCGCTCGTCGCTCAACATCATGGGCGGCGGTCCCGACTATCAGGACTTCATCCAGACCGACGCCGCCATCAACTTCGGCAACTCGGGCGGCCCGCTCATGAACATCCGCGGCGAGGCGGTGGGCATCAACACCGCGATCAACACGGCGGGGCAGGGGATCGGCTTCGCCATCCCGATCAACCTCGCCAAGCACATCGCCGAGCAGCTCGTGTCGCACGGCAAGGTGGTGCGCGGCTACATCGGCGTCTTGCCCGGAGAGCTGACGCCGGACCTCGCCGAGTCGTTCGGGATGAACGCCGCCGACGGCGGCGTGGTGGTGAGCCAGATCGTTCCCGACTCGCCCGCGGCGCGCGCCGGCCTGCGCGAGGGTGACGTGATCACGGCGTTCGACGGGCGGCGCATCAAGGACGTCACCGACTTCCGCCTGCGCGTGGCCGACGAGGCCGTGAACAAGCGGGTCAAGGTCGACGCCGTTCGCGAAGGCAAGCCGATGACGGTCTTCGTCACCATGGCCGACCGCGACGTGATGCTGGCCTCGCAGCAGGGACAGCCGAGCCGGGGCGGCAACGACGACGCGGCTCCCAGCGCCTCCAACGGGCTGGGGCTCGAGGTGCGCTCCATGAACCAGCAGGAGCGCCAGGATTACCGCGAGGACGGCGTCATCGTGCAGGACGTTACGGACGGCTCGCCGGCGGACGATAACGGAATTGCGCCCGGGGACATCGTCCTGCAGGTGAACGGGGCCTCGGTCACCGACCGCGCCGCCTTCGCCTCGGTCGTGCGCCGGGCGCGCGTCAACGCCAATCGCCCGGTGCGACTGCTCGTCGGTCGCCTGGGCGACGATGGCCGCATGCAGACGACGTTCAAGGCCCTACGCTTCTCGGGTCAGTAACGGGAAACGCTCTCGCCGGCCGGCGGCGCCTCCCGAAGCGGGCTTCGGGGGGCGCGCGGCCCGCCGGGATCTCCGGGCTCACGACGGGAGGAGTCTTGCGAACGAGATCGATGCCCAAGCCCGCCCCCGCCTGGCTCGCGATCGCTTGCGCGATCGCGCTCGCCCTCGGACTCACCCGCGCCCACGCCGACGCGCCGCCGGCCTCGCGCAGCGCCGTGCTCACGGCCATCGAGGCCTGGCCCGGCCCCGACGGCACGCGCCTGGTCTTCCCCGTCTCCGCCGATGTCGCCTATCGCATGGCCTACGACGAGTCGTCGAAGACGGCGACCCTCGTGCTCGTCGGCACCGTGCCCGCGCCCGACCTCTCGGCGCTGCGCCAGCTCGACGACGGCGCCGTGCGCCGGCTGCGCGTCACCGAGACGCCCAGCGGCGTCGAGATCGCGATCGAGATGGTGTCGTTCACGCGCGTCACGCCGGCCGGCGAGCAGGGCGAGGCCGGTTTCGGCACGCGTTTCATCCTCGACGTGCCGCGCCCGGGCGTGAGCGAGCGGCAGGCGGCGCAGGACCAGGCGTATCGCGACCTGCGCGCGCGCACCGAGCGCATCGTGGTCGTCGATCCCGGACACGGCGGCGATCAGGTGGGGGCCATCGGGCCCCGGCGCACGATCGAGAAGGACGTGTGCCTGCAGATCGCGCGCAAGCTGCAGGACCGCTTGAACCGCGAGCCCGGCGTGCGCGTCGTGCTCACGCGCGACGGCGACTACAACGTGGCCCTGCGCGACCGCTACAAGGTGGCCGAGCGGCTGCGCGCCGACGTCTTCATCTCCATCCACGCCAACTCGAGCCGGCGCCCGTCGGGGCGCGGCACCGAGGTCTATTTCCTGTCGCTGGAGAGCGCGAGCGACGAGCAGTCGAAGCTCCTCGCCGACGCCGAGAACGCCGCCGACCTCGTGGGCGCGACCAAGGCCGACGAGTCCGACCTGGTGTCGATCCTCTTCGATCTCAAGCAGAACGAAGTGATCCGCCAGTCGTCGTCGCTGGCTGAGGACGTGCTCGATCAGATCGTGGAGCAGAGCCGGGTGACGAATCGCGGGGTCAAGCAGGCGCCGTTCGCGGTGCTCAAGTCGCCGGTGGTGCCCTCGATCCTGGTCGAGACGGCGTTCATCAACCACCCGGCCGACGCCAAGCTGCTGCGCGACTCTTCCTTCCAGAGTGGCATGGCCGACCAGATCGCGCGCGGCGTGCTCAAGTATCTCGCCACCGCGCCGCGGGTGCCGCGCGACGCGAGCGGCGCCAGCGCTCCGACATCCCGCCGGAGTGGCTCCTAGGTTGTGCTCCGAAGATTGCAGATGGGGATTCTGTGGAACTTGAGGTCACGGGATCCTCTTGTTAGGCGGCGTACTTGAGATGGTGGGTCTGGATTCGGGGAATCCTCCTTGTAGGTGCGGTCCTGGTGTAGTGCTCCCTCCAGCGTTTGGCGAGCGGGACTAGGCTGGGGAATCGCCTCCGGCCCAAGATCTCCTTCACCGTGATGAGTCGGTCGAGAATTCCCTCCCGCATCGCCGGTGACTCGCCCGGCTGCCTCTCCGAGAACGACTTGGCGTAGTTCCTCCAGACGAGGAAGATCCACATCCGCTCGTTGGCCGATTGCCGGCGCTTGGAGAAGGCAATGGTCTCCCGTTTGTGATTGGCGCCGCTGTGTCGGATGAGCAGGTCCAAGAGATTGATGGGAAAGAGCGGATTCCGCGCCGTCCTTGCCGCACGAGACGAAATCGTCCGATGAATGATGTGGAGGTGTTCTACCCGCTTCAGAGCCCGCGGGTAGGCTTGGTGCTCATCGGTGTGCAGCTCGAGCGCTTGGGGCTCGGGGGCGACGATGGCGAGCAGCTCCGCCACCTCCTTCTCGATCGACTGGGGAT
>Ga0114129_10006032_pt1 | contig 17179 bp, 14 predicted proteins | sample RhiMetdeltSRZDD1_FD_80071 | JGI IMG/M metagenome (GOLD analysis project Ga0114129, IMG submission 80071) | Populus rhizosphere microbial communities from Tennessee, USA - Rhizosphere MetaG P. deltoides SRZDD1 (version 2) (version 2) | ecosystem: Host-associated > Plants > Roots > Rhizosphere >... | reverse complement strand
TGCAGATCACCAAGATGGATCCGGACGCGCAGCCGATCTTCGGCTTCGCCGTGATCGGCTCGCGAGCGCCGAAAGAGCTGACCGAGATCGCCGAGAAGCGCGTCAAGCAGGAGCTCGAGACGGTCAAGGACGTCGGCTCCGTCGGCTTCATGGGTGAACGCAAGCGCGAGATCCAGCTGCTCCTGAACGCCGACCGGCTGAACGCCTACGGCCTGACGGTGGACCAGGTGCGCAACGCGGTGCAGCGGCAGAACGTCGAGATCCCCGGCGGCCAGTTCACGGCGGGCCCGGCCGAAGTCGCGCTCCGCACGATGGGTCGCATCCGCAACGTCGAGGACTTCAACAAGATCGTCATCTCATATCGCGCGGATGGTTCGGTGATCACGTTCGGCGACGTCGGACGCGTGCAGGACAGCGTGCAGGAAATCCGTTTCGCCAGCCGGCTCAACGGCGTTCCCTCGGTCAATGTGATGATCCGCAAGCAGTCGGGCACGAACACCGTCGAGGTGGTCGACCGGGTGCAGGAGAAGCTGACGAACGTCCAGCGGCAGCTGCCCCAGGACATCGAGATCAGCGTCGGCAACGATCAGTCACGATTCATCCGGCGATCGTTCGAGGACATCAAGCTGCACCTGATTCTCGGCGGCATTCTTGCCAGCATCGTCGTGTTCCTCTTCATCCGCAACCTGCGCGTCACCTTCATCGCCGCGCTGGCCATCCCGACCTCGATCATCGGCACCTTCACGTTCATGAAGATGGCCGGGTTCACGCTCAACAACATGACAATGCTCGCCTTGTCGCTGGCGACCGGCATCGTCATCGACGACGCGATCGTGGTGCTCGAGAACATCTTCCGGTTCGTCGAAGAGAAAGGTGTCACACCGAGGGAAGCTGCCGCGGACGCGACCCAGGAAATCGGCCTCGCCGTCATGGCGACCACGCTGTCGCTGGTCGTCATCTTCGTGCCGGTCGCGTTCATGACGGGCCAGATCGGCCGCTACTTCTACAGCTTCGGCCTGACGTCGGCGGCGGCGATCCTGATCTCGATGTTCGTGTCGTTTACCCTGACGCCAGCGCTGTGCGCGATGTGGCTGAAACCCGAGGACGCGAAGTCGGACCACTCGAACACCAAGACCAGCGGGTTCTACGCGAAGCTGGACTCCGTCTACGGCAAGATGCTCGTCTGGTCGCTCCACCATCGGGCCGTGATGATGGGGATTGCGGGCGTCGTCGTCGCATCCGCCGCATTCCTGTATCCGTACGTGGGCAAAGAGCTGGTGCCTGACGACGACCAGGGCGAGTTCAGCATCAACGTGCGCTTGCCGCGCGGGACGAGCTACTCGCGGACCGAGGAGTTCATCAAGCCGATTGAGAAGGAAGTCCTCGCGCTGCCGGCGCTGCACCGCGTCACGCAGAACGTCGGCGGCGGGAACGCCAGCTTCAACATCATGATGGTCCCACTCGAGGAGCGGAAGATTTCCCAGCAGCAGCTGATGATTCAGGCCAGGCAGATGCTGCGCAAGTACCAGGGTGCTCGCATCAGCGTCTCGGGCGGCACGGACATCTCGGGCGCATCGAGCGGCGGCGGCTTCGGTGGCCGCGGCGGCGGTGGTCCGGGCGGCGGTGGCGGCGGCGGCTTCAACCGCCTCAACGTCCTCATTCAGGGCCCGGACATCGAGCAGCTTCAGATCTACACCGTCGACTTGATGGCGAGGATCCGGGAGATTCCCGGTGTCGTCGACGTCGACACGAATTTCGAGCCGACACAGCCCGAGCTGCGGATCAACATCGACCGCGCGCGCGCCGCGGACCTCGGCGTGAACATCGATACGCTCGCGAACAACCTGCGAACCCTCGTCGGCGGCGAGGAGGTGTCCGAGTTCAAGGACGGCGACGATCAGTTCAAGGTCCTGCTCCGCCTCGACGAGGCGTATCGCAACCCGTTGACGATGGGCGATCTGCTGGTCGCCGCCGGACCAGGGCAGGGCGCCCCGGGGGCGGCCGGCGCCGGCGCGGGCGGTGGGGGCGGCGGTCGCGTCAAGGTGAGCGACGTCGCGCAGCTCAAGAATGATTACGGCCCGGCGTCAATCGATCGCTACAACCGCCAGCGACAGATTTCCATCAACGCCAACCTGCAAGGCGTGCCACTCGGCGAGGTCCTGTCCCAGGCGCGCGTCAAGGTCGAGGAGCTGCATCTCAAGGCCGGCTATCAGGCCGTCTTCGGCGGCAGCGCGCGAACGCTCGCAGAGGCGTCGAATAACTTCGCCATTGCGCTGGTTCTGGCCGTCATCTTCATCTACATGGTGCTGGCGTCGCAGTTCAACAGCTTCATCCACCCGCTGACCATCATGACCTCCCTGCCGCTCAGCCTCCCGGCGGGCCTGCTGGCGCTGATGGCGTTCGGGATGACCATCAACGTCTACAGCGCCATCGGCTTGATGATGCTGTTCGGCATCGTGAAGAAGAACTCGATCCTGCAGGTGGACTACACGAACACGCTCCGAGAGCAGGGCATGGAACGGCACGAGGCCCTTATTGCGGCCAACCACGTCCGCTTGCGGCCGATTCTGATGACCACCATCGCCATCGTGGCCGGCATGATCCCCATCGCCTTCGGCAAGGGCGCCGGTGCCGGCTCCAGGGCCTCGATGGCCGTCACGATTCTGGGAGGCCAGGTACTCTGCCTTCTGCTGACGCTGCTGGTCACCCCGGTCGTCTACTCGTACTTCGACGACCTGAGGGAATGGAGCCCGGCGAGGGCTCTGCGGCGCCTCCGCGGCCAGTCAGCCGGCCCCGCGGCCGCTGAGGAACGCCTGTAGGGGCTAGGAGCTGGGCGGCTGGGGGCTAACCGTCAGGCGCAGACCCCCAGCCCTAGGCCCGCACCGCAGCTGACCGCTAGGCCCGAGCCCCAAGCCCCGATCCTGCTCTCTAGCCCTTAGCCCCTAGCCCCGGCTGTGACAGGCCTGTCAACCATCCACTAAGCTGAGCCCGTCCAATCGGTTGTAAGTGGCCGAGATGTGACGACTTTGGCCGTAATGACGCTGAGCGGCGACACCCCGGTTCGAAGCGGGATGAACGAAGACGTAGCCCTCGCGGCTGCTGGGGACGCTTCCGCCTTCGAACGGGTTTACCGCACGCATGTGGCGAAGATCCACAGCCTGACCCGGCGTATGCTCGGCAGCCACGAAGCCGACGAGGTCACGCAGGATATCTTTGTCCGCACGTGGCAGAAACTGGGTCAGTTTCGGGGTGATTCGGCGTTCTCGACCTGGCTGCATCGCCTGGCGGTGAACGTCGTCATCGAGCGGCGGCGATCGTTTGCGATTCAGCGCGAACGGATGAGCGACGACCCGGCGGCCTTGGATCTCGTGACCGTGGCGCCGGCGCGGGCCGACCTGACGGTCGACTTCGAGCAGGCTATCGAGCAGCTGCCGCCGGGCGCCCGCGAGATCTTCGTGCTCCACGACGTGGAAGGCTACAAGCACCGGGAAATCGCAGTGCTGCTGCACATCACCTCGGGAACCTCGAAGCGGCAGCTCCATCGGGCGCGGATGTTGATGCGGAAACACCTGGACGGGTTATGACGATGCACAACGAGTGGACGGACAAGCTGTCGGATTACCTGGACGACGAGCTGGCGGACAGCGAGCGCGCTGCCGTCGAAGCGCACCTTCAGGAGTGCGCGGACTGCTCGGCGGTGCTCAACGACCTCCGGCGGGTGATCGCGCGGGCACAGGCGGCCGCAGCCGCCGCGCGCCCTCCGCAGACCGACCTCTGGACCGGCGTCGCCGGACGCATTGATCGCATCCGGCAGCCGCGGCGGATCAGCCTCACGGTGCCGCAGCTCGCGGCCGCCGCCGTGCTGCTCATGGGCGTCTCCGCCGGCCTTGCCTGGCGTCTGCACCCGGCGGCGACCAGCCCCGCGGCTCTCGACAGCACCGCGGCCTATGCCCGCGCCGGCGCGACGGCGGGCGGCAGTGTGGTGACGACAGCGGACTTTCCGGTCGGCGGCGGCGACATGGCCGTGATTGGGGTCAGCCTGGCTGACGATCAGTACGATGCCGCGGTTGCGGATCTGGAGCGGGCGCTGAAGCAGGGCCGCGACAAGCTCGATAAGGCGACCATCGCGGTCGTCGAACAGAACCTGCAGACGATCGACCAGGCGATCGCGCAGGCACGCGAAGCGCTTGCGGCCGACCCCGCGAACTCGTATCTGAGCGGCCATCTCGTCGAGGCGCGGCGGCGAAAGCTGGATCTCTTGCGCCGTGCAACGGCGCTCACGGACATGAATTAGGGCTGGGGGCTAGGGGCTAGCTGTCAGACCAGGGACAGAGGACAACATGCTCGCAGAAATCGTTTTTTCGATGATGGTGCTGACGCCGACCGACCAGACGGTCAACGTGGCGAAAGGCACGAAGCTGGACGTGAACAACTTCGCCGGCGACATCAACATCAAGGTGTGGGACAAGGACGCCGTGCGGGTCGAAGTGAACCACTCCGATCGCGAGGCGGTGGACATCAAGCAGGGTGAACAGACGCTCACCGTGCGCTCGCGCTCGCTGCGCGGCGGCCCGCCCCGTTCGCTGGACTACGTCATCACCGTCCCGAAGTGGATGGCGATTAGCGTCGGCGGCACCTATGCCGACGTGACGATGGACGGCGTCGGTGCGGATGTGACGGTCGAGACCAACCGCGGCGACATCAACCTGACAGGTGGCTCCGGCGTCATCACGCTCAAGTCGATTCAGGGCGAGGTGACCGTGCAGAAGGCGAAAGGCCGCATCGAGGTCCGCGCGGTCAACGAGGGGATGCGCCTCTCCGACATCAGCGGCGATGTCTCGGCCGAGACGACCAACGGGAGCATCATCCTCGACCGGATCGACTCGGGCAACGTGGACCTGTACGCCGTCAACGGCAATATCTCCTTCGACGGCCCGATCAAGGACAAGGGCCTCTATCGACTGACGACGCACAACGGGCTGGTGGCGATGGCAGTGCCGGAGAAGGCGAACGTCACGCTGATGGTGCGGACCTACAACGGCGGGTTCAAGTCCACGTTCCAGGTACCGGGCGACACGGGCGAGCGTCGGAAGCGGTTCACGATGACGCTCGGCAACGGCAGCGCGCACGTGGAGCTCGAGTCGTTCGGCGGCACGATCTCACTGCGCCGGCCGGGCGAGCCTCGGCCCGAGACGGAGCGGAAGCAGAGACGCGACAAGGCGAGCCTCAAGCTGGACCTGAAGGGGCTGGCGCACCTCGACATCGACCAAACCGTGCGCGAGGCGCTGGCGGAAGCGGAAGCGGCGATGCCGCAGGCGATCGCCGAAGCGCAGGCCGCGATCCCACAGGCGATCGAAGAGGCGATGGCGTCGATCCCGAAGGCGATGGAAGAGGCGCTGTCTGAACTCGAGTGGGCGTTTCCATTCGCGCACCCGAACCCGCGTCCGAATCCCCAGCCGCGGCCGAATCCTCGCCCGAACCCCAACCCGAATCCGCACCCGAACCCACAGCCCAATCTGCGGATCTGGTAGAACCAGTCGGGGTCAGATCGTGATTCTTTGCAGTATGCCGAGAATCACGATCTGACCCCGCGTTCGTCGCTTCACAGATCACCCAGGTCCAGTAACAGGTCGGCGACCGATCGGCCCGACACGGGATCGTGCAGATCCGGGGCAATGCTGGCGAGCGGCTCCAGCACGAAGCGGCGCTGCCGGAACCGCGGATGAGGGACGACCAATCCCGGCTCGACCCGCGTGTCATCGCCGAACAGAATCAGATCCAGGTCCAGCGATCGTGGCGCGTTCGGATACGGCCGTTCGCGGCCTCGTTCGTCCTCGATGGCCAGGAGTGCCTCGAGCAGTCCGCGTGCCGTCATCGTCGTCTGCCCCACCGCGGCCGCGTTGAGAAACATCGGCTGCGGGCCGGGCACGCCTTCCGGCTTCGTGTCGTAGTAGCGCGAGATCTTGAGTCCCGCGAGCAACCCGTGCAGCTTCGAGGCCGCATAGTCGAGGTGTGCGCGACGGTTGCCCAGGTTGCTGCCGAGCGCGACGGCGGCGGTTACTCGATCCACCGGGTCGCCAGCACGTTCCCGTGTGACGGTCCGAGCGTTTCGCCACGTTTGCCGAGCAGGTCGGTGCGGCCGGCCAGGGCCTGTTCGAAGAAACGCTTGGCCTCGAGCTCTTCGCCGAGGACGACCCCCAGCATCTTCGCGTGCCGGGCGTTGGGCATGGTGCTGATGCGCGGCCGCCAGCGATCGACGAACGCCTGCGCCTCGCGGCCGTCTTCGTCCATGACCGCGCGGGCGACGTCCACGCCCTTCGCGACCGGAGTGCGATCGACGGCGCCCACATCTGCCGGCACCGAGCCGCCGAGCTCTTCGATCGCCTTGGCCAGCCAGGAGAGCTGAACCTCTTCGCGGTTGATGATGTACTGGTAGGTGTTGTTGAAATCGTACTGCGCCACGAGTCGGGCCGCCGCCTGGTGCCGCATCAGCGCGGCAAGCTTTTCGCGGGCGAACTCCTGAAGCAGCGCGACGACGTCGGTCACGACGCCTGTTTTTCCTTGCACGTGATGCAGACGCGCGTCCACGGAATCGCCCGCAGGCGCGCCGGCGCGATCGGCTCGCCGCAGTCGCGGCAGACGCCGTAGGTCCCTTTCTCGATCCGCCAGAGCGCCTCTTCGATGGCCTGCAGGATTTTCGCGTCGGTCTGCTTCAATTTCAGCTGGATGTGGACTTCGTTGTTGCCGCTGGCCTGATCGGCCATGTCGCCCTGGCGCGTGTTGTTCTCCATCGACGCCTGCAGCGGCTTGATCCCGCCGGTCCCCAGGATTTCAGTGCGCTTCTTGAGCAGCTGGTCCTTGTATGTGGTCTCTTCCATGGTGTCTCTCGTAACTCCAAATCATAGCACTACGACTGCGCTCGCGTCTTTTGGGTACCGAGCCTGCCGCAGCGCGCGTGCCTGATGTTGGCCACAGAGTCACAGAGGCACGGAGCTGTGCGATTCGACGGCGCAGGGCCTGCGCAGCCGGCCCGTCGAGCGGCCGGCGCGGATCACGTTGACGAGCCGGTGGGGATCTCGATCCGGTTCGTCAACGCGATCCGTGCCGGCCGTTCACGCCGCTTCGCGGCGTGCGCCGTCGAATCGACCTCTGTTCGGTGCGCGGACGCGCGCAGCGTGATCCGCTCTTCTCTGTGTCTCTGTGTCTCTGTGGGCGCGATTCGTGGAGGTGATCGCAGCGTCGCAGGGAGGATGCGTCTATTCCGCCCGAAGGGTGGCGAGTGGTTTGTTCCGGAGAACATCCAGGCTGGAAAAGACACCGATCGCGGAGACAAGTATCGCCGTGAGAACGACGCCCGCGATGTGCTCGCTGATGAACACGCGCCAGGGGATCTCGAGCGCGTACCGGCTCACGCCCCAGGTGAGGACCACTGCGCCGAGCGAGCCGATGAGACCGGCGAGCGATCCGAGAACCCCGTATTCGAAGAACAGCATCCGCGCGATGGCGCGCGTGTTCGCGCCCAGCGTCTTGAACACGGCCGCTTCGTATACACGCTGAAACTTGGTCATCGCGACGGCGCCGACCAGGATCAGCACTCCGCTGAAGAGGACGAGCCCTCCGACGATCGTGATCGCGAGCGTCACTTTCGACATCACGTCCCGGATGCGCTCGACGACGTCGCGAAAGTCGATGACCGACACGTTGGGAAACCGGTCGACGAGGTCGTGCTGGAATCGGCCGCGCGCGGCCGGATCCGACGGACCCTTCAGCGGTGAGACGAAGGTTTGCGGGGCCTGTTCCAGCGAACCCGGCCGGAAGACGAACACGAAGCCGCCGTTGCGCGACTCACGCCACTCCACATTGCGAATGCTCGTGATGCGTGGAGCGATCGTCCGGCCCAGGACGTCGAATCGCATCGTGTCGCCGACGTGAAGCCGCGCGCGCTCGGCGATCTGGCGCTCCACCGACACTTCGGGCTCGGTGGACGGTGAGTTCCAGAACGCCCCCTCGATCACCTTCTCGTTCGGCTCGAGACGATCCCGATACGTCAGCGTGAACTCACGGCCGAGCGAGACGCCTTTCTCGCGCACCTGCTCCGGACCGTTCAGGTTCTGCTCACGCCCGGAGACACCCACAACGCGGGCGCGGAGCACCGGAATCAGCTGAAATGCGCCGGCTCCATGCGATCCATCGCTGAGAAACGCACGCACGCCATCCGCTTGTCCGCGCTGGATGTCCAGCAGGAACATGTCCGGGGAATCGTCGGACGACTGGATCGAGAACTCCTGGAGCAGGCTGGCCTGCAGCGATCGGATTCCTACGATGAAGAACGCGCCCAGACCGACGGCCAGCAGGATGACCCGCGTCTGGTTGCCCGGCCGGGACAGGTGCAGCACCGCGTGCCGGAGCGGAAACGATTTGGCGTTCGCCAATGGCGCGACCGCGGCCACGAGTCCCTTGCCCGCCAGCTGCAGCACGAACGCGAGTCCGGCGAAACCGGCGCAGACGACGATCCCCACGTTGAGCGACGAGGCCTGCCAGGCGGTGACGGCGACCAGCGCCAGCGACACCACGACGAGCGCGACCATCCCGAGCCAGTCCCTGCGGCGCCGCGCCGTCTCGTCCCGCAGCAGCAGCGACGGCTTGATGAACCGCACCTGCAGCAGCGGCACCACGGAAAACAGCAGCGAGACCAGCACACCGATCGTGATCCCCTGGGCCGCCGCGCTCCAGGTCACACCGTAGTGCGCTTCCGTGAGGATGGACGACGTGGTCGAGGAAGCCAGCGCAAACGGGATCGCAGCGACGGCGGCACGGGCGATCGCGACGCCGAGGAGGCTGCCCGCCAGACCGAGGACGAGCACCTGTAGGATGTAGACCGTGATGATTTGGGCGTTCCGCGCGCCGATGCACTTGAGGACCGCAATGCTGCGGATCTTCTGGAGGATGAACACGCGGGTGACGCTCGAGACGGCGATGCCGCCGAGGATGACAATCACGAGCCCCACGAGGCTCAGGTAGTCTTCGGCGCGATCGAAATCGCGCCCGACCTGGTCCTCGCGCGACCGGTACGAACGCGAGTTGATGAAATCTTCGCGGAGATCCCGCCTGAGAGCGGCCATGAGCTCCGACACGCGGTTGTCGGGCACGCGAACGAACAACAATCGCTGCGCACGGCTGCCGAAGGACAGCAGCCCCGTGGACCCCAAATCGTCGTAGTCGATGTAGATACGCGGTCCGAGGCTGAATCCGCCGGGCCCGCCTCCAGGCTCTCTGGCGATGACCCCTCGGATCGTGAACATCGTCTGCCCAACGGCAATCCGATCCCCGACGTTGATCTGAAGCGCCGAGAGCAGCTCTGGACGCACGAGGGCGCCATGCTGCTCCAGCAGCGCGTGCGAATAGGTCTGCCCGTTCTGAAGAGAGATGCCGCCGTAGAGCGGATACGCCGCCTGCACCGCGCGCAGCTCCGCCATCTTGGCAATCCGCATCGCGCCGTCCGCCGGCCGTACCATCGTCGGCGTCTCGGTCGTTTCCGTGCGTGCAAACGCGCCGGCGGCGGCGAGATGGTGGTCGATTCTCTGTCGCGCCTCGGCGGGCCAGTCGCGGTTGGTGCTGATCACGACGTCGGCGCCGACAAGGGCCCTGGCCTCGGTGTTGACGACGCCGCGTACGCTCTGGATCACCGATCGGAGCGCGACGATGGCGGCGACTCCGACCGCGATGCAGACGAAGAAGAACAGCAGGCGTCGCCACGACGCGCGCGTTTCGCGCACCGCCATCCGGAGGACGAACATCATCGCCTGGCCGCCCCGATGACGTCGGGCGTTCGACTGGTCAGCGTGTTCTCCGTCACGCGTCCGTCGCGCAGCACCAGGCGAGCATCCGCGAGGGCGGCCAGCTCCGCGTCGTGCGTGACCAGCACGATCGTCGTTCCTCTCGCGACATGGATCGATCGCAGCAACTCCATGATGTGGCGGCCGTTCGCGCTGTCGAGGTTGCCCGTCGGCTCGTCAGCGAGAACGATCGGGGGGTTGTTCGCCAGCGCGCGGGCCAGCGCCACTCGCTGCTGCTCGCCGCCTGACAGCTGCGACGGGTAATGGTGCGAACGCCCCGTGAGCCCCACTTCCTCCAGCAGCTGCGTCGTGCGCGGCCGCACGTCGGGGACGCCGGCAATCTCCATCGGCACCGCCACATTCTCGTACGCCGTGAGCGACGGGATGAGATGGAAGAACTGGAACACGAACCCGATCTTCTCGCCGCGCAGCTTCGCCAGCGCGTCCTCGTCGAGGCGCGTGATATCCACGCGGTCGATGAGCACCGACCCCGACGAAGGCGCATCGAGCCCGGCGATCAGCCCGAGCAGCGTCGACTTTCCGCTGCCCGAGGGTCCGACGATGGCCACGAACTGCCCATGTGGGATCTGCAGGGTCAGCGGATGAAGGATGGTGAGCGGCTCGCTGCCGCTCGTGACAGTTTTGGAAACCTCTTGCAGCGCGATCATGATCCCGGACGTCCCACACGCCTCGCCACTGGCTCCAGAGCCGCCCACACGTTGTCGGCGACAATCCGCGCGCCCGTGGCTGTCGGGTGGATGCCGTCGGGTTGATTGAGCTGTCGCGTGCCCGCGACTCCCTGGAGCAGGAATGGCACCAGCGTCAGACCGTAACGGGTCGCAAGCGCGGGATACACCTTGTGAAAGGAGACGACATAGTCGCGTCCGTAGTTCGGCGGGGCCTCCATGCCGGCGAGGATCACCTCGATGTGGCGCGCCTGGGCGCGCTCGATAATCTGCGCCAGGTTGGCCTGGAGCTGCTCCGGCGGCAGGCCCCGCAGACCGTCGTTGCCCCCGAGCGCGACGATGAGAATGCGGACGTCGCCTTCGAGCGCCCAATCGAGGCGCGAGAGCCCGCCCGACGACGTGTCACCCGAGACTCCCGCGTTCACGACTTCGAAGCTCAGACCCTGATTCTTCAGACGCTCCTCGAGCAGCGACGGGTACGCCTCGGCCGGCGCCAGTCCCAACCCGGCCGTGAGGCTGTCGCCGAGCACGACGATCCTGAGTCGGCCTGCGAGCGACGGCTTGGGCGGCGCGCCCCCGGACGCGGCACGCGGGCGGACGTCGTCGCGATCCTCCGAGCGGCCGCCGCATGCCACCGCGATCGAGAGGATCGCGACAGCAGCGGTGAATCGCAGCGCGTGGTGGCAACGGCGATGCGCCATGATCACTATGTTACATTGCGGCCCTCACGCGGCCCTGTGCCAGGAGCTGAGAATGGCGCGCGGATTCGAGAGCAAGGACGTGGAGTTTCAGCAGGCTGAGGCCGAGCGAGTCAAAAAGCTCGGGAAGCCGCTGACCGCCGACGCACGCGAACGGCAGAACAGACGCGGGTCAATCGAGCTGGCGCTCGCCCGCGCGCGCGCCGATCTCGCCGCTGCGCGAACATCGGCGCATCAGAAGATGTTGACCGAAGCGATCGCCGCGCTCGAACATCAGCTGCGGACAATCCCTGACTCCTAGCAGCCAGCCGCAGCCCTGGCCCCCTTCAAGTATTCTACGAAGATGCTCGACCTATCCGCCAAGCGCGTCCGACTGCACGAGAGCCTGCGCTTCTCGCCTGGTCGACTCGCCGACGCCGTTCAGGCCGCCTCAGCCACCGCGGAGCGCGCCGCTGCCGGCATCTGGCGGCGGGAGCCGTCTGTGTGGAGTACGGACTCGACGGTTCAGCAGAAGATCGCGAATCGGCTGGGGTGGATGGCTTCCCCATCGCTGATGGCCGACGCCGTGCCGCGGCTGCTCGCGTTCGCGGATCGGGTCAAGCGTGACGGCTTCACCGACGTCGTGTTACTCGGCATGGGCGGCTCGAGCCTTGCTCCCGAAACGCTTCGCGGTGTGCTCGGCGTCGCCCCGGGATGGCCTCGTTTTCAGGTGCTCGACTCCACCGATCCCGCCGCGGTGATTACGGCGGGCACGCCGCCGCGAACGACCGTGTATCTCCTGGCCAGCAAGTCCGGGACGACGATTGAGCCCAATTCGATGGCTGCGCACTTTCGACGCCGCCTCGAGGAGTCGAGCGTGTCTCGGTGGGCCGACCACTTCGTCGCGATCACCGACGAGGGCACCGACCTCGATGGGCGCGCGCGTGCCGAGGGCTTCAGAGACGTCTTCGTCAATCCGTCCGACATCGGCGGACGCTATTCGGCAATCTCGTATTTCGGACTCGTACCCGCCGCGGTGATGGGGCTGCACGTGCCGGCGATCGTCGAGTGGGCGCTGGCGATGCTCTCCGCCGCCGAGCCGGGATTCGGCACCGCCGCTGGGAACCCGGCCGTCGCACTCGGCCTGGCCATGGGCGCCGCCGCGCGCGCCGGCCGCGACAAGTTGACGCTCATCGTGCCGCCTGCGCTCGAGCCGTTCGGGCTGTGGGTCGAACAACTGGTGGCCGAAAGCACCGGGAAGGACCACACTGGCATCGTCCCGATCGCGGGAGAAGGACTCGCGGAGCCAGCGACGTACGGCGCGGATCGCCTGTTCGTGCGCGTGCGGTTGCATGGCTCGTTCGACGAGGAGATGCGCGATGCGGAGATGAACGAGCTGAAGGAGTCCGGCGCGCCGGTGGTCGAAATCGACCTCGCGGAACCGTCTGCGCTCGGCGGTGAATTCGTGCGCTGGGAAATCGCGACGGCTGTGGCGGGCGCGATCCTGAAGATCAATCCCTTCGACGAACCGAACGTCCAGCAGGCGAAGGACGCGACGCGTCGCATTCTGGAGCGTTACAAAGCGACTCACGAAATACCTGCGACGACGCCCGACCGGGGGCTCCCCGGCGACATCGCGCTGACCCTGAGCGCTGCGGCCCGCGAGACGCTGCACGGCCAGGGCGCAGACGCGCTGCTAACCTTGCTCCGCGAAGGCGATTACTTTGGCCTGCTCGCGTACGTCGGGCCAGACCCCGAGCTGGCCGCTGCCCTCCAGGAGTTCAGGCGTGCCATCCGCGACCGGACCGGCGCCGCCACCATGTTTGGATACGGACCGCGCTATCTGCACTCGACGGGACAACTGCACAAAGGCGGGCCGAACACCGGCGTCTTCCTTCTGATTTCGGCGATGCCGCGCCAGGATGTGTCGATTCCCGGCGAGCCGTTTTCGTTCGGAACGCTGGAGCACGCCCAGGCGCTCGGAGATTTTGCGTCGCTGGCGGCCGAGGGCCGCCGAGCGGTACACGCGCACCTGCCGGCACCGGATCGCGCGCTCGTCCGGCAGCTCGCGGATGCATTGCTGGCGCGACTGCCGGTCGGCGCCGCTCGTGCGCCCGATGCCAGTCGTACGTAGTGTCCGGCTTTAGCCGGACGTCAGGAGTCGCGATGCAACTCGGCTTCGTCGGTCTGGGCCGGATGGGTCTCAACATGGTCACGCGCCTCTCGCGCGGAGGCCACGCCGTCGTCGCGTTCGATCGAAGTCCGGAGGCGGTGGGGCGTGCGGCCGCAGCGGGCGCCCAGGGCGCGGCGTCTCTCGAGGGGATCGTGGCGGGTCTGACTCAGCCGCGCGCGATCTGGCTGATGGTCCCCGCGGGCGATCCAACCGAGTCGACGGTGAACGCGCTCGCTGCCCTGCTGTCCGCCGGCGACATCATCATCGACGGTGGGAACTCGAACTTTCACGACGACGTCCGTCGCGCGCAGTCGCTGGCGGCGAAGCGCATTCGGTACGTCGACGCGGGGACGAGCGGCGGCATCTGGGGCCTCGAAGAGGGCTACTGCCTCATGGTCGGCGGGGACGCCGAGGTCTGCAAGCACCTGGAGCCGATCTTTCTGACGCTCGCGCCGAAGGACGGCTACCTGCGCGTCGGTGATCACGGCGCCGGGCACTTCGTGAAGATGGTTCACAACGGCATCGAGTACGGGCTCATGCAGGCGTACGCCGAAGGGTTCGAGCTGATGCACGCCAGTCCGTACCAGTTGGATCTCGGAGCCATTGCATCATTGTGGCGCCACGGCAGCGTCGTCCGCTCCTGGCTCCTCGACCTCACTGCGCGCGCGCTGGCCGAGGACCGCGACCTGTCGACGCTGAAGGGCTACGTTGACGATTCAGGCGAAGGCCGGTGGACGATCCAGGAGGCGATCACGCACGCCGTGCCGCTGCCCGTCATCACCGCCGCCGTGTTCACGCGGTTCCGCTCGCGCCAGGACAACCCGTTTGCCGAGCGGCTGCTGGCCGCGCTCCGTAATCAGTTTGGCGGTCACGCGGTCAAGAAGGCATGAAGATTCCCGCGTCCGTCACGATCGTCATCTTCGGCGGCAGCGGCGACCTGGCGCACCGCAAGCTGCTGCCCGCGCTCTACAACCTGCACGTCGACCGGCTCCTGCCCGCCACGATCGCGATCCTCGGCGTCGGGCGAAAGGACCTGAGCGACGATGCCTACCGCGCGTTCGCGAGGGAAGGCGTCACACGATTCTCGCGGCGTCCGATAGACGAGGCGGCGTGGAAGTCGTTCGCCGAGGCGCTGTGCTTCGTCAACATGCCGCTCGACGACGACCGCGGGTTCGCGACGCTGGGCGCGCGGCTGGACGCCGTGGAGCACGAGCGCGGGTTGACCGGCGATCGGATCTTTTACCTCGCGATCCCGCCGACGCTGTTCGCGCCGACGGTGAAGCAGCTCGCGCGTGCGCGCCTCGTCGCGCGTGCCTCGCAGCGCGCCGAGCCGTTCGCGCGCGTCATTGTCGAGAAGCCGATCGGCCGCGACCTCGAGAGCGCCCGCGCCATCAACGACGCCATCGCGGAAGTCTTCGACGAGCAGCAGATCTACCGGATCGACCACTACCTCGGGAAGGAGACGGTTCAGGACATCCTGGTGCTGCGCTTCGCCAACAGCATCTTCGAGCCGCTGTTCAACCTGAAGTTCATCGACCACGTGCAGATCACGGTCGCGGAGGAAGAAGGCGTCGGCACCAGAGCCGGCTACTACGAGCAGGCTGGCGCGCTTCGCGACATGATCCAGAACCACCTGCTCCAGCTGCTCGCGTTGATCGCCATGGAACCGCCGTACTCGCTCAACGCGGACGTCGTTCGCGACGAGCGGCTCGAGGTCCTGCAGGCGCTCAGGACCATGGAGGGTGCCGCCATCGACGCCGCAACGGTGCGCGCACAGTACAGCACCTACGGGAAGGAGCGCGGGGTCGATCCGCATTCGCGGACGGAGACCTTCGTCGCCATACAGTTGTTCGTCGACAACTGGCGCTGGGCCGGCGTGCCCTTCTTTCTTCGCACCGGCAAGAAGCTGGAGAAGCGCGCCAGTGAGATCGCGATTCAATTGAAGGACATCCCGCCCATTCTGTTCAACGCCGATCCGGAACACCGGCTGACGCCCAACGTGCTGTCGATCCGGATTCAACCCGACGAGGGGTTTTCGATCGAGATCAGCTCGAAAGAGCCCGGTCCGCACGTCCACATCGAGCCGGTGAAGATGGACTTCCACTACAAGGCCGAGTTTCGCGGATCGTCGCCCGAAGCCTACGAGCGACTGCTGCTCGACGTGATGATCGGCGATCAGACGCTGTTCATGCGCCGCGACGCGGTCGAAACGGCGTGGCGATGGGTGATGCCGATCCTCGAGCGCTGGTCCGCGGTGAGCCAGACGCCGCTTCCCACGTATCCTGACGGCAGCTGTGGACCGGCCGAGGCCGACGCCCTGATCGAACGGACAGGCCGCCGCTGGCGTAAGCTGTAGTCGTGCGGTATCTCGTCACGGCCCGCGTCAAGCCTGGACGACAAACGGCGCTGGCGGGCGCCATCGACGACGGCACGCTCGGCCAGGGTTCGGTCGCCGGCGGTGAATACCTGCGCAACATGTCCGAAGCGCGCCAGCTCGAGGATGGGCGCGTGCAATGGGTCGAGGTCTGTTACTGCCCGACGCCGCTCCAGGAAGAGCGTGACTACTGGGAAGCGTACTTCGTCCTCGAGAAGGTTCAGGACGCTCACGCGCGCAGTCGTTGCAAGGATCTGAATGGCGCCGAGCCGTGGTCGTGCGGCGACTGCGACTGCACCGCTCGCCTCGAGGCGCACCTCGTGCGAAAGGGTGTCCCGTTCCGCTCGCGTACACAGTTTTTGATCGCCACCTCGCGCTGCAGGTGAGCATCGCGCGCCGATTCTCCTCTTCCATGGCGCCGGAACCGGGCAGCGTTACGATTTCGTCCTGTCCAATCCAGGCGCCTGCGACCAGCGGCATCGCGGTGCTGGTGTGCGGCGACCGGTTTATACTCGCGTCGTGCCGTCTTCTTCGCTGCAGGCGCTGCTGACACGCGCCGGCGCCGCGCTCCTGCGCGGCCGCGGCGCGGAGGCCTCGCAGTTGCTGGCACCCGCCTTTCGATCCTCGACGCTGACTCGCGACGAAGAGCTCGCTGTCCGTTCGATGATGGCCGAAGCCGCGCTGCTCCAGGACGATCTCGATCAAGCGGCGTCAGCCCTGGGCCGCCCGCCCGACACCTTTCGGGACACAGTGCCGTCGCGCCGCCTCTCGACGCTGTGGCGGCTGCACGGCCGCCTCGCGTCGGCGCGCGGCGATCAGTCGCGCGCCATCGGTCTGCTCGTCCGCGCGCTGAAGCACGCCGAAACCGCCCACGACTCGACCGGCATCGGCCTGGCGCACTACGAGTTGGGCCAGTGCTATCGGCAGGTCGGCGACCTTGCGATTCTGCGCGAGCACATCACGAAAGCCGCGTCCGCGCTGCACGCCGCCGGCGAGCGGCGTCATCTCGCGCTGGTCCACTCCCTCTCTGGAGTCTCGCTGGCCCAGTTGGGCCGCAACGAAGAAGCGATGGCCGCGCTGCGGCAGGCCGAGCGCCTCGCCGCGATGGTCCAGGCCGACGACGTCCTGGCCATCGTCTGCGGCAACCAGGCCAACGTGACGATGCTGCAGCATCACTACGAGCAGGCATTGGCGCTTGCCGAACGCAGCGTCTCGCTGCACGAAGCGCACGGCTCCGGGCATGGTCTGGCGGTGGCGCTCGCGACCATGGGGCAGATTTGCGTCCGCCTCGGGGACCTCGGCCGAGCTGAGGACGCGCTGCACCGGGCTCTCGACGTCCGCAGCCCGATTCAGTTCCACGAGACGACCGGCGCAGTGTTCGACACACTCGCGCAGATTCACCTGATCCGCGGCCGCTACGACACGGCGAGCGA
>Ga0114129_10006030_pt1 | contig 17180 bp, 20 predicted proteins | sample RhiMetdeltSRZDD1_FD_80071 | JGI IMG/M metagenome (GOLD analysis project Ga0114129, IMG submission 80071) | Populus rhizosphere microbial communities from Tennessee, USA - Rhizosphere MetaG P. deltoides SRZDD1 (version 2) (version 2) | ecosystem: Host-associated > Plants > Roots > Rhizosphere >... | reverse complement strand
GCGTGACAGATCGTGACCTTCGTCGCGCCCGCCCGGACAAGCGGGATCCCCGGCTCCTGCTCAAGCCCCGCCGCGGCGACACTGACGCAGATCGCCAACCCGCCCAACACGAGCCAGACAACCCGCTTCGCAACGGCAGACAAAGCAAGACGAATCTCCCCCAGCCGATGGGATCAACGACCGTCCCCCAATCGAGGTGATCTTCTCGGTTGCAAGCGGCAAGCCGCTAATTGACCGCCTCCAGCAGCAAGGTGTGCGCCAGCCGCGCGCCAGTCTCCACCGCGACCGGGCGGTTTTAGGCGGTCTTGGACGGACGACCGAAGGCTCGCGACCTGTATGCCGAATCCCGCTCAGCAAGCGGTGTTCAGCTTGTTAAGCGGAGGGGGAGGGATTTGAACCCTCGTCGGACCCAAGAGCCCGAAACGGTTTTCGAGACCGCCGCATTCGACCGCTCTGCCACCCCTCCGATGGACAGCACAGGGTAGCTACGACACAGCGATGTCGACCTTCATCCCGGCTTGCTCGTGACCCGGAACGCTGCAGTACAGGTGGTATCTGCCGGGCTTCAGGGTGACCACGAGCTGTGCGGTTGCGCCCGGCTGGATCAGCTTCGTCTTCGGGCCGCCTTTGATCGCGAGGTCGTGCGGGATCTTGCCCGCGTTCTTGACGTCGAACGTGAACCTCCCCGCCTTCGCCTTGTAGCCGGCCAGCGCGATCTTGAACTCCGTCTCGGTGACCTGCACGGTCTGCGCCGCCGCCTGGGCCTGCGTCGTCGTCTTCGGCGCGGTCGTCGTCTGCTGTTGCGTCGTCGTCCGCTGGACAGTGGTCGGCTGCGCGGCGCCGGTCTCGGTGTGCCCGGTCTCCGCGTGGCCACTCTCGGCGCCGAAGTTCTCGACCGCGGCGAGCATCCCGAAGAAGAACACGAAGCAGATGACTATGAACGCCGGCAGCCCGCCGCCCGGGTACTGCGGGCGGAAGCGCGGGAACAGGAACGACGACGCGAGCGCGAACAGGATGAACGCCGCTGCGGTGACGGCCAGGCCGACCTCGTGTCCGGTCGAGAGCGCGAGCGGCACGCGGGGATCCTACGTGCCTCGGAGCCGGGTGTTCTCCCTAGCAGGGACCGGCTGCGGCCGACCCGCCGGGGCCGGCGAAGTGCTGCGCCGACGCACCCACCCCGGTCTGGAGGCAGTACGACGCGGCGTCTGTGCGGACGAGCGTGACGCCGAAGGACGGCGGCACCGTTGCTCCGACATACGTCGCATTCTCCGCGTGGTAGGCCTCGAGCTGCGTGGCAGCGGCCGTGAAGTTGATCGCGCTGACGGCCGCGGTCGCGTCGCGCTCGGCCTGCTTCGCGGTGGCCGACGTCGGACCACTGTGCTGCATGGTCAGCGCCCAGAGGATGCCGACGAGCGCCAGCGAGACGACGATCGAGATGAGACCGAAAGCACGACCCATGGCCCGAGTTATCGGGCCATGGGTCGCCTCGCTTGAGCCAGACGCTAGATCAGGATTCGGCCCAGCTGGCCTCTTCGGCCCAGCTGGCGTCTTCGGCCCAGCTGGCGACTACGCCGAAACCGACCGACGTGGCCGCCGCTGCCGGCGCGGCCTGCGGCGACTTCGGCGTCGCCGAAGCAGCGCCGGGACCGGCCAACGCCGCGACCGCCGCGATCGACGCCACGATCGCCGCCCCTCGCCTCATTGAAATCTTCCTCGCCATCTCTCTTCCCCTCGCTCAGCGCATTGCGCGCGAACCGCAGTCACTGAGAGGACTTTGTGAGCGGCTGCGCACGCTTGCGTCCCCCTTCCGGGGGAGCCGAGCGCGCAATTCACTCGATCGAGTGATCAGCGCGCCACAGGGAACGTCCTCAGAACGAGGGGATGGCGATTTTCGTGCAAGAAAACCCGAGCAACGGCATCACCACAGGCGCAGCAACTTCCATGGTTAGCCCCGGCAGCAGGCCGCAAGTTGCCGGGGCTTTTTCTTTTCACCAGGGAAGCTCGCGCCCGAGGAGCGCTGCCAGCCGCCGGTTCGGCCCTGCGAACTCGTCCTCGAGCTGCGAGCGCGTCGCCGGGTCCATCCCGGCGTATTCACGCTCGAAGATCCGGGGATACGAATCGAGCCCGCGCGCATCGACGCCGAGGAACTCCAGCACCCTCTCGTACGTCGCGCCCGTGTCGGCGGCGAGCTCGTCGGTCAGCAGCACGAGCAGCTGCTCGGAAGGGAACGACCCGAACCAGCGCTCGAGCTGCTCCGCATAGCGGCCGCGCGCGGCGTACGTGTAGTTCCACCACGCGTAGCTGAAGTACGCGGGGTCGCGGAGCATGCGCTCGACCTCGCCGACCATCCGCTCGTCCTCGCGCGCGAGGGCATCCTCGAACGGCAGCTCCTCGCGTCCGAGCGCGACCTCGTGCTGGTAGTGGGAGAACGCACGGTCGACGGGATTGCGCAGCAGCGCGATCAGCCGTGCTCCCGGGAGCATGCGGGCCACCCTTTCCGGCGCGGACGGGTGAAACAGGTAGCTGGGGCTCGCCTCGCCGACGATCCCGCTCCGGCGCACCGGCATGTGCGCGCGGTACCAGCGCTCGCCGCGCGCGTAGTGGCGGTCGAAGAAGCTGACCTCTTTGAAGGACGGGCCCGTGATCTGCGGGTGCCACCGCAGGTACGCATACAGCGCAGTCGTTCCGGCCTTCTGCGCGCCGAGGATGAGGAAATCCGGCAACGGCCGCAGGCTCGCGGTCGCCCGGCCGTACCCCCGATACGCTCCGCGCAGGACCTTGCGTGCAGGCTCCGGCAGTGCCGGGACGAGCTCCGCGGGGACGCGAAACCGCTGGGCCAACCGCTACCCGGTGAATGACTGCAGCACGTGCGTGAAGTCCCACGTGTTCTGCACGATGCCGGAGCAGCTGTTCGATCCCGTCACGCCGGGGCAGCCGCCGTTGTCGCGCTGAATCGCCCAGATCGACAGCGTGTTCAGCCCACTCGCCTTCGCGTAGTCGAAGACCTGCCGCGCATGCGCGAGCGTCGTGTTCTCGGTCTTCTTCGGATAGTCGTCCAGGCCGGGCATCAAGGTGATTCCGATCTGTGCGTTCATTCCGAGGCCGCGCAACTGCGCGGCCGTCCCGTTCGCCGCGTTGATCGCCGCGGTGCCCATGTGCGTCGTGAGGCGGTCGTAATAGTCGAACGCCATGATGTTCACGACGTCGACGCGCGTTCCATTCGCAATCGCGTTCTTGAGGATTGCGACGCCCGTCGCCTCGAGGCCGGACGCCGACGTCGGCAGGGTGTAGCTCACCTGGACCGGGCGCTTCTGGGCGTCGGCCCAGTCCTGCACCAGCTTCAACGCCTTGTTACGCCGGTCGATGCCGTCGCTGCGGTTGAGCGACCTGCCCTCGACGTCCATGTCGAGGCGCCTCACTCCGTAGCGCGTGATGACGTCTTCGTAGGCAGCGGCGATCGTCTTGACGTCCTTGCAGGAGTCGGCGATCTCGGTGCCGGCCTGGTCGGCGCTCCAGCCGCCGAAGGAGGGGATGACGTCGCCTCCCATCGCCCGCAGTGACGTGATGTCGCCGTCGGTCAGGTAGCGCCCGTTCGCGACAGGGTCGTTCCGGTTGCCGTTCCACGCGAGCGTGCACGACGTCTTCGAGAGCGTCTCGAGGAACGCGAGCGTGAAGTGGTTCGCGCCGGACTGCTGCGCCGTTGCGGAGAGGCTGTCCGCTGTCCACGTCTCGAAGTACGGCGCGTAGACGTGGGCCGGAAAGGATGGCGGCGCGGCTTGCGTCCCGGCAGCGGAGAGACCGAGCGCAAGCGCCGTGAGCACGCAGAGCCGCTTCATCGCGGCAAGGATCGCATAGCGTCACCCGCGATGGAACGCTTCCGCTTCGATGCCGACGCCGCGTTCACGGCGGATCAGGAGCTCCTCGAGCGCGTGACGATCGCGCCGCTCACGCCGCCGGGCGGCGTCCAGGCGGCGATCTTCCGGATGTCGGCAGGCGGGCGCATCGTCCGTCACCCGGCGACAGTTCCGCAGATCCTGGCGGTGCTCGAGGGCGAGGGTCGCGTCAGCGGCGCCGACGGCAAGCTCGAGGCGATCGTCGCCGGCGAGGCGGTGTTCTGGACGGCGGGAGAGGAGCACGAGACCATTTCCGACGGCGGCCTGACCGCGCTCGTGCTGGAAGCGGACGGTCTCGGCCCGCCTCGCGCGCGTCTAACAGAAGCACGGTAACGCGGGCGAAGAGGCGCCGCCTCTCCGCCCGCGTGGTGTTGCTCGCGTCTAGGAGACGCTCTCGGAGTAGCCGCTCCAGCGCACGGTGAGTGCGTAGATCACCACGATGCCGAGCACGATCGAGGTGAGCGTCCAGAGCGTGTACTGCGACGATCCGAGCCAGGCCAGCTGGCCGAGAACGTTGATCGAGCAGGCGACGATCGTGAACCAGCGCGCCCAGCCCGCCCCGCTCCAGAGCGCAAGCCCGGCGAGGAAGAGCACGATGCCCCAGATCAGCGTGAGCCAGCCCCACGTCGTCATGTTGAAGACGATGACCTGACTCGGCGTCAGTACGTAGTACTGCTTCCGGATCACCGCGATCAGCCCCTCGAAGAAGTCGATCGAGCCGATCACCATCAACATGGACGCCGCGAAGACGATCCACCCAGCCATCGGCCGCCCGCGTGAACCGCTGTAGGCGGTTGTTCCCATCCCATCCTCCTTCGTCGTCGTCGCCGGAGGTGCCGGCGGACGTGCTGCGCTTGGGTGCTTCGACGGATGCGCGCCGCGTCCTGCGCGTGCGGATCAGCTGTCGTGTCGCTTGCGGCGCCTGAGAGAGGGCTCGGCGCCGGCCGCCGCGAACGCCGTGGCGGTCAGCGCAGCGGCGTACTGCAGCGAAAACCTGCGCCGGGATCGGTCCGCAGGCGCGCCTGCGCGCCCGATGCGGAGAGCGTCTCGTGCAAGCAACCACGCGGGATACAAGGCCAGACCCGCAACCACAAAGCCGACGAGACCAATCCAGCCCTCGTCGAGGACGACGGCGACTCCGACGGCCACAAGCAACGCTGCAAAGGCGGCGAGGCCGGCGGACGGCACCAACAGCAACACGCTGATGCCCCAGGCGCGTTTCGTCTCGTTGTCAGTCCTCGGTGGGCGGCGCCGCGGCGCGCGCCGAGCCAAGGTGATGAGTACACCGAGGATCGCTCCCGCGACCGGTACCGCGAGCATTGCGAGAGCCGCCTTCGTGCCGGCGACGCGCGCGAGCACCAGGGCAGCGGCCAGGTAACCGACGAGATAGAGGAGGGGCATCCGGAGCGGGTGCCGGCTGAACCGCCGCCGTCTCCGGCGATCCATCGCGTCGAAGACGTCGTCCGCGTCCGCGAGCAGAAGCGCCTTCGCCCGAGAAGCCAGTCCACCTGGCGTCGTCACGCTTCCCGTATCGGCAAGTTCGAGAGGCGGAGTGAGCGGCGACATCCCGCATGGGCGATTCGCGCCCGGGCCCCCGCATAAACTTGAGGAGATGGCGCCGCCGTACCGAGTCATCTGCGTGTCGCATCTCACAGGCGCCGAAGGTGAGGCGGTCGCGCGAGGCGTCGCGGAGCAAATGGGCTTTCGCTACCTCGACGAGGAGATCATCGAGACAGCCGCCGAGTGGGTCGATCTGCATCCATCGGTGATCGGCGAGGTGGAGCGCCGCAAATCGCTGATGACGCGGATCGGCGCGGCGATGAGAGGGCAATCCATGTCCGAGCGACCGGACGCATCCGTCCAGCACCGGAGCGGAGGCGCCGACCGCAGGGAAATGCCGGCCGACGAAGATCTGCGAGCGCTGATCCGCGACGTCATCCGAGACGCGGCGGAGGGGGAGGGCATCGTCATTGCCTCACACGCCGCGTCGATGGTGCTCGCCGACCGCGGGGACGCTTTCCGGGTCCTGGTCACCGCTTCGCAGACGACCCGCAGGGACAGGATCGCCGACGAGATGAAGCTCGACCCGCGGCGAGCCGAGAAGGTTCTCGCAGAAGAAGACGATGCGCGAACCGATTACCTGAAGCGCTTTCACGGTGTTGCACGCGAGCTGCCAACCCATTACGACCTCGTGATCAACACCGACGAACTTCCGCCGGAACGCGGAGCCCACGTAATCGTGGCTGCCGCTGGCGGCAGCGACTGACGCGACCCCTTCTGCTCAACACCGGCCGGGGTTGCCTACCGGCGGGGGCCTCGATGGGCGCACCTGGGATCGAACCAGGGACCTCCCGCGTGTGAAGCGGGCGCTCTCCCGCTGAGCTATGCGCCCGGGAGAGAAACCGCGGCGCCTGGAAGGAATGCTTAGCGCTGCTGCCTCCCGGCCCTGACGCGGTTCACACACTCCCACCGCCGCGGCCCGCCGATGGTACCAGCGCGTTTGCGGCACTCCCGGGCGCGGCAACAAGGAATGCCGATGCGGTTCCGACGCGACGCCCCGCTCGACACGGGCCAGGTCACCGACCTGCGCGGCAGCCGCATGAGCGGGCCAGGCGGTGTCGCGGTCGGCGGGGGCGGGCTCGGGCTCGTCGCGCTCGTCGTCTGGCTGCTGATCTCGCTCCTTTCCGGCGGCGGCAACGCCCTCGGCCAGCTCGCGCCGCTCGATCAGCAGACGGTGGGACAGGGCGGACAGCCCGGCCAGGTGAGCTCGCCGTCGGACCTGTCGGGCTGCCGCACCGGCGAGGACGCCAACAAGCGCGACGACTGCCTCATCGTCGGCGTCGTCAACAGCGTCCAGAAGTTCTGGGACGGCGTTTTCCAGCAGAGCAACAAGCAGTACACGTACGTCGACACCGTCTTCTTCACCGACGGGACGCAAACCGGCTGCGGCTTCGCCAGCTCACAAGTCGGCCCGTTCTATTGCCCGGAGGACAAGCTCGTCTACATCGACCTCGGCTTCTTCAAGGAGCTCAAGTCGCGCTTCGGCGTGAACGTCACGCCGTTCGTCGAGGCGTACGTGCTCGCGCACGAGTACGGACACCACGTACAGGACCAGCTCGGCGTGCTCGAGCAGATACGCGGCGACACGCAGGGCCCCGAGAGCAAGTCCGTGCGGGCGGAGCTCCAGGCCGACTGCTACGCCGGCGTCTGGGCGGCGCATGCCAAGGAGACAGGACTGATCGAGGAGCTGACGCAGCAGGACATCAACAGCGGGCTCGACGCCGCCGCGGCGATCGGCGACGACCGGATCCAGGAGGAGACCCAGGGTCAGGTGAATCCGGAGACCTGGACGCACGGCTCCTCCGAGCAGCGCCGGCGCTGGTTCTCCCGCGGGTACGAGACCGGCAAGCCGGCTGAATGCAACACCTTCGCGGGGTCGATCTAGACGCGCTGACCCGGCCAGTAAGATCGCCTCAGTGGCCGCGCTTTACCGGAAGTATCGACCGCAGGATTTCGACGAGGTCGTCGGCCAGGAGGCGATCGTCCGGACGCTGAAGAACGCCATCTCGTCCGGCCAGGTCCGCCAGGCGTATCTCTTCGCGGGCCCGCGAGGAACCGGGAAGACCTCGCTCGCGCGCATCCTCGCGAAAGGGCTGAACTGCGTGCAGGGGCCCACGCCGAGCCCGGACAAGGTCTGCAACGCCTGCGTCACGATCGCCAACGGCACCTCCCTCGACGTCGTCGAGATGGACGCCGCGTCGCAGCGCGGAATCGACGACATCCGCGAGATCCGCGAACGCGTCGTTCTCCAGCCGGCCGAAGGCCGCTACAAGGTCTACATCCTCGACGAGGCGCATCAGCTGACCGACGCCGCGTGGAACGCGCTGCTGAAGCTGATCGAGGAGCCTCCGCCCCACCTCGTCTTCGTCTTCTGCACCACCGACCTGTCGAAAGTGCTGCCGACCGTGCGCTCGCGCTGCCAGACATTCGTCTTCGCGCGCCCGCGACTGCCGGAGCTCGTCCGGTACCTGCGGCGCGTCGCCGACGGCGAGAGCATCCAGGTACCCGATCAGGCTCTCGCACTCGTGGCGCGCGGTGCACGCGGCTCGTTCCGCGACGCGGTCTCGACGCTCGACCAGCTCGCGTCGGCGACCGAGAACGACATCAGCGTGCAGGCGGTCCTGCAGCTGCTCGGCGCCGTCGAAGAGGAGGCGCTGTTCCGCCTCTGCGACCTCGTCGTCGACCGCGACACCGCCGGCGCGCTCACGTTCCTCGAGGAGCTCGCCGAACAGGGACAGGATCTCGGCCGCCTCGTCGTCGACCTGCTCGAGCACCTGCGCCACGTGATGCTCGTTCAGCACATGGGCGAGGTGCCCGAGACGCTGCCGGTCACCCAGGAGACGCGCGAACGGCTGCGCGCTCAGGCGAACCAGCTCGGCGAGGCGACTGTGATCCGGCTCATCGACCTGCTCGCGGTCGCTGTCGAGGACCTGCGTCAGGGCGGCGACCCGCGCCTTCCGCTCGAGCTCGCCCTGGTCAAGGTGACGCGTCCCGGTGCGGATCTCTCGCGCGAGTCGCTCTCGTACCGCCTCGAGCAGGTGGAGTCCCGCGCACACGTCCCCGAGGGCGCTGTCTTAGGGACTGTCCCTAAGACACGTCCCGAAGAGCCGGCGCGGCCCTCGGCCGAGCCGCCGTCGCTCGAGCTCGAGCAGTTGCAGGAGGCGTGGCAGCGAACGATCCTGCCGGCCGTCGAGGAGCGTTCGATCCCGGCGGCGTCGGTGCTGCGCGAGGCGCATCCTGCCGACCTCGCGGGAGACACGCTCACCGTCGAGTTCCCGTCGAGCGCCTCGTTCCACCGGCAGCTCGCGGAGGAGCCGAAGAACGCGACGCTGCTCGCGGAAGCGCTCTACGAGGTGACCGGCCGCCACCTCGGGCTCGCGTTCGCGGAAGGCGAGGCGCGCGCGGAGCAGCCCGACGAGGATGACGGGCCGGCGGGCGAGGAGAAGATTCTGGAGCTGGTCAAGGAGACCCTGGACGCGCGCGAACGAGAGGACTGACGATGAGCATGGACATGAACAAGCTCCTGCAGCAGGCCCAACAGATGCAGGAGGAGATGCAGAAGGCGCAGGGCGAGCTCGAGAACGAGACAGTGGAATCCAGCGCGGGCGGCGGCATGGTCACCGTCACCGCGAACGGCGCCGGCGAGATCAAAGCGATCAAGATCGATCCGAAGGCGATCGATCCGGACGACCCCGAGCTGCTCGCGGACATGGTGCTCGCCGCCGTGAACGAGGCGATCCGTTCCGCGCGCAGCATGCAGGAGTCGAAGCTGGGCGGGCTCGCAGGCGGAGCCCTCGGCGGCCTCGGGCTTCCCGGCCTCGGTCAGTAGCTTGCGCGAGCGCCTGCGCGCGTTGCTGCTCTTCTCGGGGCTCGACGACGACCAGCTGGAGCGCCTCGCCGCGAGCACGAGCGAGTTCGCAGCGCCTGCCGGGCGCGCGCTGATCCAGCGTGACCATCCCGGCTCGGGACTGTTCGTGCTGGAGGAGGGGAGCGCGATCGTCGAAGCGCCGGAGGGAAGGCGGACCCTCGGTCCGGGCGATGTCTTCGGGGAGCGGTCGCTGTTCGGAGAGGACGGCGAGCGCACCGCACGCGTCCGCGCGCAGACCGACGTCCGGTGTCTTGCGATCGCTCGTCCCGCGATCGAGCGCGTCATCGCCGAGCATCCGGACGTCGGCGAGCGGCTACGTCACCTGGCCGGCTGAATCCACACCCTCCTCCACAGGTGCTGTGGGGGATGGCGCCAAGCTGTGGACGAGCGCACGAAGTCTGCGGAATTTGCAGCCTCAGGTGCTTGCAGTTCGGACCACACCGTGTACCGTCCGAGCCCTCGCGAGGTGGCCGCACTTTCGCGAGAGGTGCAGCACCTTTTCGGGCGGAGAGACGGCGCGGCACGACTCCCACGTGGCGCGCCCGCCCGCCCTTTTCAGCGCAGCGGCAACGCGAGCTGCGACACGGTGAGGATCGCGTCCATCAGCGGGACGATGTCTCCGGTCTTTCGTACGTACGCGGCGGCGCCCGCCTCGTAGGCGCGCGCGTCCGAAGCGTCGTCCTCCCCGGTGACGAGCACGACCGACGGCGGGCGCCGGCCCTGTCGGATGATCCGCGCGGCGTCGATGCCGTCGAGCACGGGCATCGAGACGTCGAGCAGCACGAGGTCGGGCTCCAGCTCCTGAGTAAGCATGATCGCCTCGAGCCCGTTGGCGGCGAGCCCGACAACTTCGAACTCGGCTCGCTCAGAGAGCTGCGCCTGCACCATGCGGCCGAAGAGCGGGTCGTCGTCCGCAATCACGATCCGGACGGGACGCGTGCTCTGCCCCGACGACACCGTGGGATCCTCTCTGATCGCCGGCGCCGAGTCTGCTCCCTAAAGGGACAGAGAAACGCCCGCCTCGGCAGTCCGAGGCATGTCGGCACAATAGGTCGATGCTGAGCCCGGCTGTGGAGAATCTCGTGAGTCAGCTTTCACGCCTGCCGGGAGTCGGCACGAGGACAGCTCACCGGCTCGCGTTCCACCTGCTGCAGCGACCCAAGGACGAGGCGCTCGCACTCGCGACCGCGATCGAGGAGGTCAAGGAGCGAGTTCGCTTCTGCAACGAGTGCGGCAACTTGACGGAGGACGAGGTCTGCGCGATCTGTCGCGATGCGCGCCGCGACCACACGATGATCTGCGTGGTCGAGCAGCCGGTCGACCTGATCTCGGTCGAGCGGACGAGCGAGTTCCGCGGCCTCTACCACGTGCTCGGCGGCGCGCTGTCGCCGCTCGACGGCGTCGAGCCCGAGCATCTGCGCATCGACGAGCTGATCGGGCGCGTCGAGCGGAACGGCGTGCAGGAGGTCGTGCTCGCGACGAACCCGAACATGACGGGCGAAGCGACGGCCGCCTATCTCGCAGATCGGTTGCGCGGGCGCGCCCGCGTCACACGCCTCGCGAGCGGCCTCCCCGTCGGAGGAGACCTCGAGTACGCGGACGAAGTCACGCTCGGGCGCGCGCTCGCGGGCCGACGAGAGATGGAATGACGACGACCGACTATGAAGCGATCCCCGCCGTCGCAGCCGACGACGCGGGACGCCGCGCGGGAACCGTTGTCATGAAGTTCGGCGGGACGTCCGTCGGCGACCCGGACAAGCTGAAGAGCGTCGCGCGCCGGCTTGTCGCCGCGCGCGAGAGCGGTGCCCGCATCGTCGCCGTCGTCTCGGCGATGGGGAGCACGACCGACGATCTGCTCGACCTCGCGCGCCAGGTCTCGGCGCGGCCGGAGCCGCGCGAGCTCGACATGCTCATCTCCGTCGGGGAGCGGATCTCATGCGCGCTCGCCGCCATGGCGATCTACGACCTCGGCCACGAGGCGATCTCGCTGACGGGATCGCAGGCCGGAATCGTGACCGACACCGTCCACGGCAAGGCGAAGATCGTCGACGTGCGTGCTCGCCGCATTCACGAGGCGCTCGACCGGGACAAGATCGTGCTCGTCGCCGGCTTCCAGGGCGTCTCAGCCGACTCGTTCGACGTCACGACGCTCGGCCGCGGCGGCTCCGACACGACGGCGGTTGCGCTCGCGGCTGCGGTGGGTGCAGCCGTATGCGAGATCTACACCGACGTCGACGGCGTGTACACGGCCGACCCGCGGCTCGTGCCCGACGCGCGCAAGCTGGAGCTGCTGACCTTCGAGGAGATGCTGGAGATGGCGTCGTCGGGCGCCCGCGTCATGGCAACGAGGGCGATCGAAGTAGCTCGCAGTCACAATGTGCGGCTCCATGTCCGTTCGACGTTCAACGACGCCGACGGGACCTGGATCCGCGAGGAGGACGAGAAGATGCTCGAGAAGGCGCTGATCTCAGGAGTCGTGCACCAGCGCGAGGAGACCGTGTACCGCGTCTCCGGCGCGAGGGCGGCGCAGCTCTTCGGCGCGCTCGCAGACGCGAACGTCAACGTCGACACGATCGTGCAGACCGGCGGCGAGATCGTCTTCTCGGCGCCGGTCGAGGACCGCCCTGATGCCGAAAGCGCGCTCGACGCCCTCGGCGTCGACTGGGCGGCGCGCGACGACCTCGGAAAAGTGTCGCTCGTAGGCGCCGGGATGAAGTCGCACCCCGGCGTCGCCGCCAAGACGTTTGCGACGCTCGAGGCAGCCGGCATCGACGCGCCCGTCGTCTCCACCTCGCCGATCAAGATTTCCTGCCACGTCCCGAGCGTCGACGTCGACCGCGCAGTGCGCGCACTCCACGAGGCGTTCGACCTTGCGTAATCGCGACGCGCGCATCGGCGTGGTCGGTGCGACGGGCGCAGTCGGCCCGGTCGCCGTCGAGCTGTTGCGCCAACGCGGCTACACGAACGTCCGCGCGTTCGCATCTGCACGCTCCGCCGGCAAGACCGTCGCCGGCCTACAGGTGGAGGAAGCCACACCCGATGCGCTCGGCGCCGGCGACCTCGACGTGTGCCTCTTCTCCGTCGGAACGGCACTGTCGCGCGAGCTCGTCCCGCGCGTCGTCGAGGGCGGCGCAGTCGCCGTCGACAAGTCGTCCGCGTTTCGCCTGACGGACGGCGTGCCGCTCGTCGTGCCGGAGGTGAACGGCAGGCGCGCCGCCGAGCACGACGGCATCGTCGCGAACCCGAACTGCTGCACGATTCCGCTGACGATGGTGCTGAAGCCGCTGCACGAGGCCGCGGGCCTCGCACGCGTTCGAGTCAGCACCTACCAGTCGAGATCGGGCGCCGGCGTCGAGCGGATGGAGGAGCTGCGCGCGACTCCGCCGGCAGAGGCCCACCTCGACATGGACTGGGACTTCGACGGCGTCGATTTCGACGAGGAGGCGAAGCTGCGCGCGGAGACGCGAAAGATCCTCGAGCTCCCCGATCTCCCGCTCTCCGTGACGTGCGTACGCGTGCCGGTCCTCATCGGGCACAGCGAGGCGGTGTGGATCGAGACCGAGGATCAACTCTCCCCGGACGACGCCACGCGCGTGCTGCGTCAGGCCGACGGTCTCCGTGTCGAGCCCGTCCCGCGTCCGCGCGACGCAGTCGGCATCGACGACGTGCTCGTGGGCCGCGTCCGGGAGGACGAGACGGTCGCGAACGGGCTCGTCCTCTTCCTCACGTGCGACAACCTCCGCAAGGGTGCGGCATTGAATGCCGTGCAGATCGCGGAGCTCGTGCTCGAGCGCCGCGCCGTCGCCGCCTGACCTACGCGCTACGCGGCGCTTGCCGCGGCGTGCTCGGACACGAGCGCCTGGGCGAGCTCTTGCTGCGTGTGCACGATGTCGAGGCGGTTCTGCTCGAGCACGAGCGGGGACGCTTCGCGCTCGCGGAGCGTCTGGCGTTCCAGCACGAGGAGCGCCAGACGATGCTGGAGAGTGCCGCTCCGTTCCGGGCGTGGAGGCCGCAGGTCCACATGCCTCACTCTGGCTCGGAGAGGCCCGTCCGGCCACTCTCCGAACGGCCGGACCCTCTCATCCGTTCGGCCTGCGTCGGCTCTTCCTGCCAAAACGGCCAGTGGGCTCCGGCGACCGACGGAGAATTCGAAGAGTGCGGCCGCCTCCGATCGCTCGGGAGGCAGCCGCGCTCTGTTATGCCGCAGACTGCCCGGTGACTTGCGGGAGCAAGCCGTGAAGCTGCGCCCAGCGACTCGCCTCGGTCCGGTTGGCGACGTCGAGCTTGCGATAGATGTTCGACAGGTGGAACTTGACGGTCTGTTCCGTCACCCAGAGCATCTTCGCGAGCTGCGAGTTCGAGTAGCCCTCCGCGACGAGCCGGAGGATCTCGATCTCACGCTTCGTCAACCCGGACGCAGGGCCGTCGACAGCGACCAAGGAGTTCTCCCGACGCCGAACACCGGCGTGGTAGATCGACGTCTCGAACGCCTGACGGATCGCCGAGGCGATGTCCTCGGAGGCTGCGGTCTTGATGCAGTACATCGTTGCGCCCGCCGAGAACGACTTGTCGATGCACACAGGGTCGTCCTGCGTCGCCAACACGACCGAACGTAGGCCGGGAGAACTCGCCGCGGCATCCCGAAGCAACTCGGCGCCGTTGCTCGCGCTCTCGAGCGCATCCCACTCGGCGACGAACAGCGCCGGCTTCCACTCGGCGATCAGATCCAGCGCCTCGGATGGCGAGGCTGTCGCCCCCGCCACCTTGATGCCCACCTGGGTCAACAGGCGCTGAAGAGCGTCGACCCACAATGGATGGCGGTCCAGGATGACCGCCGTTTTTTCCTCCCCAATTCCCCTCATCGAAAGGGCCGCCTTTCGGTTGAAAATACGAGGGTGCTGCCCGGTCATTTGTATCGCACCCCGGGCCCGAGCGCAACTTTTCCCGAAGTTCTCGCCGAACTATTGGCTAAAACCTGCTCGAACCTGGTGGAGGTTGGCGCGGTACCCTTCGGGTGAGGCCGTGGTTCGAGTACGAATGCTTCTCCTGCTCCTGCCGCTCGCATTCGTCTCGGCGGGCGCAGCCCCCGCGGCGCGCGAGTCCGTCGCCAACCCCCGGCCCGCCCTCCGCTACCTCTTCAACTCCGGGAGCGCCCAGGGAGCCGCTGCCGCCGCGGGCTGGAACCTGCTCGACGTCAGCTCGAAAGACGAGGCCGACGCACTGCCGCCGGGCACGCGCGGGCTCATGTGGCTCGGCGATTACGACAACACGACATGCGACTGGGAGCGACCGGACGCGGAGCTCGAGGGGCTGCTCGCGGGGACGGCCGGCGATCCGCACGTCTACGGGTTCCTCCTTTCCGACGAGGCCGATCCGTTCGCGTGTCCCGCCGCGCCCGCGCAACACCGTGCCCGCGCCCAGCTCGTCCGCAAGCTTTCCGGCGGAAAGGTCACGGTCATCGTCGTCGACTCCAACTCGGGACGACAGACGCTCGACCAGATCCCGCGGTGGGCGGGTGCGGCAGATCGAATCGCGCTCGATCCGTATCCCTGCTATCGCGACAAGTCGTGCGACTACGCGTGGGTGCGCCGCGTCATCGCCGCTGCCGACTCGGCGCACCTGCGTTACTGGGGCGTAGCCCAGGCGTTCTCCGATCACACGTGGCGCTGGCCGACCCCCGCGGAAGAGCGGCGTCTTCTGGCGCTCTGGACACGGTCGCACGCATCGGTGTTGATGACGTTCGCGTGGCGCTGGGACGGACACGAGCTTCGTAGCCGGCCGAAGCTGCTCGACGTCCTCCGCCGCTTCAACGGCGCGAAGCCACGACGCACGCTCGCGGCGTCAGCGCTCGCGAGCGAGGTTCACTACACGTTCACGGGACCGCGCTCCGTCGCGTTCGACTGGCGCGGCGGCGGAGCTGCAATCCGTATCCGCGTAAGCGGCCGCTGGCGGACTGTGCGAGCGCACGCGCCCACGCCAAAGCCTTTCTCGTCCGCAGGCCCGTTCCGCGTCGCACGCATTGCCGCGCTCCGCCCGGCAACGGCGTACCGCTATGTCATCGGCTCCGGGCCGTCCGGGACGTTTCACACAGCACCGACCGGCTCGTATCGATTCGACGTCGAGGCGGATGTCGGCGACTCGGGAAACTTCGACGCCGTCGCGCCGACTCAGGCGCAGATCGCCGCGGACAAACCGTCATTCGTTCTCGTTCCCGGCGACCTCACGTACGGCAACGACGACGGCCAGGGTGCGGTCGACCGACACTTCAACGACGTGATGGCGTGGAGCAGGACGGCTGCGTACATGCCCGCCTGGGGCAACCACGAGTGGGACGAGTCGAGCGACGACCTGCGCAACTACAAAGGGCGCTTCGTGATTCCGCATCCGCACGGCGCGGCCGGTGCTCCGTCTGCAGGCTGCTGCGGTTCCGACTGGGGCTGGTTCGATGCCGGGCCGGTCCGGTTCATCTCGTATCCCGAGCCGTACACGTCTGCGTCGTGGGCGCAGTGGAAGGCTCCGGCGAGCGCTTTGATGGCGGCAGCGCAGAGCAATCCGCGCATCCGCTTCATCGTCACGTACGGCCACCGGCCCGCCTACTCGAGCGGCTACCACCACGGCGAAGCAGAGCTCGCAGGCGTTCTCGACGGCTTCGGCGATCGCTACTCCAAGTACGTCCTGAACATCAACGGCCACTCGCACAACTACGAGCGCTTCGCTCCGATTCACCACGTCGTGCACGTGACGGCTTCCGGCGGCGGCGCGGACCTCGAGGCACTCTCGTCAGTCGACAAACGCACGGCGTTTCGCGCATTGCACCTGATCCATCTACGCGTCGACGTGACGAGCACGCAGCTGTCGCTGAAGGCTGTTTGCGGACCGTCCACGTCCGACGATCAATTCAGATGCACACGGGGTCAGATCGTCGATACGTACGTGATCAAGCCGCGCTGACGCGTTTTTAGCGCTCTTTCCGCATGTTTTAGTGACTTTGGAATGTGCAGGGACTTTGCGCTATCACGCGAAGTGTCTAGCGAGAACTGCGACACCACGTCCGAATAGTTCGCTACTCTCGCGCGCGTCGCCCCCCGACTTTGCGAGGTGTAATCGTGGCAAGTCACTCCTTTGCGGGATCCCGGTCCACGTTCTTAGACCCGAACTAGCTCGTTATGTGGGGAGCCGCACCCCGCGCCGCACGGATCATCGCGCTCTTCAGCGTTGCTGTAGCGACGACGTTCGCGTGCCTGCAAAGCTCTGACACCGCGTCGGCGACTCGCGCATCCGCCGGCGCGATCTCGGACTTCAACAGCGACGGCCGCTCCGACTACGCCGTCTTCCGTCCCGCCAACGGGATGTGGTACATGAACGGTGGCAGCGGTGTGCTGTGGGGCTCATCCGGAGACGTGCCCGTCCCCGGCGACTACAACGGCGACCGGCGCACGGACATCGGCGTCTTCCGCCCGGCGAACGGCACCTGGTACGTCAACGGCGTGACGACAATGGGCTGGGGCGCCGTCGGCGACATCCCCGTCCCCGGCGACTACAAAGGCAACAGCAGGACCGACATCGGCGTCTTCCGCCCGTCCAACGGCACCTGGTACATCAGGGGCGTGGCGACGATGCGCTGGGGCGCACCCGGTGACATTCCCGTCCCGGGCGACTACGACGGCAAAGGCAAGACCGACATCGCGGTCTTCCGCCCGTCCAACGGCACCTGGTACATCAACGGCGTGGCGACGATGCAGTGGGGCGCGCCCGGCGACATCCCCGTCCCAGGCGACTACAACGGCGACGGCAAGACCGACATCGCGGTCTTCCGCCCGTCCAACGGCACCTGGTACGTCAACGGCGTCATGACGATC
>Ga0114129_10006029_pt1 | contig 17182 bp, 20 predicted proteins | sample RhiMetdeltSRZDD1_FD_80071 | JGI IMG/M metagenome (GOLD analysis project Ga0114129, IMG submission 80071) | Populus rhizosphere microbial communities from Tennessee, USA - Rhizosphere MetaG P. deltoides SRZDD1 (version 2) (version 2) | ecosystem: Host-associated > Plants > Roots > Rhizosphere >... | reverse complement strand
AGGTGGTAAAGCCGGAGACGATCCTGCGGTGGCATCGCGCAGGGTTCAAAGCTTTCTGGCGCTGGAAATCCCAACATCGGGCAGGGCGGCCGAAGATCGATCGTGAATTGCGCGATCTGATCCGGCAGATGAGCAAAGAGAACCCGTTGTGGGGGGCGCCGCGCATCCACGGCGAGCTCCTCAAGCTTGGCTTCGACGCCGCGGAGTCAACCGTCTCCAAGTACATGATTAAACACCGAGGACCGCCATCGCAGACCTGGCGGACATTCCTGCGCAACCATGCGGATACAATTGCGGCTATCGACCTTTGCCTGGTACCGACCCTGACCTTTGAGTGCCTGTTTGCCTTTCTGGTCGTGAGTCACGATCGACGACAGCTTCTATGGTTCGCGGTAACCAAGCATCCCACAGCGGAATGGCTAGCACAGCAGATCGCCGAGGCATTCCCATGGGATACGGCCCCGCGTTATCTGATCCGCGACAATGATGCTGCGTACGGACTAGCCTTCGGAAGGATGGGGATTCGCGACCGCCCGATCGCAGCGCGGTCGCCCTGGCAAAACCCATATGTTGAACGCCTGATCGGGACGCTTCGCCGCGAGTGCTTGGACCATGTCCTGATCTTCGATGAACAGCATTTGCGCCGGGTCCTGACGTTATATGCGCTTTATTACAACGAAACCCGCACGCACCTGGGATTGGCCAAGGACGCACCGCGACGACGCACTGTCCAACGATGGGGAAGGATCGTCACAACGCCAATTCTGTGCGGATTGCATCATCGCTACGCCCGGATATGATTTTCAGGAGGGACAGCCATTCCGACAAATATTCCGTTCCCGGATTGAATGGCAAAAAGAATCTGATTTTGTCGGAATGGAATAATGGTCAGTAATGCCGGCGCAATACGACCGCCTGATGCTCCTTATACAATCCGCCCTGACCGGCCGAAGACGAAGCGCGTGCCCATTGCCGAGTGGATCATCTTGTCGCCGAGCGCCGCGCGCGCCAGGTATCGACAATGTCTGCCTTACCCCAGCGAAGCACTGTCCGGGAACTCGACCTTCAACCCTTGGGTGGCGAGACGGGACAAAAATGGACCGGGATCAACGATCTGCTCAGGCATCCAGGCGCCAGGTTCGGCAACATCACCCTCGATCAGCAATCGCGCCACTCCTGCAGCGCCTGCGGCGGCCGCGTCCGCCTGGGCCTGGCCAAGAAGTGTCGCTCGCCTTGAGCGCCCCCCGCACCTGACATCCACGCGGAGTGCGAACCGAGGATCCGTACTCGACGGACGATCCTGGAGTCGCCGCGCCACGGCATGACGGACCCCTTCGATCGCCATGAGGCGAGAGGCGCCGTTACGAACCATCACTGCAAGACCCCTCGCCAACCACGCAGGTTCAATGGCGAGTCTTGTAAGTGCCGTCCTAGCGCCCATCGTGCGCGGATAGAGTACTTGGTCGGAAAATGGAAAGAGGTAGGCCAGCTGCGCTCCTGCTGGCGGTGGAAATTCGATGAGCCGTGGGGCGCTAAATGCCCGCATCCGACGGTCCTCTCCGTCAACCCGGATGACGAATGACATTGATAGCTCCTGGAGGAAGTAATCCAACGAGGCGGGGCCCTTTACATCGCTTGCAGCAAGCACAAGCGCGGTTTCGATCTCATCGGCTCCGCCGAGCGCATCGGCGAGCGCACACACCATCACATTAGAAATGCCGGGAACGATGCCGGTTCCCAGCACCAGACTTGCACCGGATGCCCGAGCGGCAGCGTCGATCTTGTCGTACGCTTCGCCGCGCCCGAGCTCGGTCAGATGCGGAGTGATGTCCGTATAATTCAGACCGCGCTCGATCACCGCCCACAAGAGCGCGCGGCCAGGTTGATCGATGCAACTGATAACGACCACCGCACCCTCCAGCGCGGCCGCGATGGAAGATGGGTCGGCAATATCAATCCTACGTCCGCGGACGCCGTGGCCAATTGTCGTCGCGATCTCATCCGCCCGCGCTGGGTTACGGCCTCCGATGACGACACGGCCTGGATAATCGGCCGCAAGTTCGGTCGCGATGCGCCGCCCGACCACTCCGTAGCCACCGACGATGAGAATTCCTTGAGAGTTCACCCAGCGCACCTCAATTCAGTCGCAACATGCGCGCGTTCACGGCGCAGATCACCGTGCTGGCGGACATCAGGACCGCACCCACGGCCGGACCGAGAACGATGCCCCACTGGGCCAGGACGCCGGCCGCCGCCGGAATGGCGACCACGTTGTAGCCTGTTGCCCAGATCAGATTCTGGATCATTTTGCCGTAGGTTGCTCTGGCAAGACCTATGATCGCAGCAACATCATTCGGGTTGCTTTTGATAAGGATTATGTCGGCCGCTTCGATCGCCACGTCCGTGCCCGCACCAATGGCAATGCCGACATCGGCTTGCGCGAGTGCGGGAGCGTCATTCACGCCGTCGCCCGTCATCGCGGTGACTAGCCCGCGGTCTTGCACCTCCCTGATCTTGGCGACCTTCTGGTCGGGAAGGACCTCCGCGATGACTTCATCGAGGCCGATTTCTTTCGCGACCCAATCGGCAACTTCCTTCTTGTCACCCGTGAGCATAATGCAAAGAATGGCCATCGCCTTCAGGCGGGCAATGGCTTCTTTTGACTCCGGTCGGATGATGTCGGCGAGTGCAATGGCGCCCTTCAGTTCATCGCCAATCAGGACGAAGATCACCGTCTTGCCCTGTCTGCCGAGTTCCGCAATTCGCGGATTGAAGGTGTCGAGTTTTCTCTCGCGAAGATAACCGGGGCTGACAGCCTTGACGTTCTTGCCCTTTACAGTCCCTTCGGCACCCTTGCCCGGAATGGCCCGAAAATCTCCCACATCCCATTTGTCTTTTGCGTTTTTGACAATGCCTTTGGCAATCGGATGTTCGGAGTACTGCTCTATCGAGGCAGCATAGGCCACCAGGTCGTCCTCCTTCATGGATTTGTCGAGCACCAGAACGTCCGTGATCCCGAATTCGCCTTTGGTCAGCGTGCCGGTTTTATCGAAGACGATGGCCTGCGTCCGGCGGGCCTCCTCGAAGGCAGTGCGGTCGCGAATCAACAGACCGTTGGCAGCGGCAATCGACGTGGACACGGCGACGACAAGCGGCACAGCGAGGCCGAGCGCGTGCGGGCAGGAAATGACCAGCACCGTAACCGCCCGCTCGATGGCAAACGCGAGAGGCTGTTGGCTGAAGAATAACCAAGAAAACACGGTTATGCCGCTGACCGATAGGGCAATGACCGTCAGCCAGAAGGCCGCACGATTGGCGATATCCTGCGTTCGGGATTTGCTGGCCTGCGCTTCCTGCACAAGCTTGATGACGCCAGACAGAAAACTGTCGGCGCCCGTGTGCTTGACCTCGATGACGATGGCGCCTTCGCCGTTAATAGCCCCGCCGATGACGGTGTCCCCCTCCTGCTTGGCCGCAGGTTTTGATTCACCCGTGAGCATCGATTCATTGACCGAGGTCTGGCCCTTGATGATGACGGCGTCGGCGGGAATCTTTTCACCCGGCTTAACCAGGAGATGTTGGCCGCCTTTGAGCATGGTGACGGCGACTTCCTGCGTGCTGCCATCGCTGTTCAGAAGATGCGCGGTATCTGGCATCAGAGCGGCTAGTTTCTCCAGAGCCGCGCCGGCACCGATGACCGACTTCATCTCGATCCAGTGACCGAACAACATGATGACGATCAGAGTTACGAGCTCCCAGAAGAAATCATCACCGGCAAGTCCGACGACCGTCGCCACGCTGTAAATGTAAGCCGCGGTGATGGCGACGCTGACCAGTGTCATCATGCCGGGATTGCGGGCGCGAACTTCCTGCCGCAGCCCGTCGAGAAACGGCCAGCCGCCGTAGAAATAGATGACACTAGACAGAGCGGTGAGAATGTAAGCATCGCCTGCAAAGCGCCACCTCTCGCCCAGGCCGAGCACGTGCTGGATCATCGGGGAGAGGGCAAGAACCGGGATGGTCAGGAGAAGGCTGACCCAGAAGCGCTTTCTGAAGTCCGCCACCATCTGGCTGTGATCGTGCCCGGCATGGCCGCTATGACCGGCATGCGGGCGCTGATTGTTATGCTCGTGCATGATCCTTCGTTGGGCCAATTCTATCTCTGCGGTCGCGGAGCTCAGCCGCACCTTGGGTCTGGCTGTCTTTTGCCACTGACCGCTGTCTTAGCGCAGTCTTCTGCTCCAGAAATCCCATGCGATTCCATAGAGCCCGCCGAGCACAAAACCACCGACGGTGAACGTCACGAATCCGCTCAAGAAGCCGAGCGGGCTCCCCAAGAGTGGCCACGGACTGTGGGGCGAAACTGCGGCAATCAGCCCGAAGGGCGGAAACAGCGCATCGAAAATGGCGCACAAGATGTAAAACACACCCGCAGTGGTCGTCAGCGAAAACGAATGTACTTTCCAAGAGTCAGTCATGACTCATCTCCTTAAAGATCGCGTCTCAAACCCTTTTCACTCGAAGTCCGTAAGCCTGAGCCCGCGCCCGTCGGCATCCTGCAGCATGAAGTCGGGTGCGCTCTTGTCGACAGGTTGAAAATACTTCTCATGGTCGCCCAACGCTGTCTCAAGCTCCTTAAGCGAATGAGCTGAAGCCGCCGGGACCGCAGCAGTCAGCGCCAATGCAAGAGCAAGTATGCTGGAACTGCCGCCCACCCTGTCCAAGGTCTACGTTGGTCGCCGTTCACCGCAAGACGGAAGTTGTCGCAAGTCATACGCATCAACTGTCCTTATCCGGTACTGCCGGCGCGTTCTTGCGCCATTGATCATTCGGTCGGCCGCCGCGCCCGCCCTGCATCATGGCGCCGCAGCCCTCCATCATTTGGCTCGAACGGCCCATCATTTTGCCTCCCCCCATCATTCCGTTCTTGCGCGTCGAATCCGGGGAATTGTGAGAGTCGTTGGCGTAGAGGGCCGGCGCCGCGACCAGTGCGGCACCGAAGGCAGCAACTAGGATGAGCGTTTGTTTGCGCGTATGCATGGGATGTTTTCCTTTCAAAGTTATTTCACTCGCTGTGACCCTTTTTCATGTTCATGCAGCACAGACCCACCGCACACATGATTGCGCAGGGCGCCAGCGAAAGGATTATCGGCGCGATGCCAGCGGCAACCAGCCAACTCCAGTTCAAAGCGGCGCCTATCGTGAGGACGAGAATCCCGGCTGCCAGCAGCCCCCATCTATTGCCGAGGTAGTATCGCACAGCGTCCAGAACATCGCGTTTCAGCGAAGTGTCCGCCGTATTGGTTGACTCAGATGTTGCCATGGATCACTCCTGATCGCTCATCGATTGAACAGTGTTTTCACCCACTGGGATCCGCGCACGAGCGGACCCGGCGAATGGTCCTTATCTGGCGCCGGGGACTTGGTTCGGTCGTATCGTTTTGCTTCGCGATGATGGGTTTTAAGAATTCGGCGATCTCCGGGGCATCCCACTCCGCCGGTCCGGTGATGCGTCCAACCTCGTTTCCAGCGCGATCGATGACAAGCGTGGTGGGCACCCCGATTGCGCCCAGGGTCCGCATGACCTGGCCCGAGGTATCGACATACATCGCGAGGTTGCGAATATTGATCTCGGCGTAGAATTTCTTGACGAGGTCTATCCCGCCACGATCGATGGAGACCGGCACGACTTCGAAGTCGCGGCCTCCTAAGGCAGCTTGCAGCCGGTCGAGTGCCGGCATTTCAGCGCGGCATGGCCCGCACCAGGTTGCCCAAATATTGAGGACAACGACTTTGCCCTTGAAGTCGGCAATACTCCGTGACTGCCCTTGACCGTCCTCGAAACTGATCGCCGCGATAGGCTTTGGTACGCCATGCTGCACAGAATTCTTCGGTAGCTCCTGTGCAATCGCGAATTGCAGGCTCGTTACTGCGAACAGCATCATGACTGCGCAGCGACGACTAACCACTGAAGTGCCGAAGCGTGGGATCGACAAACGACGGCAGAGCCCATGAGTACGGCTTTCGGCCGCGGCTGCATTTGAAGAACTCATAGTCGTCGTTGCACGCATATCAGCCAGCTCTTTGAGGTCGGTTGACGTGCTTGAACGCCATGTCGTCGATCATTCGACGGCATAAACGGTCGGTGGTGTCCTATCCTTGTGGACGGCGTAGATTTTGAACGGCGCGGTTTTTTCACCGGTCATTCCGGGCGACCCTGTCGGCATCCCGGGAAGCGTGATGCCGGCGATGGCCGGTCGTTCGGACAGCAGTTTTCGAATGGTCTTTACCGGCACGTGCCCATCGACGACGTAGCCGTCCACGAACATGGTGTGACAGCCTTGCAATTCCGATGGCACACCGGCCTTGCGACTGATCTCCGCAAGATCAGTGGTTGGATGCACTTCGACGGCGAAGCCATTTTGCCGCAAGTACGCGGCGTAACCTTCACAGCAGCCGCACTGTGGGTCCTTGTAGAGGGTCGCCCGGATCGGCGCCGCGACCGCGCGGAGCGGTGCAGCCGTCAAGATAAGGACGGCACCAAGGCAGAAATTACGCCTTTTCATTTCAGGTCTCCGTTTTTGAAAGCGATCAAAATTCATGCGACGCGAATGACAGTCATTAGGCCGGACACCTGATGATCGGTGACGTGGCAATGCAGCATCCAATCGCCGGGATTGTCGGCAATAAATGCAACATCGACAGATTCTCTTGGCGCGATCAGAACGGTATCGGCCCATTGCCGATAAGGAACCGCCGACCCATTGCGGCTCAGCACGCGGAAACTATGGCCGTGCAGATGGATTGGATGCGAAAAGGCCGTGTCGTTGCGGATCGTTAGCACATAGCTTCGCCCTCGCTGCAACTTCAGTAGAGGCTCCATGCCGGCGTGACCATCGCCGGTCATCGAATGGCCATTGATCGTCCAGATTCCACCATGCTGGGGGCCCATCATGCCGCCCATTCCGCTTCCGCTCATCATCCCCCCTTGCAGCGTCAGGGCATGCCTCTCGGCGGTGGCGAGATCGGGCTCGGGGATCGGGTTACGCAGCAGAGCGAGCGGAGAGTCAAGCGGATGCGCGCGAATAGGTTGCGCATCATCGTAAGTGAGTTGAGTAAGCCAATAGGCAAGATTGTCGTAGAAATCATCGACAACGCGGTACCGCCGTCCCGGCTCTCCTTGCATATCGAGAATTACGTCGATACGCATGGCAGGGCCGAGTAACAGACGACCGTCAGCTGGCTCATGCGGGTCGCAGGGCTGGCCGTCGGTCGCCACGACCACGGGGCGGTGGCCCTCGAAGCGCAGCGCCATGATGCGCGCGAGAGACCCGTTAATCAGGCGTAGGCGGACGCGTTCGCCGGCCCGCACCGGCACGCTTTCGGACACCGCGCCATTCAGCGTCACCGTATTGCCGATGCGGCCTGACATGGCCGCATCCATGGGGCTGCCGAAACCGGAAGCGATTTGCGCGTCCGATGTCAGCCGCCAATCCGCGAGCAGCCAAACAATGTCGCGATCGACCGCGACAGGCTGGGGTTCCTCGACAATCAGAGCACCCGCCATGCCCCGCCCAAGCTGCTGCAGGCTGTTGGCATGCGGATGGTACCAGAACGTTCCAGCATCAGGCGGCGTGAATTCGTAAGTAAATTTCTGCCCTGGGTTGATCGGCGGCTGTGTCAGGCCGGGCACGCCATCCATATCGTTGGGCAGTCGGATGCCGTGCCAGTGAACGGTGGTGTCCTGCTCAAGCTTGTTGTCGACGACGATGCGAACGGGCTCACCCTGCCGCAGCCGAATCTCCGGACCGGGAAGGCGGTTTCCATAGGTCCAAACATCTGTATTTAGATTCGGTTTTCCAACGATCGGCCACCGACCGGGCGCCGTGAATAGTTGCAACTCCCTGGTTGTCGGCGAACCGCTGGCGGCGGGAAACGACGCCGCGGCGGCAGCGCTCGCCGCTCCTATGACCAGTGAACGGCGGTTGATCGCCGGAGAAACTACAGCAGGCATTGCAAGTCATCCTGGATCGAAACCTAGGCGTCATGCGCGTTTATAGAATCGCACGCATTGCACGCTCACAGGCGCTTACGAGGCTTCCGCTTCGCGTACGCACCAAGACGCCGCCGCCACAGGCGACGCGTCTTTAGCTCAGGACGACAGGTTTGGGAGGGTAGGGATCGGGAGGTGCAATGTGCCCGGTCACGGCGGCCTCAACCGCGGGCTGCAGGGTAGCGATGGCAACAGGTTCGATAACCAAAGGCACCAACGGCGGCGCGATTATGCTGCCGCAGAAGGCGGCACAAGCGGTCAGCATCGTGGCTTTCTCGTCGCCAGCACATCCGTCGCAGTTGTTCGGCACGGGCATGTCCGCGGACATGCCCATGGTCATAGACATATCCATCGCGCCGGTGTCAGCCTTCGCGCGCGTATCACCGGCATAGAGAGGGTGGGCCACCAACCCCACGGCAAGTACGAGGGCAAGCGGCCAAGCCAATAGTCGACGGGTTCTCTCTGACACCATCGTGCGAAAACATACTAGTTTACGGGCGCAGATTCTAGCGCTCCTTTGGTTACTTAATCGCTTGGGGCTTTTGGACACATTAAACTAGGATCCTCGCGCTATTGTTTCGGCGAATCTTGGAGATAACAGCAGTGAAACTTGCAGCTACCCTTGTCGCAGCCCTTGTGGTGCCAGTTGCTTGCACGGGCGCTTTCGCTGGCGACTATAAAGTCGGTACGCTCGAAATCGGAAATCCCTGGTCGCGTGCGACGCCTGGGGGCACGACCATTGGCGCTGGCTATATGACAATACGGAATACGGGTACGGCATCCGATCGTCTTATTGGGGGTACAACCGATGTGGCCAATGACTTCCAGTTTCATCAAACGACAATAGAGGGCGACGTCTCAAAGATGCATGAAATGAAAAGTGGCGTGGAGATCAAGCCGGGCGAAACTGTCGAATTCAAGCCAGGCTCGACCCACGTCATGTTCGTGAAGCTCAAACATCCACTGCGACAGCACGACGTGATCAAGGGAACGCTCGTATTTGAGAAGGCGGGTACCATCGAGATTGAATATACCGTCGGCGGCATCGGCGCGCAGACCGGAGGCCAGCATACCCATGGCGGGACGCGCTAAGATCGCGCCGTACCGTCCTCCACGCCCAATCGTGTCCAACCATTTCGACAAGCAGGTTGTCGTATGATCTCGATCATATCTGTCGCCTCGAATGCGGTCGCGCTGGACAGTCTGGAGGAACCGATGATTCCGCGCCGTCAGTTTCTCAAGATGAGCCTCACTGCGTGTGGCTGTGCCGCATGCGGCGGGCTCGGAATTAGCGCTTTCACTTACAGTGCTCGGGCCGACAGCCCGACCGCTATCAACGGCCCCGGATATGACCTCTGGTTCATTGGCGGTCAGCGCGAGACAGTTATGAACGGGAAGCTCGCCGCGGCATTGGATTTGAAGACGCTAGAACGCCGAGCGAATCTCTATGGCATCGGCCCGATCGAGCAGCTTCGGGGTGAGGTAACAATCACGAATAGCCGACCGGCGCTTGCACGGGTCGCATCTGACGGCACCGTCAAGGTGATTCAAAGCTTCGAGACGGGTGTTCCATTCTTTGTGTGGGCGGAAGTTCCGCAGTGGCGTCAGTTTTCGATTCCACGAGAGGTCCGATCCTTCGAGGACCTTGAGCGCTTCGTTCCGAAGGCCGCTGCCGGAGCCGGGTTTGATGCAGAAAAGCCGTTGCCCTTCCTAGTCGGGGGACACCAAGATTTTATCGAATTCCATATTGTGAACCGCATCGGCGATGGGCCACACAACATGGAAATGCACAAGAAGATTCAGGTTACCTTCGAGTTAGAGAAAGTCGAAGCGACTATCGTCGGCTTTCATTCAACCAAGCGCCGTGGCGTCTTCACGCCAGGCGACACCAACATTCACATTCATTTTCAGACGATCGACAACACTAAATCCGGCCATATCCAGAAGCTTCAACTAAGCAAAGGCGCGATTCTTAGTTTGCCCGCGACCGCCAGCTGAGAATGCGCTTTCCGCGGCGGCGAATGCGTCCGGCGGTGCTGCAATCGCTCGATAGAGCGCCTCCTGAGTGAGTCCAATCTCACTGGCCATCGCGTTCAGTGGCTTCTTCAGATAGACCGTCCGGCTGGCCGGTTCAATTGCAAGGATCAAAGCTTGCCAAACACGCTCGCTTGGACTTGATGCGCCAATCGGGCGATAAGTAGACATTGGAAAATAGCGCCGCTTCCGCGAAGCTTTCGCCCGGACCTGCGGTGAACAGCGTGACGCGCCGCCCTTCGGACGTGTGGCGGACCAAAGCAACCTGGCCGCGTTCGATAACATAGACTGCCACCGCGGGATCGCCTTGACGAAATAGTGTTGCGCCTGCGGCAAGATCGCGATGCCGCATCTCATTCGAGCGCGCCTTATAGACGATCGGTGTCTGGTCTGCTGCGAGATTCATACCTCGAACTCTAAGCGCCGAGCGCTGCCAGCGTCGAATTCACTTCCGGACACAATTATCAGCGCGGGGATAAGTTGTCTTTGACGCAAATCAACTCTCGCTCGTCACGGACTGAGGACCATGAACGCTAAGACTATTTTGCTCTCTCGATTTTGGTCACGACAAATTGGCCATTGACGTTTTCGGCGTCGAATTTCACTTTGTCGCCCGGTTTCACCTGTTGCAACAGGGCGGAATCATGCGCGCGATAAACCATTGTCATGCCTGCAGCCATATCGAATTTCTTCATGGGCCCATGTTTGATGGTGATTTTGCCAGCCGATGCGTCGATCTTGGTCACCTGACCATCGGTTAGCGATTGCGCCCAGGAGTAAGGTGCCGTCGCCACTGCAATCGCCAATATTAAGACAGTCTTTTTCATCTGTTCTCTCCTACAGCCAAGGCCCGTTCACTTCACATTAATCGTGCCGTGCATGCCCGCTTCAAGATGGCCCGGTATCAGGCAGGCATATTCGAAGGTTCCGCGTTTAGTGAACTTCCAGACGATCTCTCCCTCTGTGAATGGCGTCAGGCGCTTGGCGTTCGGATCGTCGTGTTCCATGTGAGGATATTTTTTCATCAGTTTCGCGTGTTTGCGGTTTTCCGCCACAGTCGCCAGCACGAACTCGTGCGATTCCGTGCCGTCATTTTCGAGCAAGAAGCGGATTTGTTCGCCCTTGCGCACGGAAATCTGAGCGGGTTCAAACAACATTTTCGTTCCCTTCTTCGTTCCCTCCTCGCGCATCACGACCTTCACGACTCGTGCCGGCTTCTTCAGATCGCCGGGTTCACCGGCAGAGAAATGTTCGGAATCATGGGCAGCCGCTGTGAACCCGGGCGTCGCTAGCAGTATGCAAACAGCCGCCGCGCTCAAGTGTCTTTTCACGTTGATGCTCCTCAATCAGTGTCGCCCGCCGTGGCCGTTCTTCCCCGGCTTCACAACTGTGACTTCGATTCCTTTGCGTGCCGGACCGGCATCGCCTTGCCGCCTCGGCGCAGCCGGTGCGGAACCCTTCACCTCGTAGGCGACAGTGCCAGCAGGGTGCTGGTACCAGCCCGGATCCTTGTAATCGTCGCGCGCCAGTCCCTCGCGGATCTTCATCACTGTGAACATCCCTCCCATTTCGATCGGGCCGAACTGCCCGAAGCCGGTCATCATTGGCAGCGTGTTGTCTGGCATCGGCATTTCCATCGAGCCCATTTCCGCCATGCCGGCGGAACCCATCGGCATGTAGTCCGGCAACAGCTTGCGGACCGCCTTAGTGAGATCGCGTTGCGGCGCGCCGATGAAATTCCTTACGTTGTGGCCCATAGCGTTCATGGTGTGGTGCGACTTGTGACAGTGAAACGCCCAGTCACCGGGGTGCTCGGCCACAACGTCCAATGCGCGAACCGCGCCGACCGGGACATCGATCGTTGTCTCAGGCCATCTCGCACTCTCGGGCACCCATCCACCATCTGTGCAGGTCACCGAGAAGTGATGACCGTGCAAGTGGATCGGGTGGTTCGTCATGGTCAGATTGCCCATGCGCACCCGGACGCGATCACCTTGGCGTATCGGCAACGGGTCAATGCCTGGAAATACGCGTGTATTCCACGTCCACATGTTGAAGTCCGTCATCTCCGCCACCTTGGGCAGGTAGGTGCCGGGATCGATCAGGTATGAGCTCATGATGAAGACGAAGTCGCGATCGACCCTCATAAAATTCGGATCGCGCGGATGCACGACAAACATTCCCATCATGCCCATCGCCATCTGCACCATTTCGTCAGAGTGGGGATGGTACATAAATGTGCCGCTCTTCTTCATCGCGAACTCGTAGACGAAGGTCTGGCCCGGCTTGATGTGCGGCTGTGTCAGGCCACCAACGCCGTCCATTCCGTTCGGCAAGAGCATGCCATGCCAGTGGACTGTCGTGTGCTCAGGCAGTTTGTTTGTGACGAAGATACGGACTTTGTCGCCTTCGACGCACTCAATGGTCGGTCCGGGTGATTGGCCGTTGTAGCCCCACAGATGGGCTTTCATGCCAGGCGCCATTTCTCGCACCACGGGTTCTGCAACCAGATGAAATTCCTTCCAGTCGCCGTTCATGCGCCACGGCAACGTCCACCCATTGAGTGTGACAACGGGCTGATAGGTTGGCCCACTGGACGGAACGAGCGGCGGCTGCATGGCCGGCGACGTTGTTGTGATGGCCTCAGGAAGCGCGGCGGCTTGCACGCGGCCACTGACCGCGGCTGCGCCAGCGAGGATGGCGGAGCCGCCGATGAGATTGCGCCGTGAAATCATGACTGTCTCCTCGTCGTTTCTAGTGACCAGCCCCGCCGCCAAGGCCGGAGAGCGTGGGTTTTCCCGGTTCGGCAGTGTCCGATCCGCCCCCGACCATCGCCGCCGATAGATCCGTGCTTGCGAGCCAGAAGTCGCGCAGGGCGTCGGCCGCTGCGGCGTTTGCGCTGAGCTTCTGCTGCGCCTCAAGCAGGAGCGCAAAAACGTCGACCTGCATGGCACCGTACCGCAGCATCATTTCATCGGAGATGATCTTCCGCAGCGGCAGTACATTGCGCTGATAGTGACCGGCGATGTCGTAGGTTGCGCGGTAGTTGCGATAGACCTCGCGCGCTTCCGAGCGGACATTGACTGCCTTCTGCGCCAGGCGGTTGACGGCCTGCATGTAGGTCTGTTCGACCTCTCGCACCCGCGCCTCGCCGAAATCAAAAATCGGGACCTCGAATGACACCGTGAATCCGCGGTCACGAATACGCTCGCCGGTAACGTTGTCCTTGATGAGTTTGTCGGCATAGCCCGCGTCCAGAACGTTGATGAAGCGCGTGGCGTTGGTCAGACCATAGGTCTTGGCGAGCGTGTCGAGCTCGATGCGCGCGATCTGAAGATCGACACGGTTGCGAACCGCTTCCTGCTCCACCGCCGGCAAAGCAACTGCTCGCTTCGGCAAAGCCGGCAGCGATTTGGGCAGAGCGAAATTGAGATCGCTGCCCCAAAGGCCAAGCGCGCGCACCAGGCGCTCGCGCTCCCTCGATGCGCGCTGCTGCGCGCTGGCGAGTCGGGTCGTGACATCGGAGTAAAACGCCTGTTCGCGCGCCTGGTCGAGCTTATTGAGGGCACCGGTCTCGCCGAGACGCTTTGCGAGCTGCGCCATTGTCGCCGCTGCGGAGTTTGCCTCCGTAAACAGGTTGACCAGCTCCAGCGCCGCGACCGCGCGATAGAAGGCGCGGCGTGCTTCGGCAGCAACACGCAATGTCTCGAGCGCAGCAGCCAGCTGTGCCTGATGAAAGCGTTCGGCTGCGATTTCGCTGCGCGCCGGCAGCGTCGCCAGCGCAAGGATGCTGAGGACAATCTGACGATCGACTTCCAATTCGGCCGAACTGGAGATGCGGGTGATCGAGAATGACGGGTTCGGCGGCAATGACTGCTGGACCTTGACCGCTTCGGCGATGCCAAGCTCGTTGTAGGCGGCCTGCAGGCCGCGGTTGTTAAACAGCGCGATCTGCACTGCCTTTTCAGCCGTCAAGGGCCGCTGGAGCAGGCGCTGCACTTGAACGCGCACGGCAGCCGCTTCACCTTCGCTGCGGATCGCTGTTATCTCTTTGTTGAGGTGTCCTCCGACTATCGCGGCGGGTAGCGTCAAGCCGCCGTCCGGCGAAAATGTCTGGCAACCAGAAAGCAGCACCGTGCCGGCGAGGGCGGCAACGCGACGGCTGAAAGATGGACGGTGTCTCATGGTCCCTCCTTCTTCGGCTTGTCGCTGCCGCCTTGGTTGCGCCACGCCGCCGGCTCGCTTGGCCGTATGCTTTTGAACTCACCGATGGCCGAGCGATAGGCCGTGGCCGGAACACGAACGTCAGGGTCGTCGGCATCAGGTCCCACCAATGGCCGCGGCGTCGCCGCCACGCAGCCTTGAATGGCCAGAGCTGCCACAACCAGCACGGCGCTGTGGCCATAACGCGCGTGACGGGCCTGCCGCTGCGCGGCAATCGGCGCCGGTTGGAATCGTGAGGACATGAGAATCCCTCATTTGTCGAATGATGAGGCGCACGCGCAGCGGTACTCCGCCGTCGTGCTACAGCTCAAAGCGACAGGAAGGATCTCGGAGGTCGGTCGATGCGGTCGGACGCGCGGCTTCTGAGGAAGCTGCCAAGACCAGCATTCATCGTCATTGAGTGGCTGGGTTCAGTCATAACGGGCAATGACGGGATTGCGCCGGCAGTAACACAAAACAGACCACAGCAATTGTCAGACATTCCTTTATCTTCGCGATTGCTCTTGCCGGGCACGTTACTGTCGTCGTGGACGTGCATTGAATCATGCGTGTGCCGGGCGCCGGTGCCATGGTGATCGTCGCTGAGACAATGGGCGGCCGAACCTCTATCGGCGAACGCAAGTGCAATTGCCGGCGTGATGACGCAAGAAGCGTAAAGCACGGCAAGAACAAGTGCCGTGCGCGCACGCAATTTCTTCGTCAACCACGACAGCATAAGAGCTTCGCGATCCCTTCCGTGCGGCCTCGCTGAGTATAGGCGCAGGTTTAAGCGAGACAAGCGTGAGCTAACGAATTGTTATCGCTCACAACCCCACATGTACATGATTCCGACCGGTTTTTGACCGACTTTTTGGCGCCTAAAAGGCGTTGTGTGTGGAACACTGCAAGGCGCTCGGGCAATGCATCGCATGCGAGAGTCCAGGGATGGCTATTGGGCTGTCGCGGATATCGCCACTCGTCCTCCCTAATTTTCTTCATCCGATATTACGGTCGTGACGTTACGCTTACGTACTCGTTACGTTACGTAGGGGCATAAGTACGTAATGCCCGTAAGATGGGGGGCGACATGCTCGCGAGATCAGAAGCCGTTCTGTATTGGCTCGGCTCCGGTGTGGCTGTGGCGTTCATTGGATTGGTGGTCGTAGCGCCTGAGCGAGTGGACCAGACGATGATGGACATCCTGACTAAGATTGTGACAGCGGTTGGGATCAGCGATGTGCTCTAGCGGCAACAACCCAGAAGATTCCTACCCCCAAGGGTGACGAGGCCACTCCGTCTGAGCCGACACTCTTTAGCGCGTCTTACTCTACAGTCCCGGCTTCAAACCAAACACGCAGCGTCTCGATCCGTCAGGTCGTCGACAAATGGTGACTTGGCCGTCAGGCGGAGCCACGGGCATCGCCTCATCGAACGGCACAAACTCACCATCAATCATCCAGCCAGTCGTTGTAGATGATGCGCGCGTGTAGCTCTTGCAATCGTAGTCGCCACAACACCATTCGCCCGCGGCGTTCTTGAAGGCGCCGCGATTGATCCAGTTATCATGCGCTAACGCATTTGTGGCAGTGATAAGCGCAGGTGCAACGACAAGCAGTGAGCGGACAAACGCTTGCGACATAGGTGGCCTCCATATGATCCCCGGCGCACGCTAATGTGGTGTCCTGAACCGCTCCTCCTCGTTTTCTCCCGTAATGACTAACCGCAGGTTTTTGTTAGTTGTGGCCGGCCACCAAGGTGGCGCCGGTATCCCGGACCATAACGACTGTCGACCGCAACGGCTGTAGCGCGCAGGTCACACCATGTGGATTTCGCGGCGTTTTTCAGGTGTTCGATGCGCACGAGTGTCCTGCTCGGTATCGGCGCCGCTCAAGCATTGACAAATCGGCCTCCCGAATGACCGCGGGCGCAAAGGCGCCGATCAACGTAAGATGACCGACCCCGCGATAAGTGCGTTCCTCGGCAACGCCGCCATGGGCACGAATCTTCTCTAATGACTTAATTCCTTAAGCGGATCATTTAATCAGTGCATTGGATGCAGGCACGCCAGGCGAGTTTTAGCCACTCATAGTGCAGTTGGTGCAACCGAGCGACTTAGTGGCGTTCCTCAATCGTCGCTCCGTTCGATGCGATTCTGCTTGCGTTGATCGAAGATTGTATGCGGTCTGATGCTTCCGCGAATTATGCAAGACCGTCGCGGACTCCTTTATCTGAAATCCATTCCACAATATGGCGCTGATCCCCTTCCCTTCGCTGGTGATCTTGGGCCCGACTGCTCCATTGATCCCTCCCGCTGAGCGTTAAACCAGCGGGCTGGAGCATGAGTTTATTTGCGCTCACGCTTCAGTTCCGCGTCGTTCTACTGCTTTAATCTTGGGTTTCTTCGGGAAAGTCTGCCAGCATTTCAGTGATTTCATCTTTCAGAGAGCTAAGAAATCGTCTTTCCACTACCAGATCGATCTCGGGAAATTGGGCGTCCCTCGTGCGAACGCGAACACTAAAAAACGGCCCCTCTAACTTCAGAATAATCGGCTGTATATCAACGAGTTCAAGTTTGGGGGTTTCGGTCATCTTCGCCCTCCCACACCAAGCATGCTTCCGGCGAATTTATGCAAGACGGTCGCGGTCTCCTTATACAATCAACTAGGTCAGATTAAGCGGATCATTTAATTTCGTGATCAGATTAAGCGGATCAGTCAATTCCGTGCATCGGATGCAGGCGTGGCCGGCGAGTTTTTAGCCACCATAATATGCAGTTGGTGCAACCGAGCGACTTAGTGGCGTCCCTCAATCGTCGCTCCGTTCATGCGATGCTGCTTGCGTTGATTGAAGATTGTATCCAGTCTGATGCTTCGCGAATTTATGCAAGACGGT
>Ga0114129_10006027_pt1 | contig 17183 bp, 4 predicted proteins | sample RhiMetdeltSRZDD1_FD_80071 | JGI IMG/M metagenome (GOLD analysis project Ga0114129, IMG submission 80071) | Populus rhizosphere microbial communities from Tennessee, USA - Rhizosphere MetaG P. deltoides SRZDD1 (version 2) (version 2) | ecosystem: Host-associated > Plants > Roots > Rhizosphere >... | reverse complement strand
CTCGCGGCCCAGCGCACGGAAAACAATCCTCGCTACGCGGAGAAGCGTGGGAATCTGGCGCGCACGACGCGCGGCCTGAAGAAGCTACAGCAGTTGGTCGCCGAGAAGGCCGCCGTCTCCGACAAGTACTTCCAAGACTTCATGCGCGCGAAGGACAAGGGAGCGTTCGAGCGGACGCAGGGAGCGGCGGCGAGGGCCGCGGACAAGGAGCTCGCGGCAGCACGCGAGCAGCTGCAGGCCGCATGGGTCGACGCCGAAGCCGCCCACCCCGTGCTCATGAGCTTGCGTCGGAGCGGTGAGCTGGAGAAGGTCGACCTGAACCGCCTTACGAGCACGTCGACCGAGGACCGGATGGCGGCAGTCCTGAGGGAGCTCGTGCCGAAGCTGCTCGACGCCCAGCGCGCCGCGAACAAGATCCACGACAAGCAGCTCAACCCGCTCGCACTGCCGGCCGTCGTGTCGCTCACGCGGGCGACGATGTTCGTCCCTAAGGGGTCGATTCGTGACGGGGCGATCAACGACGCCGTCTCGGACGCCAAGGACGAGGCCGACTCGACGCTCCTGAAGATCGCGACGTTCGCGCTCGTGGCGATCACGTTCATCCCCTCGGGGGGGGCATCGCTCACGATCCCGGTGGCCATTGCGGCGGTCGGGCTCGCATCGTACACCGCCACCCAGGAGTGGGAGAAGTACTCGACCCAGAAAGTGCTTACGAACACCCACCTCGACCTGGCGCGATCGCTGGCCACCGAGGAGCCGTCGCTCACGAGCTTCGCCATCAGCCTCGCGGCGATCGGCCTGGAGGCGTTGCCGCTCGCGGGCGCGTTTGCCAAAGCGCGAAGGCTGAAGCGGCTTGTCGCGGCGGGCGAGGAAACGGGCTCAGAGGCACGTGCGATCGTGAAGGAGTTGAACTCGCTCGGCAAGACGAGCGACGACATCCCGCTGGGACGGCGCGCGCTCGACGACATCCATGGAGCCCCCGGCGGCGCGAAGCCTCGCGAGGTGGTAGGCAAAATCGAAGCCCAGAAGCCGCCCGCCAAGGCACCCAGCACTGGCGAACACGGTTTCGAGGCAGGCGCGAAGGGCGACAAGACCACAGCCCATACCGGCCGCAGTACGACGACCAAGCCGGTGAAGGACTACGAGCAGGCGGAGGTGCGCGCGTCGACTGTGAGTTCGAAAAGCACGCCGTCCAAGTTGCAGGGCCGGAACCTACCCGCGCGGAGCAATGTAAGTGCGAATCCAAAGGCTAGCGACGAAAAGATTTTCAAGAAGCTTCAGTTGCGTGACACCGTCACTCATGGACTCGACGTCGAGGCCCCAGGGGAAAATGTCATGAGACAGGGTTCCTCGATGCAAGGGCAGCCCACTTTTGACGCCATTCACGTCAAAGGGATCAATCAAATCGTCGGTGTGAAATGGATGAGAACGAACGTCGATTACCTCGCTGAGCATTTGAGGAGCGCTAAGCTGTATGAGGAGTGGGGCATCGGCCCCAAGGTTTACGGCGTGATTGAAAGGCCTTCGGAAGTCGGAATGGTGACGGATATCGTCGGGGTGAAACCGCAGTTGATGGGTACGTTAAAGAACATACCCGTTGCGGATGTGCCGGAAGCGGTTCCGCAATTCATTACCGACCAGACGATCAAAGATGTAGAGGCGATGGTAACGAAAATGTGGGGCAAGGGATATACACCCGCAGGAGACTTTCAATTTCTCGTGACACGTAACGGGAGAGCTGTCGCGATCGATCCAGGCAAGCTTGAGCGAGTACCGAACCCGAAAGGCGCATCGCAATTTGGCCAACAAGGCCTTGACCGCACTGTTCAGGAGTTACGAGATCTGATGAAGAAGGCCAAAGGATCACGCAAGCCGAATCCCTGAAGACTCGGACCCGTTGCTGGGACTGGCGCAGCTAGTGAGCGCCTGAAGCGGCGCGCCGGGTCTCCCCTATTCAGTCAGGAGCACGCAGAGCAGCCGCCCTGATCTGGGCGAAAAGGTGGGTCGGTGCCAATGGCTGTGACAATTGTCTTTTATCTGCGTCGTCCGTGGCGCAGCTCGGATTGCGTTCCGGGATTGTACGCCCAAGCCCGTTCTTGACAGGCTCTCGGCCCCCCTCTAGATTTCCGCCACGCCTCGAACTTCGCCCTCGGAGGAGAAGAGTCGCAGTGGAAGTCTTCTTCGAGAACGTCATCCGCAACCCGGCGATTCCCGACGAGGATCGCTTCGAGCGCTACGAGGCGCGGGCGATGGGCAGCCGCGGCCTCCGTGCCGGCGCGGACCCGCTGACGCCTGTCGAACAGGGCGCCGTCCCGCCGTTGATCGCCCGGATCGTCGCGGAGGTGCCCAACGAGCGTTCCGAGGTCTTTGATGAGTTCAGGCCCGGCTCCGAGGCGCAGAAACATAAGATCCGGTTCCTCACCGCGAAGGATCTTCAGGAATTCATCCGTCGCAATCACAAGCCGAGGTCCGGTCACATGGGCGACGCCGGAAGCGAACAGGACTCGAAGTCCCTCGCCGACATGTGGGGCACGGGCGACATCGAACTCGGCGCCGAGGTGAAGGACATCAAGGCGCTGAATGCGTGGCTGCGCGGGAGTGGCGTCGAGGTCGGCGCCGGCTATCGGGTCGGCGACGAATCACCCTTCGACAACGGCACGGAAATCGTGCTCGAGATCCCGTAGCGGCGCGCGAATGCGGATCGAGATCGGGCGGCTGACGCTCAGCTTCACCGGCCTTCCGCGCCGGGGCTTGCCGGTATTTCCTGCCGGGGTTGCACGCAAGGAATCCGCCGCGGCCGCGCCGGGGACGCGGCAGCCGTACGCGCGAGCCGGTCTCGAAGCCGAGGCGCTGGCGAACGAGAAGCTCGTGCAGGCAGGCCGGATGGCGACGGTGGCGATCAGCGGGCGAGGCCCGATGCTGCAGCGACGCGACGCGGCCGGCAGCGACTCGCCAACGCTCGCGGAGCGGATCGCGTCGTATCTCACGACCCAAGCAAGTGGCGATCTGCGCGTGCGCCTGCCCGTGATGAGCACAGCGGAGATCACTGCGCTCGTCCGGAAGTCCGTTTCCGGTGCCGATCTGCTGCGAGACAGCGCGTTGCAGAAGATCATCGAGGACTGGCGAGCGGCGCGCACGCCGTCGCTCACGCCGGCAGGGCCGGCGCCTGGCGCGGCGTCGACGCCAGGAAGTCGGCCGAGCGTCGGCGGTTCGACGCCGAGTGGACAATCGCCGCTCGGCGGTCGGCTGGGCGATTTCGGACGCTTGCTCGGCCGCATTCCGACGAGCGTCGCGCTGGGCGATCCGCGGGTCATGGAGGTCAGCGCCGGACGCGGCGGCCTTCAGTTGTCGCACGAGCGGCCGGGACTGAAGCTGTCGGCCGGAATCGGGTGGGACCGGGTCCTCGGCGCCGAGGCCGCCGTGGGAGATCTGAAGTTCACGGCGTCAGCCGACATCCTCGGTAGCGAAGGGCAGAAGCTCACGTTCGGTCTGCAGTACGGTCCCGACGCGCCCGATCTCGCGGCGCTCCCGCGTACGTTCCAGCCGGCGGGAGAAGCCGCCGGGCACGCGCTCGTGAACCTTCCGCGCTTCGTGTCCTACCTCCGAGAGGGTGGCGTCGACGAGCTCAAGGCGATTCCCGACGCGGTCGAACAGGCACGGCGCATCGCCGGTGAGCGCGACCGGAAGATTCCCATCACGTTCGGTTTGACGGCCGAAGTCAATCGCGAAGGGAAGGGGCCACCGGGCGTGTCGGTGATGGGCAACCTCACGTTTGCGTGGGATGTCCTGAAGAAGGCGAAGGCCGGAGCCGATCCTGCTTCGGCGACGTCGGTGGCGATCCCACGCGGTGCCGGCCAGCCGCTCGACAGCAAGCTGCTCGAGAAGCTGGAAGGGCTCTTCGGGCGGCAGCTGCCGGATGTGCGGATTCACACGGGGCCGGCCGCCGAGGCGGCCGCGGCCGGCCTGAAGGCGGAAGCGTTCACGCGCGGCCACGACATCTACTTCGGTGAGGGAAAATTCGCGCCCGAATCGAAGCAGGGGCTCGGATTGCTCGGCCACGAGCTGACCCACGTGCTCCAGCAGGAGGAGGGTCGCGCGACAGGCGTGCGGCGTGCCGGCGCCGACACCGGCTCGTTAGAGCGGGAAGCCGAGACCATCGCGCGCGCCGTGCAGACCGCCTCGAGCACGGTTCGCGGCGGTGCGCTGATCATCGGCGCCTATCGGCGCACATATCGTCCCGCGGACGGGCAGCCGCTGGCGAACACCGAGCGCGCGGCGCTCGACACGATCGCGACGCAGGGACGCGAAGCCTGCGAACGCATTCTCCAGGCCGAGCATCCGAGCGTGCTCACCGGAAATCGCACGCTGCCTCCCTTGAGCATGAGCTTCGACGTCGACCTCGCCTCGGCCGATGCCGCAACCGCCGCGCAGGCGTGGGGTCGGAAGATGGCGCAGACCATCGTCGCGGCAGCGCAGGCCGGAGCGGCCGGCGTGCAGGCCACCCAGCAACAGGGAACACTCCTGCTCAAGCCAGATCCTCAGGCGCCCCCTGTACCCGCCGTGCCGGCTCCCGCCCCTGCAGCCGGCGTTACCCCTCCGTCACCACCCGCTCCGATGTCGGACGATGAGCAGCGGCGAGTGAACGCCATCATCACGGCGACGCCTGCTGAGAAGGAACTGGTGCGTAAGCTAAGCATCCGGCCCGAGGTCAAGAAGCTCCAGGCGGAAGTCGACAGGCTCGAGACCTACCAGAACGTGACACCCGACGATCCGACAGCGGGCCAGAACAACAAGCGGATCGCCGAGGCCAACAAGCGTGTGATCAAGGAACGTCTCGACTCTGTCGGTCTGAACGCGATCGAAGACCTCGAGCCGCTGACGGCGCAGCTCCGGGACATGTTCAAAAAGAAGGGCTTCGACCTGACGATTTTCATGCTCGAGCAGAACGAAAAGATCGCCAAGAAGGAGATAGAGCGGTACGTCCCCAGTGAGGGTGGAAACCCGGACTCGGACATGGCCAAGCTGAAGGCGGCCGCCGCAGACATCGCGAGTCAACAGCCGCCGCTCATCGCCCGCCTGAAAGAACTGAGCGAACAAGTGGAAAGCATGGGCGGGCCATCGGCGGGCCCCATCAACTCCAGCACACTCGATACACTCCTGACCGGCGAGGTCGCGCGGCGAGATCCCAAAATCCAGACGGAACTTCTGCCCCCCTACGAGAAGGCGAGACAGACCCACGGCGGCGACTTCTCGGTGCTCCTCGCCCGCGGGCTGGATTATGCGGCGCTGGCAGCGGCGGATCCCAAACAGACCGGGAACCTGGTCACGCAGAAGGCACAGGAAGTTCTCAGAAACATCCAGCAGATCAAGAACGATATGGAGCCTGACAAGGTTTGGGAGCTTCCGAGGATCATCGCTCAGACCAAGCAGGTCCTCGGCATCCGGGCCGGCGAGGGGGCAGACGCCGTCATCCAGGAATACCTCAAGGACAAGGCTTTTAATGCCGCCCTCTGGAACGCAATCAGCGCCGCTGCCGCCATCGCTCTGGGAATCGTCGCCATCACGGCAACCGGCGGGCTCGCCACGCTCGCCCTGGTCGGAGCCGGAGCCATCAGCGCATACTCTGCGGCCACGCACCTCGGGGAGTACAACTTCGGGAGCGCGGCGCTCGGCTCTGCCCTCGACCCCGCCGCCGCGATCTCCGAGGACGAGCCGAGCTTGTTCTGGCTCGCGGTCGATCTGATCGGCGCCGGCCTCGACGTCGGTGCTGCGTTCATGGCATTCAAGAACCTCGCGAAGACAGCACTGGCTGCCATGCGCACTGAGGAAGCGCTCAAAGAGCTCGAGACGGCTGCCCGAAGTCAGTACAAGCTCCTCGCCAGCAAGGGGCATGTCGCTGTTTCCGAGGAGGCCTTCGTAAAGAGGCTCGTCGAGTCCGCCCGAAAGGGCGCGACTGGTACGGGTGAGGCTGCGATCCGCCAGTTCAAGATCATCAAGGAGATCGTGGAAGGCACGAGCCCCCGTGTCATCCGACTCTTGAACGGCGAGGGTGCGGCCCTCGAAGAGTTGATCAAAGAGCACGGTAATTGGAAGGGGTTGATCGAGGCGTTGATGCACGGGGGGCCCGACGCCGAGAAGGTGGCCAACAACCTCGGGAAGTTCCGCAATCAGGTCGTCGCGGACCTCGAGAAGTTTGGAGCCAAGCCGGTAGGCGGGGCGAGCACCACGCCGATCAGCGACGTGGACCTCAACGTGGCCGGCGAGGACGCCGGTAAAACGCTTCTCAAGCTCGAAGACGACATGGCGAAGCGCTTCGGCCCAGGCTGGAGCGAGGCGCTACACATGAACTTCTATACAGAGGCGGGACGTCTCATCCAATATGAAGAGATCATGAAGCTGCTGAGCCCAGGCGCGCGGCAAGCACTCCTGTCGCGGATGAGCCAGCTCACCGAGCGATTCACTTTCGCCAAGATGTTGGAGCACGCCGGCGAGGACAAGGAAGCGATCCGGCGCGTGGAAGAACTCATCAAATCGTCGGGAAAGAGGTACAGCTTGGACGACCTGCGCAAGCTCTCTAAGGTTGACCACGCAGCGCGTCGGGCCGAGCTCCTCGCAAAGATCGACGACGAGGTCAAGGCGTTCAATCAGCTGAAGCCAGGGGACACGGCCGGTCGGGCGAGGCAGGCTCAGCGTATCGCCGAGATGCAGATGGAGGCGAACTTCTACTCAAAGGAAGCGTACATGGGCCCGGGCGCCGTCCGCATGACTGTGCAGGGGGTGGCCGTGAAGGGCCATGAGGCGTATCAAGCCGCACTGTCCAACCTGGAGATGATCGAGCACATCATCGGCCAGGCGAACGGTGACGTCGTGCGCGCCTGCCGCGAGTACGAGGTCTTCAAGTATGTTAACCGTTACACCCAGGCGGCCGGGACAGCTGGCGTCAAGAGCCCGGCCCTCACCTACTTCGAGAACCTGTCGGAGTACATATATCGCCGGGCCCGGGGCGCGCACGGCGAGCTCGCCCACGTGCCGGCGCCAGGCAAGGTGCTCGACGAAGCGTCGGAAGTCAAAGTGACCGACGACTTTCTACGTCAGCAGTACGGCATGTTTCAGAACGAGGCGCACTCATCGCTGCCGAAGATCCGGAAGGCCGCCGAGGCCAACGCGGCAGCGTGGACGCCGACGACAAAGACCGTAACTCCTGCCGCCGGCGCGCCGCCGAAGAAGCCAGGAGAATAGTGAAGGGCCGGTCGAGCTGATGGCGTTACACCTCGACGTCTTCGACATTGACGTAACGGTGCGGCGGCCACGGCGCGCGGTGGCCGTAACTGGCATCACCAAAACCGAGACCGGAGCACCTCGTGAGAGCTCGGGGCCGAACGGCACGACGACTGGCAACGGCCATCCCACGACGGGGGCTCCAACTCAGCCCCCGACGTCCGCCGCGGCGTTTGAATTCACGGCCGGCGCGCCACGGTTCATCGCGCCGCCGATGGCGACGCCTGCACCCAGGCCGTTGCCTGCTAGCGTGGCCGCGGCGGCGCCGTCGAAGGCCAGCCCGACGGACCACAAGCCGATGTTCAAGCTGGAGCCGCAGTTGGCGAAACCTGGTAACCGAGCGGAGGCGGCGGCCGTACATCGAGCCGGTGGGGGAGGTCGACCTCTCGACGAAGCTACTCGGAAGCAGATGGAGGGATTCCTCGGTGCCGATCTCAGCGATGTCCGCGTGCACGCCGACGCCCCCGCCGCCCAGGCGGCTGCGAGTGAGGGGGCCGAAGCGTTCACGATCGGCCGTGACATCTACTTCGGTGAGGGAACGTTCGATCCCGGGAGCGTGCAGGGCAAGGCGCTCCTCGGTCACGAGCTCACCCACGTACTGCAGCAGCGCGCGCGTGGACCGAGACGACAGGGTTTGACGCCTGGGAGCGTGGAGGCGCTAGAGAGCGAAGCGCAGACGGTCGCTCGACGCTTCGAGACGACCGCCGCGGAGGTCAAGGGGGGCACCGGCTTCCTCGTGAACCGCTACTTGTCTACCTATAGCGTCAATCGCCCAGCGACCGACGAGGAAACACAGCGGCTTGAGGCGCTCTCTCGTCGCGCGTTGAAGGTGTGCGAGGAGATCCTTCGCTCCCGCTATCCGGACCTTCTCGAAGGGGCGGCGCGCACGCTCGACACCCTAGAGGTCGACATCGACACATCGCTCGCCGGCCACACCGACGACGAGATCACCCAGGCCTGGGGCCACCGAATGGCCGCCGCGATCGCGACCAGACTGTCGAGCCAGTCGACACCGACGTTGGCAGCCGCCGCCGGCGCGGTGTTGAAGGCGCCGGACAAGGGTAAGGGGCAACAGCCTGCAACGACCAACATCACGGTGACGACGCAGACCTTCGATATCGAAGCGGATGATCTGACCGGCGCGGCGGCGGCGCTCCAGAGCCTCGACGAGTGGGGCAAGACGCGCTGGAACGTGACATACGACTACGACGCGACGGACGGGGTGGCGACCTCCGTGGCGGTCACCGCGAGGATCACTGTCGAGCTGCCGCGCTGGACGACGCTGAGCAAACAGCCTCGACGCGTGCAGGCCGAGTGGAATCGAATGCTGACGGCGCTGCGTCGGCACGAAAATGAGCATGTCCGGATCGCTCGCGAGCGGATCCAACAGCTCGCCGGCGAGATGTCGGGGAAGCCCGAGTCGGACTTGCCCGATATCCACGCACGCTGTCTCCAGGATCTCGACACGCTCAGCAACGCCTTCGATCAGCGGACCGATCATGGCGAGAAGGAGGGGGTGACGCTCGATCTGAAGGTGGCGGCCCAACCCAGGTTACTCGCATCTGCGGGCGCATCGGAGGCGGCGGAGACGGAAGCGCGCGCAGTCGAGCAGGCGATGCTGAACCCCGCCGCGACTGCCGCCCACCGCACCACGGACCGCGCGCAACTATCGGGTGAAGCGCCCATCGTCCCCGACTCTCTGACGAGGTTGCCAGAAGAACAAATGGCGGCGTCCCCTGATGCTGATGCCTCCGCCGCGCCCGCCGCCGCGGCGCCGGCGCCGTCCGGGAATTCATCGGATCCATCGAGCGGTGGACTGAGTATTCGCGGCTTTCTCACCGGAGCCCAGAAAGTTCGCCTGAATGCTGGCAGTCATCAAATCTATCGGGCGTACGCCGGGAAGGATTTTAGCTGGTCGACAGATCAGGCGAGAGCGAAGGCCGGCGACCCCCTGAAGCGCCTCCCTCTCGCGAAGGAAGCGATCCCCGTTCCTCCCCCTGTTGGGCCGATACTCATCGAATTGGATGGCACCGCCTCCGTCTATGCAGGCGGCCACGCCGTGATCGATGTGAAACTCAATAACGTAATACTAGAATTGACCGCGGCCGACGTCGCGAAGCTCGGGGGCGCAGCTACGCTCTTAATATTGTCGGGCGGCGCCGGCCTCCTGCCGGCGCTCGCAGTACTTCAAGGAGTCAATATTCAAGGTCGAGCCTCTCTCCAGGCGCAGGCTATTGCGGAGGTATCGGCGGGTGCGAACCTGGCGCTAGAACTGGCGGCGAACTCGATATGGCCAGTCAAGGGGTTCGTGAATGCTGGGCTCGGCATTGCCGGATCAATCGGCGTTGAAGCCGGATTCAGCGCGAATGATGTGCCGATCGTTCTCGACTTCCTCGGCCCCATTCCGCGCCTTCGCCTGCTTAATTACACGACCCAAAGCGAGGCCATATTGAAGGCCCATCTTGGTCTGAGCGGACATCTGGCTATTGGAGTCGAGCTTGGCTACGGCGCAGCGAGCGTTCGCCGGGAACTGCTGCGCGCTTCCTACCAGCCGAGACTTGACCTGGCAATCGGTCATGCGATCAAGGGTGGCACACCTGCGACGTTGAGTACCTCGGCCGATGGCACACCGGAAATCGATCTGCCGGCAATCTATTTCGCGCTGAATGATCTTGTATCGGCCTTGCTCGATGGGACTCCCCGAAACGATAATGCGTTGCCGCAGGCCCCGAGCGGGAAAGTGCCTGTCGGCTCAGACGCAGACCCCGTTCTCATCTACTGGTGCAAGCCTGAGCGGATCTATAAGAACCCAATTCTCCTTGACGATGCAGATGCGAACGAGAACACTCCATACTATCGAGATAGTCGAAAGCTTCTCGATCGCGCAGCGAATATCACGATTGGTGTGCCGTACTGGCCGCAGCCAGGTGACAGGTTCACGAAGAGAAGAGGTAGCAAACGAGCTGAACAGCAGAGATTCATCAAGTTTTTGGAAGACCACAACTTCGATTTCGCTAAGAGCGACTTTTGGAAGTTCTCGCCCGATCACGTCCTCGATATCGCTCTTGCTGGCAACGAAGCGGATCGAATGGACAATCTTTGGCCGGCGGAGCGTACGGCAAACGAACTTGCGGGACACTGGCACGCGAACCAAGGAGTGTGGTTCCAGCCACAGGGCCAGCCGGAACGGCGAACACCGACGCCTCTTTGGGCTGTGCCTGACGGTACAGTCCTGAGGATACGTGCCATTGTTTCGCCTCCGCCTCCCGAGCCTCCTCCACCTGACGTGCCTGGGTCATGAATGACGTGGTGGGGATGTTGTCTTGTGCTTCCGATCAGAGCAGAAAGCCGTATCGCCTCGATCATTCTTCGCAAGGAGCTCCCCAGGAACGACAACACGGAGGGTGACGCCGCGAACACTTCCTGATCGTATTCCTGCTCAGTGATCAGATCCTCCGGATCAAGTTGTAGCGGCATGCCCCCCTTAGGTTATTGACCCGGCTTCATCCCCACGATATCGTCAGCGGACCCAGCCGCGCCGGCGCGTGGGGATTAGTGGATGAGATGTCCGTGGTGCTCGGAGAGCTGCTGGCGATGTGCGGCCTCGAAAAGGCCGAGCACCACGGGAGTGAGCGCGCGACATGACGCTTGGATTCCAGCCAATCGCAGTGTCCTTGCGGAAGACCCGGCGGATCTGATCAGGCAGTAGGTGGGATGTTGATGGACAGCGACGTCGTAGTCTCCCGCCAGGCTCAGATCACCGACCCGCAAAGTTTCTTCTTCAGAACCGCTCGTGCAAGACGTCCACGCCAGGATTCTGGAAATGCGTCGCTGCTGGGTCAAGGAGCTCGTCAATCCCTGATCGACGCCTGGCCATGAAGATCGAGATCCGGCGGCTGACGCTCAGCTTCACCGGCCTTTCGCGTCGGGGCTCGCCGGTATTTCCTGCCGGGGTTGCACGCAAGGAATCCGTCGCTGCCGTGCCGGGGACGCGGCAGCCGTACGCGCGAGCCGGCCTCGAGGCCGAGGCGCTCGCGAACGAGAAGATCGTGCAGGCAGGGCGGATGGCGACGGTGGCGATCAGCGGTCGCGGCCCGATGCTGCAGCGCCGCGACGCGGCCGGCAGCGACTCGCCAACGATCTCGGAGCGGATCGCGTCGTATCTGACGACCCAAGCGAGCGGCGATCTGCGAGTACGCCTGCCCGTGATGAGCACGGCAGAGCTGACTGAGCTCGTCCGCAAGTCCGTTTCCGGTGCCGATCTGCTGCGAGACAGCGCGTTGCAGAAGATCATCGAGGACTGGCGAGCGGCGCGCACGCCGTCGCTCACGCCGGCAGGGCCGGCGCCTGGCGCGGCGTCCACTCCGGGAAGTTTGCCGAGCGTCGGCGGTCCGACGCCGAGTGGACAATCGCCGCTCGGCGGTCGGCTGAGCGATTTCGGACGCCTGCTCGGCCGCATTCCGACGAGCGTCGCGCTGGGCGATCCGCGGGTCATGGAGGTGAGCGCCGGACGCAGCGGCCTTCAACTCTCGCACGAGCGCCCGGGACTGAAGCTGTCGGCCGGAATCGGGTGGGACCGGGTCCTCGGCGCCGAGGCCGCCGCGGGAGATCTGAAGTTCACAGCGTCAGCCGGCGTCCTCGGTGGCGACGGGCAAAAGCTCACCTTCGGTCTGCAGTACGGTCCAGACGCGCCCGACCTCGCCGCGCTCCCGCGTACGTTCCAGCCGGCGGGAGACGCCGCCGGGCGTGCGCTCGTGAACCTTCCGCGCTTCGTGTCCTACCTCCGAGAGGGTGGCGTCGACGAGCTGAAGGCGATTCCCGACGCCGTCGAGCAGGCACGGCGCATCGCGGGAGAGCGAGACCGGAAGATTCCCGTCACGTTCGGTTTGACGGCCGAGGTAAATCGCGGAGGCCAGGGGCCGCCCGGCGTCTCGGTGATGGGCAACCTGACGTTCGCCTGGGACGCGCTCAAGAAAGCGAAGGCGGGAGCCGATCCCGATCCGGCAACGGCGGTCGCGATTCCGCGCGACGGCGGCAAGCCGCTGGGACCAGCAGTCGCCAGGCGACTGGAGGGGTTCTTCGGGCAACGATTACCGGACGTGCGGCTTCACACGGGACCGGCCGCGGCCGTGGCGGCCGCGCGGCTCGGCGCCGAGGCGTTCACGATCGGACGCGACATCTATTTCGGAGCGGGGAAGTACGGCCCGGACTCACAGCAGGGGCTCGGCTTGCTCGGGCACGAGCTCACGCATGTCCTTCAACAGGACCGCGACCAGCGCAACAAGGTTCAGCGGGCCGGTGGCGGCGACACCGGGCTCCTCGAATCGCAGGCCAGACGCACGGCGCAAGCGATCTCCGGCGCGAACGGCGGGCTCAACGGCAGCCTGAGCATCGGCGAGTACAGGCCGTCGTATCGCTCGGCCGATGGGCAAGCGCTGACAGACGCAGAGCAGGCGATGCTCGCGAACATTGCCGCCCGCGGCCGCGAAGTGTGCGAGCGGATTCTCCGCACCGAGCATCCGAGCGTGCTGGCGGGCGATAGAGCGCTCCCACGACTGCGGATGAAGCTCGATGTCGACCTCGACGGGTTGAACTCCGAGCGTGCCGCGCACGCGTGGGGCCGAAAGATGGCGGAGACGATCGTCAGCGCCATCCAGGCCACCGAAGCCCGGCCTGCACTCGCGAACGCTCCCGCGGGCGCGCCGCAGCTCAGTCCGACCGGTCAGGCGCCGGCAGCGCCTGCAGCCGTCGTCACTGCGGCGCCTGGCACGCCTGCGACACCTGCTGCGCCCGCGACGCCCGCCGCACCCGCGACACCCGGCGCGCCTGTGCCGCCCGCTCCGCCCGGCGCCCGACGTCCGGTCGATCCCCCGGAGGTATTCGATCGGCTGAAGGCCGAAGCCAAGGAGGATGCGCTCAAGATCAAGCAGTACCTCCACACGAACGTCAACGACGCGTCGATGTGGGACAAGGGCAAGCGGATCCAGGAGGGCAAGTTGGCCACCTGGAACATCATCTTGAAGTGGCAGGCGAAGTCGCCGGACGCCGGCTATCAAGGGCGCGGCGGTTATATGACGCCGTTCGAGATTTTCATCAACTACTTGCAGATGCAGACGTTCACGGTCAGCGAATGGGGCGTCGACCAGTGGACGAGTTCGTTCGAGCTGATCTTCGACCGGATGAGCGAAGCTAACGTTTTGCTGTTCCAGGCCTGGATCAAGACCCTCGGCGGCGGGTCCAAGGACGACAAGCCGTTCGGGATGGTCCACTTCGACGCCGGTCAGGTGTTGGTCGAGGCCGGCGAGGTTTACGTCGAGCTGGGCGCCGCTGCCCTCACCGGCGGCGGAAGCATCGTTGCCAAGATCGCGAAGTGGCTGGCCATCGACCTCCCCAAGCTCATCGATCAGGCCAAGGCGGTCTACCACTTCGTGGACAAGATCCGCGGCCTCGACTTCGACGACGTGAAGAAGTTCCTCAGCCCGGTTGGCCTGGGTCGAGTTCTCGCTGGTGCCTTGTTCGGCAAGGCCGCCGCGCTGCCGACCGGTGGTGGGGAAGACGAGGAGAAGGACAAGGAGTCCGGCGGCTCCTCGGAGGCAGGTGGACTCATCGCGCTTCTCCGCAAAGTCATGACCGTCATCAATGCGGTCAAGAAGAGCTACAACAAGGTCGCCGAAACGGTGAACGCCGTGGTGGCGAGCCTCGATATTACGAAGGCGAAGTGGTTCGAGCCGTTCAGCATGGCCTACGCCGGTGTCGTCCATGCCGTGAAAGCGCTGGGCAACCCGGGAGCCACGCTGCAACAGGCCTCGCAAACGTTGCGAGAGGTCGTCGGCGGCTTCTTCCAGAAGCTGAAAGAGAAGATTGCCGAGGTCGCGTCGGACGTGAAAGGCCATCTCGACTTCGTCGGCAAGGGCGGAAAGCTCATCGCCGCGATTGCCGACAAGGCCGTCGAGATGGTCGTGAACTTCTTGATCAAGCACAACCCATCGGCCACGATCAAAACTGCGCTCAGAGTCGTCGAGGCCGCCGCGGGTCAGCCGATCGTCGAGCTGCTTCGCAAGAAGGTCCCGTACGGTGAGGAGATCTTCAAGAAGATCTCCGAATCGGACGTCGTGAGAAGACTGCTCAAGCCGCTCGAGCGACCTGTTTCCGCCGTGACCGAAGTGACCGAGGCGGCGGCTGGTGAAGCCACGCAATTGGTCACGAAGGTGGAGCAGGAGGCGCTCGGCGTGGTCGCCGACGGCGCGACGATGGTCAGCGAGCTCGCCGGCGTCAAGGCGCCACAGGCTGGCGCTGCGGAGACAGCGGCCGATGCCGCCGCACCGAAGGCCGCAGCCGCCGGTGGCGGCGGCGGGGGGGCGTCGACATTCCTCGGCGCTCTGAAAGCGGGGATTCACGCGAGCTTGCTCGAGCTCGGCACGGCGAGTCTCCTCCGCCACGGCAAGCAAATCGGGACAGCCGCGGTCGAGAAGGGCAAGGAGCTGGGCAAGGCGGCGGTCGAAAAGGGCACCGCCGCGGCGAAGGGGCTGGCCGCGAAGGTCAAGGGAATCCTTCTCGCGCCTAAGGTGGACTTCGATGTGCGCGGCGAGCCTCACGAGCTGTGGGTCGAAGACCGCAACGGCAAGGTCGGAGTCTTCGTCGCGAGTCCCGGCGAGGAGTGGATCGACCCGCACGTGCTCGACGCATGCATTCAAAGGCTTAATCAAATTCAGGGCGATGAGTCACGGAAGGCACAGGAGGCAATAGGCCTCATCAAGAAACTCAAGGAATTGAACGCCAGCGTGGCGGCGCACGCGGCGAACCAGCGTGAGCTTCAGAGCGTCGAGAACCGGATGGTGGAAGTCATTCGAGCTGTCCAGCCATACCGAAGAGGATCTTTGGCTCAGCCGCTATCAGCGGCCTTCCGTTGGATAGACATTAAATTGGGCCAAGACGCACCTCACCTTTCATTCCTTGTGCTGAAAAACCCACCGACGAAGGAGATCACGATCCGGGAAACAATTCAGGGGCAGGTGGAAAAGCTGCAGGAGGGCAAGTACTCACCGCAAGCCATGATAGTGAAGCTGCAAAAAGCGTTCGGGATGTACCCGTGGGAGGCTCAGAGCCTGGTACAGCAAGTCATAAGGGGTCAGCTGTTGCTCTCGTACGCCCACCGCGAGAGTACCGCCAAGAAGGACCCGTCAGAACCCGACAAGATGAATCCGAGAGACTACTGCAAGTTTTTGCTCAAACATCAAAGAAATCCTCTCGCTGCTATCGATGAACCCGTAACGGCGGAGCGTCGTTCGATGCTGCATAATCTCGGCGGGATTCCGATACTTTCCGAGTACGCAATCGTCTTTTGGGAACGCCAGGTGGGCCAGTTTGAGTCGAGGCGCAATCCACCTGCGGAAGTTACCGAATATATCTTCCATAAGAACGAGGCGGCGGAGATCGTACCTGCGGGAGCCATCAAGGTCGACGATGATGGCACGGTTGTCGAGGTCGTAGAGGCGATCCTGCCTGGCGGCGAACAAGCGCTATGGGCGCTCATGAGCGCCGCCGGCTGGAATGTCCCAGCAGCTCGGCGAGGACAATCACCGTGAACATGGCGGTGCTTCAAGCAACGGGGATTTCAGTGAGGTCCGGGGCTGATGGCGCTGCGTGTTGACGTGTTCGAAATCGAGGCTACTGTGCGCCGCGGAGCGGGACAGCTCGGCCGCATGACGCTGGGCGAAAACGTCATCTCGAGGTTCGCCGCCCCGCCGTCGCGGCGCGCCGCTGCCGCGGGCAACGGCCAGAGTGCTCTCGGGCTCAAAACCGGTCAGGCCGCTGGAAACGGCGTGTCCGTGGATCGGGGCGTCGCGCCGGCCGCGGGCGCTGGGAACAATGGTGCCGCGCCCGAGGTGACGTCCGGCACACCTCGATTCATTGCGCCACCGCTTGCGGTACCCGAGCCGAGGCCGCTGAGCCAGCCGGCGGCGCCGCCTGCTGCGCCTGCAGTGTCCAGCTCCGCTCCAGGCACGTTCAGACCGTTGTTCAAGCTGATGCCAACTGCGCAGGCTGGGGCCTCGGCGCCTCGTCAACCCATGCGCCCCGTAGGCGCTGACGGCGGCAGGCAACTCGACGAGAAGACCCGCCAGGAGATGGAGAGCTTCTTTGGTGCCGGCCTCGCGGATGTCCGCGTTCACGCGGACACGAAAGCAGCGCAGCTCGCGGCGAACATGGGCGCCGAGGCGCTCACGATCGGACGGGACATCTATTTCGGCCAAGGCAAGTTCGACCCGTCGAGCCAGAAGGGCAAGGCGCTCTTAGGTCACGAGCTGACCCACGTGCTGCAGCAGCGCACGATGGACCCCAGACGGCAAGGGATGACGCCTGGCAGCGTCGAGGCGCTGGAGACGGAAGCGCAAACGGTCGCTCGACGCTTCGAGACGAGCGCCGCCGAGGTCAAGGGCACCGGCTTCCTCGTGAACCGCTACGTCTGCACCTACAGCATCAATCGCCCGGCGACCGACGATGAAACCCAGCGGCTGGAGGCACTCTCTCGTCGCGCGTTGAAGGTGTGCGAGGAAACCCTTCGCTCCCGCTATCCGGACCTCCTCGAAGGGGCGGCGCGCACGCTCGACACCGTAGAGGTTGATATCAACACGTCGCTCGCCGGCCACACCGACGAGGAGATTATCCAGGTCTGGGGGCGCCGAATGGCCGCCGCGATCGCGGTCAGGCTGTCGAGCCAGTCGACAGCGACGTTGGCGCCCGCCGCCGGCGCGGTGTTGAAGGCACCGGACAAGGGTAAGGGGCAACAGCCTGCAACGACCAACATCACGGTGACGACGCAGACCTTCGATATCGAAGCGGATGATCTGGCCGGCGCGGCGGCGGCGCTCCAGAGCCTCGACGAGTGGGGCAAGACGCGCTGGAAT
>Ga0114129_10006026_pt1 | contig 17184 bp, 17 predicted proteins | sample RhiMetdeltSRZDD1_FD_80071 | JGI IMG/M metagenome (GOLD analysis project Ga0114129, IMG submission 80071) | Populus rhizosphere microbial communities from Tennessee, USA - Rhizosphere MetaG P. deltoides SRZDD1 (version 2) (version 2) | ecosystem: Host-associated > Plants > Roots > Rhizosphere >... | reverse complement strand
TCATCCGCATCGTCTGCGCCTTCGACACGACCGAAGAGGACGTGGACGAGTTGGTCGCGACGGCAAAACATTACGCGGGCGTCAACGCACACCCTCTCCCCGTCAGGGAGAGGGCAGGATGAGCGGCGCTTACTTCGCCGGAGGGCGACGGAACGCCGCGGGCCTGCCGACCATACACGGGACGGTGTTCCTCGCAGACGCGACCTACGGCATTCCGTTGGCCGTGATGGAGTCGGGCAGCATCACCATGTTGCGGACAGGCGCCGCCACGGCCGTGGCCGCGAAGTTCCTGGCGCGTCCCGAGTCGCGGACCGGACCGTCGTGGGGTGTGGCGTGCAGGGCGAGATTCAGCTCGCCGCCATCAAAGCCGTCCTTCCCCTGGAGCGTGCACTGATGCTCGATACCGATCAGGGGCGGGCCGAGGCGGCGGCGGCCCGGGCGACCACGCGCCTCACCTTGAGCGTGGCGGCTGCGAAGGATCTACGTCAGGCCTTGCAGGAGAGCGACGTCCGGATCACGTGTACGCCGCGCGCGGTGTGCATTCGTGATGGCTGCGGACGTAGCCTCGGGCACATTCATTGGCGCCGTCGGCGCGGACAGCCAGGGCAAGCAAGAGATCGAGCCAAAGCTCCTCGCGACCGCGACGCTGGTCGTCGATGTCGTCGAGCAGTGTGCTGAGATCGGTGAGCTTCAGCACGCACTGGCTGGCGGACTGATGACGCGCGAGCAGGTGCACGCGGAGCTCGCTGACGTCGTGGCGGGACGTCGGCCGGGCCGCACGCGCCGCGACGAAATCACGATCTTCGACAGCAGCGTAACAGCGCTCCAAGACGTCGCCGCCGCCATCGCGTCTACGAGAAGGCACGCGCCACGGGACGCGGAACAGAGGTGAAGCTCGATGCGTGAGATCCTCTCGACCTTTCTGAAGATCGGTCTCACGGCGTACGGCGGACCCGCGATCGTCGGCGTGATGCAGGCCGAGTTCCAAGAACGGCGACAGTGGCTTACGAAACCGCAGTTCGTCGAAGCGCTGGCCTTCGTCAACATGCTTCCGGGCGCCACGGCGACGCAGCTCGGGATCTTTCTCGGATATCACCGTGCCGGCTGGCTGGGCGGGCTGCTCGCCGGTGTCGCGTTCTGCGCCCCGGCGTTTGCAATCCTGTTTGCGCTCACCGTGCTCTACACCGCGCTCGGACTGACTCCACTGCTCCGTAGCGCGCTGTACGGCCTGGGTCCGATCGTCGTTGCAGTGTTCGCCGTTGCGGTGTACCGGCTCGGCGGCAACGCGCTTCGATCACGGACGCACGTTGTGCTCGCCGTGGGCGCCGCCACAGCGGCGTTGCTCGCGCCGATTGCAACGGTGTGGATCCTTCTCTTCGCCGGCGGTGTTGGGCTGTTCCTCTTCTATAGCCGACGTGTCGGGCTGCTTGTGCTGCTCGCCGTGGCGCTCGGTCTGATCGCCGGCCGCGTGATGACCTGGACCCCGCGGTTCGCCACGGCGACCGTCGGAAGCGCGCCCAGTCTGATCGATATTGCGGTCCAGTTCGCGATCATCGGCGCCTTCACGTTTGGTGGCTCCCTGAGCATCCTCGCGCTCATCCAGGACCAGTTCGTGCACCACCTCGGATGGCTGACGATGCAGGAGTTCCTCGACGGTCTCGCGCTCGGACAGCTCACACCAGGTCCACCGGTCATGCTGGCGACGTATGTCGGCTACAAGACCCTCGGAGTCGTGGGCGCGATCGTCGGCGCGATCGCGATCTTCCTGCCCTCGTTCGTCATGATGTTCGCTCTGTTGCCCGTGTTCGAGCGTGTGCGCGCGATCACCTGGGCGAAGGCAGCGCTCCAGGGTATGGTCGCCGGCGTGATCGGGGTGCTCGCGGTCATGCTCACGCGTCTCGCACCGCACGCGATCGTCGATCCGTTTTCGGCCGCGGTCTTTGTCGGCGCCGCGACGGCGATGCTGTTCTGGCGTGTGGCACCGCTGCCAATGGTCGGCAGCGGTGCGGTCCTCGGTATCGTCCGACGCCGCCTCGTCGCGGCGTTAGGAATCTAACAGGCTGCCCAGGGAGACGAACCCATGAAGTGGATTACTCGCGAACGCGCTCGTGTCGATCGGATCGCCTGCCCGTGGCTCATCTCTCGCTTCATTGATCCGAAGCCTGAGTTCCTCTTCGTCCCCACCAAGGAGGTGCTGGCGGCGGCGAAGCGCGAGAATGCGATTCCCTACGACATCCCGGACGTCGAGCTCGGGCACCGCGGGCCGCTGTGCTCGTTCGATGCCTTCGTCGATCGCTACGAGGTCGCCGATCCGGCCCTGCGTGCGTTGGCGGTGATCGTACGCGGTGCGGACACCGACGATCGCGGTATCACTCCAGAATCGGCGGGTCTGTACGCGGCGGCAACGGGATTCCAAGCCAACAGCCGCGACGATTTCGACAATATGGCGAAGCAGTTCCCGATGTACGACGCGTTCTATACGTACTGCCAACAGCAGGTGAAAACAGCGTCGCAGCCGCGCGTCCTCTTCGTGTGTCAGCACGGTGCTGCGAAGAGCGTGGTCGCGGCGGCGCACTTCCGACGGCTTGCCGAACGGCGCGGGCTCTCGGTCGGCGCCGTCGCAGCCGGGACCGAGCCCGACCCACAGCTCGCGCCCGGCGCGGTGAAAGGGCTCGCTGGAGACGGGCTGCAGCCCTCACCCTCGCGTCCCCGACCGGTGACTCTCTACGACCTCAACACCGCCGCGCGGATCGTAAGCTTTGGCTGCGACGTCAGCCCGCAACAAGGTCAGCGCGTGGAACAGTGGGACGTTCCGCCTGTCAGCCAGGGCTATGAATCCGCGCGCGACCGAATCGTCTCGAATGTGGAACGCCTGGTGGCCGAACTGTCGGGCGGGCGCTGACGTGGCTCGTACACTCTCTGTTCCTGACACAAACGTCAGGATCTGAAGGTTAGCGTCTCGCTAGACTCCGGCGGCAAGGAGCCGACCATGACGACTACTAAGCCGATCGCCGGTAGAAGCGAACACGAGGCGAAAGACATCGCGGCCACCATGCTCAAGCTCGGCGCCACGTCGTATGGCGGCCCCGCGATCATGGGTCTCATGCAGGCCGAGCTGCAGGAGCGCCGGAAGTGGGTCACGAAGGAGCGCTTCCTAGAGGGCCTGGCGGTCGCGAACATGGTGCCGGGCGCGACCGCGACCCAACTCGGTATCTTTCTGGCGTATGCGCGCGGCGGGTGGTGGAGCGGGCTGCTTGGCGGCCTATGTTTCGTGGTTCCCGCCTTCGTCGTCATGCTCGCCTTGACGGTCATCTATGCGGCGCTCGGCGTGACGCCGCTGGCTCGCAGCGCACTGTACGGACTCGGTCCCGTTGTCATCGGTCTCTTCGCGATCGCGCTCTATCGGCTCGGCAAGACGGCCGCCAGCAGCGTGCCCGAAGCCATCATCGGACTCGCGGCCGCCGCCATGTCTGCAGCGACGCATATCGGCATCGTGTCGATCTTGGTGCTCTCCGGCTGCGCCGGAATGCTGCTCTTCCATCGAGGACCGAGAGTCACGCGCGTGCGCGTGATAGCAGGGCTCGTCAGTGTGGTCGTGCTCTCGCTCGGTTGGTGGGCAGTGACATCCGGGTCTGGTTCGGAAGGCGCAGCATGGACCCCGAACCCGCAAAGCCTGCCAGATCTCGCTCTCTACTTTCTCAAGGTCGGCGCCTTCACGATCGGTGGCGGCTTGACGATGATCGCGTTCATCCAGGATCAAGTTGTGGGACAGTTCGGATGGTTGACGCCGCGTGAGTTCATCGACGGACTCGCGCTCGGACAACTGACGCCCGGCCCGGTGCTGATGATCGCCGCATACGTTGGCTACAAGCTCGCGGGAGTCGCAGGAGCGGCGGTGGCGGCGAGTGCAGCGTTCCTTCCGTCGTTCGTGATCATGTTGGCTCTACTGCCTGTCCTCGACCGCGTGAGGCAGTTGTCCTGGATCAGAGCCATGATGAAGGGAATGGGCCCCGCCGTGATCGGCGTGCTGGCCGTCTCGCTGGTCCGACTGACTCCGGCCGCTATCCCCGATCCCTTGGCGCTCGCGATTCTCATCGGGACCGTTCTGGCCGCAATGACGCTACGAGTTGGCGCTTTCAAGCTCATGTTCGGTGGCGCGGTCGCCGGCGTACTCAGAGAGCAGCTGCCACTCCGTGCGCTCGCGCGCCGCTTCTGAAGCGGTTTGCGCTCGATACGCATCCGGGCCCTTGTGACCGTGCTGGCCCTGAATCGCACGGTCGGAATCGTCCTGGTCTCCGTTCTGTTCTTCGGTCTCGGCGAACAGCTGTGGAGCCCGTTCTTTCCCGCATACCTCGACGCGAAGATGAACGGGAGTGCCGCCGGCGCGATCGGCGGAGTCAGCCTGACGGCGTTACTCGCCGTCGGAATGTATGCGTGCCTGCGCAATCTTTTCGAGGCGGCCTGCTACGTCGGAGGCGGCCAGCTTACGGCGCGCCTGGGTGATCGCGCCTCGCTGGTTCTCTTCGGCGCGCTCACGGTCGGCGGCTACGTGTTGTTCCTCAGCTGGACCGCACCAGCGGTGGCCGTGATTGCCGCCCTCCTGATCGTCGGCTGGGAGCCGCTGTCCGCCCCGGTGACCTTCACGACCGTCGCCACGACAGTGACGGCAAAGAATCAGGGGATGGCCTTCGCGCTGCAATCGATCCAAAAACGACTCCCTCGCATCATCGGGCCAGCGGTTGCGGGACTCGTCGTGGCCGCCGCCGCTCGACGTCTCGGCAGCTCGGATATCGGCTACGTGGTTGGCATGCGCTGGCTCGTCGGAGCTTCGTTGCTCCTCGGGCTCGGATCGCTTGCGATGCAGATCTTCTGGATGCCACGTTATCCCCCGCCACCACGCGGGCCGGGCGCGCACACCGTTGTCCGAGCATTTCATCCAACTCTGCGACGGCTGCTCCTGGCCGAGGTCTTTACCCGATGGTGCGATTGGTTGGTTCGTGAGTTCGTCGTCCTCTATCTCCTGGTCGTCCGCGGAGTCGATCCGGTATCGGTGGGCTTTCTCTTTGCTCTGCAGAACACGGTCGCCCTGCTGACCTACTTGCCAATCGGGCGAATGACGGCGGTTGTCGGCCTTCAGCCATTCATTGGCCTCACATTCATCTTCTTCGCGCTGTTTCCGCTGTCCCTCGCCGTGGCGCCGGATGGGTATGGGTTGGTGCTGGCCTTCGTCGTCTGGGGCCTCCGCGAAATCGGAGAGCCTGCCCGCAAAGCGTTGATCGTCTCGTTACTGCCGGCGGAGATCCGAGCCCAGGGCGTCGGGCTGTACTGGGGCATCCGGGGCGTGGCTATATGCTGGGCATCGCTGGTCGGTGCCATCGTCTGGTTTTGGCTTGGGCCACAAGCGCTGCTTTACCTTGCCTTCGCATTCGGCTGTGCCGGAGCGGCGATCTTTTACCTCTACGCTCGTGAACCCACCTCGATGGAAGAGCTTCCGCTCGGAGAGGCGAACCGCCCGCAGGGTGCGTGACACGCCTCTGCTCGAAGCTCGCGAATGGCGCTGACCCTGGGCACTTCAGCTTCGTGGTTGGTCGAGCCGCTCGAGCCAGCCCAGCATACCGAGCTCGCGGTACATCGCGGCGGCGGCGCCAACGTGCTCCGCGGCTTGCTCACGGTTGCCCCCACCCCCATACAGCCTTGCGAGGCGCGAGTGAAGATGCGCGATGAGCGGGCGCATACCGAGTTCGCGGGCGAGCGCGAGACTCGCCTCATATTGCGGTAGAGCCGCCTCGGCATCCGACCTGTCGCCACGCGCGGTGATGTCCGCGAGAACTCGGAGTGCCAACGCCTCGTTCGCGCGTTCTTTGTGTTTACGCGCGAGATCGACGGCGCTTCGCGCTCGCTCGGCCGCTTCGTCGGTACGACCCGCTATTAGATACGCCTCGGCCAGTCGACTGAGGCGAACGGCGAGGCCCAACCCCATCGCGCTGATCGATGCCTCGCCAACGACTGAGGCCTCCATCAACGAAAGGCCATCGGCAACGCGACCCGACAGCGCACACGCATACCCGAAGCCCGAGAAGATGTTGGGGTCGCCGACATGCCGTCGCCGAAGCAACTCCATTGCGTTCTCGAACCCGCGAAGTGCGCCCGTCAGGTCACCTTGTTCGAGGCGGACGCCGGCGAGCGCGCCGTGTGCCTCGATCGCCGTATGGGGATGACCTGCCGACTCCGCGATGCCCATCGCATCTTCTGCGTGCGCGATGGCCTCGGTGAATCGGCCAAGATGGGCAAACACCAGCCCCGCCCAGGCCCGGGGCCATGCCGGGAAGAACGCCGGCAGCGAACCGACGCCGCCGTCCGATAGTGCCTTCACCGTTTCCACGAAGAGCGTCCCGGCTTGCCTCAAATCGCCAAGGGCGAAGTGAGTCTGCGCGAGCCGATACTTGGCCTCGATCTCGAGGCCAACGTCGCGGAGCTCGGTCGCGATGTCGGCAGCTTCAGATCAAACGTGGCGTTGACGAGTTGGGACAGCGCATCCCCAACACCAACGAGCTCGACGAGGTAGAGATCAAGATACATGCGAAGGCGGTCGAGTTTCCGGCGGTCCTGGGTCTCAACGGTGATCGGACCTACGCGGGACCGCGGGTCGAGCGAGTCCGGCATGTAGCGCATGCTCGTCACACCGCTCTTAATAGTGCCGATGATCTCGTCCCGGGCATCGGCGGCCGCCTGCAATTTGAAGCGCTGAAAGTCCGCGGCGCTGTTCAGGGCGTCTACGTCCGTGCTGTAGGCGCTGGCCTCTTGAAGCAGTCGATGAACGCGGCCCAGGCTTGTCGCTGCATCTTCATGGCGAGACTTGCTCCATACGTGCTACATGGTCTGCACCGCTCGGAACGCACCAAGGCCCCGGAACCATTTCAGTTCCGGGGCCTTGCGATGGTTGCGGGGGCTGGATTTGAACCAGCGACCTTTGGGTTATGAGCCCAACGAGCTACCGGGCTGCTCCACCCCGCGGTGAACGTCGGTAAAGGTACCGTAGGGTCCACGCCGCGTCAATCGCCGCGAGCGTCACGCGCGCCCGAAAAAAACTGAAGGCCGGGAGGGCATCCCGGCCTTCGTGCTTATGCAGGGTAAGGCGAGTCCTTACGGATTCTGCCGCGGGACCGGCTTCACGGCGCCGGGCTGCGCGGGGGGCGGCGTCGCCTGAGATTCCTGGGTCGTCGACGAGCTGGCCGGCGAGGCGGACGGCGAGGAGCCGGAGCTCGCGGAGCTGTTCAGCTTCGTCATGGTGTTGTTGTCGAGACGGCCGGTCGCCTCCAGACCCTCAGCCTGCTGGAACCTCCGGACGGCGGCCGAGGTACGGGGGCCGTGGATGCCGTCGATGGGACCGGGGTTATAGCCCTTCGCCTGGAGCGTCTGCTGCGCGCTGCGGACGCTGTCGGCGTTCATCCGGTCCGCGCTGTTCTTCGCGTTCTCCGTCTTGTGACTGATCTTGTCCTTCGCTTCGTGCGTCTTCTCGCTGATCTTTTCCTTGGTGTCCTTCGCGGTTTCCTTGACCTTGTCCTTCGCGTCCTTCGCGCCTTCCTTCACCTTCTCGGTCGTGGACTCGGTCTTGTCGACCGTCTTGTCCTTGACGTCGCGCGAGGTGTCCTTGACCTTGTCCTTCGTGTCGCGCGCGGTGTCCTTCACCGCGTCCTTCGCGTCGCGGGTCTTGTCCTCGACCTTGTCGACGGCGCGCTCGGTCTTCTTCTCGACCTTGTCCTTGGTCGTATCCTGAGCGCTCGCCGGGGCGACCGTCCACACGGCGCCGAGTGCGAGCGCGAACCCGGTAATCATTAACTTTTTCATGGCTGAACCTCCCGGGAGGAGAGACAGTGCAAATCCAACACCAGCGAGATGTGCACCGGGTTGCCCGGTCGGACGGGGCTCAGTTGATACGCTTCTCGCGCCCCTTCCACTCCCGGTCCCGGAGCACGAACTTCTGGACCTTCCCCGTGCTCGTCTTTGGCAGGTCACCGAACTCCACGGCCGCCGGCGCCTTGAAGTGCGCGATGTGCTCGCGGCAGAAGTCGATGATTTCCCGCTCCGTCGCCGTGTGACCGGGCTTGAGAGTCACGAACGCCTTCGGGCGCTCGCCCCACTTCTCATCCGGGACGGCGACGACCGCGCATTCCATGACGGCGGCATGGCGGGCGACACACTGCTCGACCTCGATTGTGGAAATGTTTTCCCCACCCGAGATGATGATGTCTTTCTTACGATCCCGAAGCTCGATGTACCCGTCGGGGTGCCAGACGCCGATGTCGCCGGAGTGGAACCACCCCCCACGGAAGGCCTCGGTGGTGGCGTCCGGCTGCTCGAAATACCCCTTGGCGGCGTTGTTCCCGCGCATGATGACCTCGCCCAGGGTTTCGCCATCCATGGGAACGTCGTTCATGTCGTTGTCCACCACCCGGACGAGGTCGAACAGCACGTACCCTTGCCCCTGGCGCGCGGCGAGCCGCGCCTGCTCGTCGGCCGGCCGCTCGTCCCAGGTCTTGTCCCACGCGCAGACCGTGTGCGGGCCATAAGTCTCGGTGAGGCCGTAGACGTGCACGGGCCGGAAGCCGAGCTCCTTCAGCTTGCCGAGGAGCGTCGGGGACGGTGGCGCCCCCGCCACGGTGACGGTTACGGGACGCGCGAGCTTGTGCGCCTTCGGATCGTTCACGACGCCGATCTGGACGGTGGGGGCGCCGTTGTAGTGGGTGACCCCCTCCTTGTCGATGAGGTCCCAGATCCGCGACGACTCGACCTTGCGCAGACAGATGTTGACGCCGGCCACCGCGGTCACCGCCCACGTGAAGCACCAGCCATTGCAGTGGAACATCGGGAGCGTCCACAGATAGCGGGCGTCGAACGTCATCGCCGTCTCGACGATCTCGCCGATCGCATTGAGATACGCACCGCGATGCGTGTACATCACGCCCTTCGGCCGGCCCGTGGTGCCGGACGTGTAGTTGATGGAGATCGTCTCTTCCTCGTCCTCGAGCCACGTCGGGACGGGCGCCGGCGACGCCGCCGCCAGGAAGTCCTCGTACGGATCGCCGGGGGCGCCGGTGTCGTCCACGCGGACCACGCGCACGCCGTTCAGATCGAGCGGCTTCACGAGCGCCTCGAGCTCCTGGTCCACGAAGAGGAACCGAGAGCCGGAGTGCTTCAGGATGTAGCCGATCTCATCGCTGCTGAGCCGTGTGTTGATGGCGACGAGCACGCCGCCGGCGGCGGGCACGCCGAAATGCGCCTCCAGCATGGCCGGGATGTTCGGACAGAGAAACGCGACGCGGTCACCCTTCTGAAGGCCCATCGCGCGCAGTCCGGAGGCGAGACGATTGACGCGTTCCTCGAACTGCGCGTACGTGTAGCGCCGTTCGCCGTGGACGATCGCGAGCTTCTGCGGAAACACGTAGGCGCTGCGACGCAGGAAGCTGATCGGCGTCAACTCCGTCCGGTAGACCTTCGTCTCCTTCGCCACCGGCACCACGCGCTTCGGACCGCGAGCAGACGCCATCGTCCTCCCTCCGTCAGAGCTTTTTGGGCGCCCGCCTGGGCGCGAAGAACACCGGACGCGGCATGCGACCGACCGGTACTTCGATGAGCACGGGTCGGTCCATCGACACCGCGGTCCGCACGAGATTCCCGACGTCGAGCGGATCCTTCGCGCGCACGCCGGTCACCCCGAACGCGTCCGCCAGCTTCATGAAATCGGGATTCTGCAGATCGGCGCCGTAACTGCCGCCCCAGCCCTCATCGAGATCGCGCGCGACGTTGCCGTAGCCGTTGTCGTTGAACACCACCATCACCACGTTGATGCCGTCCCGCATCATCGTAGAGAGCTCCTGCACGTTGTACATGAACCCGCCGTCGCCGCAGATGGCGACCACGGGCCGATCGGGACACGCGACCTTCGCGCCCATCGCCGTCGGCACCTCGTAGCCGAGATTGCCCGAATACGACGACGTCAGGTACGTGCGCGGCCGGTACACCGGCCAGAACGGCCGCGAATAGTACCCGATCTGCGTCATCCCCGCGATCACGATCGCGTCTTCCGGCGTGCCCGCGCGCAGCGCTTTCAGGATCGACGCCTGGGGTTCCTGGGTCGCGCCGGCGGCGGTGGCCGCGCGCAGCGCTTCGTGCTCGGCCTTGCGCGACGGCCGTGGCGGCGCGCTCGCGCGCAACCGCTCCAGCAGCGCCTCGAGCGTGGCGCGCGCATCCCCGACGAGCCCGAACGTCTTCGGATAGTTGCGACCGATCTCCTCGGGATCGACGTCCACCTGGATGATCTGCTGCTCCGGGAGGAACGCCGCGAGGGCGCACCGGCTGCCCACGACGAGGATGACGTCGGCCGCGTTCAGGTACTTTCGTACCGGCGTGTCGCGCCAGATCACGGAACCGAGCGAGAGATCGCTCTGATCGCTGACGGCGCCCTTGCCCTCCGCGGACTGCACGACACCCGCCTGGAGGTATTCGGCGACGGCCGCCATCGCTTCGTGGGCACCGGACAGATGGACGCCGCCGCCGGCGTAGAGCACGGGGTTGCGCGCGGCAAGCAGCATCTCGGCGGCGCGATCGACGTCGCGCGCGGGCGCGGCGGCGCGGACGTCGCCTGCGGCCTCGAGCAACGTCACGTCGCCCTCGTCTTCCATCGTCTCCGGTGGCATCTCGATCTCCACCGGGCGCGGCCGTCCCGTGCGAAGCTGGCGGAACGCCTCGCGCACGGCGCTCGGGACGTCCTCCACCTCGAGCACGCGCTTTCGCCATTTCGTGACGGGCGCGATCGCGTCGAGCTGGTCGTTCACCTCGTGCAGCACGCCGATGCTCTTGCCGATCTGCGCGCGCGGGACCTGACCCGAGATCATCAGCACCGGCGACGATGCCGCATACGCGGTGCTGAGGCCGGCGGAGGCGTTGAGCAGGCCGGGACCGGGCACGACGAGCGCCGTGCCGATGCTACCGCCCGCGCGCGCGTAGCCGTCCGCCATGTAGCTCGTCGCCTGCTCGTGCCGCGTCACGATGAAGCGAATGCGTGGCTCATCACGCAACGCGGCCAGCACGCCGTAGAGCTGCACCCCCGGCAGGCCGAAGACCACCCGCACGCCTTCGCGATAGAGGGACTGCACGAGCGCTTCGCCACCGGTCATTCGCGCCATCGTGGTTCTCCTGGAGAGCCCTGAGTTGCCGACCGCGTTCTGCCGACGGCCTTCTAAGGTCCTACACGGCGCGCAGGATGTCCAGACGGAGTGGCATCGTCGCGCCGATCTGTCATCCGCGGCGAGCTCCGCGGCGGCCGCGATCATGCCGCTAACTCTCCGAACTCTCTAGCGTTTCTTCGCCGCGAGCCGGGTCTGGCACCCCCGTTGCTCCCACCCGTGCTGCCGCCTCGAACCGCCGCCGACATTGTCTATGAACACACACACACTCGCGCTCCCAGACATCGTTCAGCGGCCGGCGCCCCGGCGCCGGAAGCCGGTACGCCGGCCGCCGATCCGCGAGCTGCTCGGCTTCTCGGTGCTGCTGGCCGTGATGGCGACCGCGTACGTGTCGTCGCGCGCGCCGGAGCCGCCGGCGGAGGTCGCCGCCGAAACCGAGACGGTGGTACGCATTGACGAGTACATCGCGGCGGCGGCGGAGCGCCATGGCGTGCCCGAAGAGCTGGTGATCGCCATCATCGCCGTCGAGTCTCGCTTCGATACGCGCGCGGTGTCCCGACGCGGCGCCCGTGGGCTCATGCAGCTCATGCCGTCCACCGCAGCCGCGCTCGGGGTGCGCGATCCGTTCGATCCCGAGGAGAACATCGACGGCGGCGTGCGTGAGGTGCGCCGGCTCATGAATCGCTTCGGCGCCCACAACCTCCCGCTCGTCCTCGCTGCCTACAACGCGGGCGAGAACGCGGTGATCCAGCACGGTGGCGTGCCGCCGTACCGGGAGACGCGCAACTACGTCGCGCGCGTCATCCGCCGCATGAAAGTCGACCGGGCGGGGACCGTGCAGGGCACGGCCGTCACGCGCCTCGGCGTCGCGCGCTAGATCCGCATCCCGCGCAGGTTTCGCGTCGCGCCGCGCTAGATGTGAAGTCTCACGAGATTAGCGGCACGCAGACGGCTGACGGGCGGCTCATCGTGAAGACTGGAGTGGCGACGATGCCAGTTGTAGTAATGCCGCCAGCCGCCGCGTGCGCGCGTGCGAACCGGGGACGTCGCAAACGGTCGACGATACGCCCACTCACGGAGCAATGTCTGGATGGAGCGCTCGGCTTTGCCGTTCGTCCGGGATGTGTAGGGCCGAGTGCGCAGCGGGCGTACCCGTAGCGCTCGCACAGCGCCGTGAACCGATGACCGGTAGACGAAGACGTTATATGGGTCATCAGGCGACGCACCCGAATGCCGTGGCGGCGGAACCACCCCAGGGCGCGCCAGAAGAACGTCGTCGCCGTCGGCGCGTCTTTCTCGCCCAGAACTGCATCGATTGCCACGTGGACGTATTCCCGATCCCCCGCACGTGGCGGCGCCGATCGCCGGTACTGCGATGGCCCACGCGCCCAATCCGGCCGAGTCTCTTAACGTCGACATGCAGCAAATCGCCGGGATGCGGCCATTCATGGCGCGTACCCCACGGGGCGATCGAGCGAGCGGAGCCGCGCCAAACCGCGCCGCGATAGCGGTCGCCCGCCCCAACTGCTGTCGCTGCGCGATATCCGCGGCCGTCCACCGCTGTCGGCGCAGCCGCTCGATCCATGCCACGAGGGCGGCGGGGTCGCCGCTCGGCTGCGGCATGGGCGACAGGAACGGTCCCGGAGACCATCGCGTCCCTCTGCCCGGTACCGACGCAGCCATTTCCGGACGGTCGCCTCGCAGATCTCGAGCGCCGTCGCGATCTCACGGGCGCTTTCGCCGCGCACGGCGCGGGCCACGATATCTTCGCAACTGTGAGGCGTGGTGGGGGGATTCTGGTGCACGTCCATCCCCAGTGCGTTGATGGCTGACTCGCAACCACCAGCTTCGCAATGGGGAGCCGGATGGGCCTACACAATCTCGTGAGACTTCACAGCTATATTAGTGTCGCTTGAAGTTGCCCGGTTTTGTGGACGGTGAACCGCGTGAGAATCGTTCATGCACCAGCACCGAGGGGATACCGAGATAGCACCCTGATGGCGAGCGTCGATCCTGACCGCGCTGTGCGATTGCCCGTCGCGTGCGACCGCTCAAAAACTCTCGGCGAGAGGTAATCGAGCCCGGCGTGTCGACGCCGCGAGTTGTACAAGCCTTCGATGAAATCGAAGATGGCCAAGCCGCGCCTCGATCTGCGTGCGGAAGCGATGCCAATCGAGCAGTTCGCACTCGACCGTCGCGAAGAAACTCTCCGCAGAGCGCGTTGTCGTACGCGTCGCCGACGCTGCCGATCGACGGCCGGACGCCCTTCGCGGCGCAGCGCTTGCCGAAGGCGACCGACGTGTACTTGCAGCGCTGGTCGGAGTGAAGAATCACGTCCGTCGGTCGGCGCTGCGCCACGGCCATGTCCAGCGCCGCGAGGACCAGCTCCGTCGGAGATGCGTTTCCATTGCCCCCGGCACGACGCGACGACTCCACGCATCGACGACGATTCCGTCCGCCAGCCGTTCGGTTCGTGGTCCTTGGCGAGGGCTGGCCTCGTGTGCCATTGCCATGTGTTGCCCAGTCACACACGCGACGTGCGTCTCGAGCCACAGCACCCAAGCGGACCACATCACTCCGAATAGCGTCTGCGACTTCACGCTCTAGTCGATGACGAGATGAGCGACCCGGTCCATTCCACCTTCGTCCATCGGGGGTGTCGGCGCACGTCCAACTGGCGCCGGAGCATTCCGCGCTAAAGTGCTCTCATCCCAGGATGAGCCGATCCCGTTCATCATAGAGATGCTAAACCGATTATGCGTTCGTCATGAGAAGACGGAGTGAGGAGACGGAATGCCACAGACACCGCACGTCGAGACGCACTTCACCTCGTCGGAAAAGATCCGGGACATCGTCATCGGAATGTCAGACGGGTTGACAGTGCCTTTTGCCTTGGCCGCCGGCCTGTCGGGAGTCGTGGACTCGACCGGTCTCGTGATCACCGCTGGCTTGGCCGAGGTCGCGGCGGGGGCCATCGCGATGGGCCTGGGGGGATATCTGGCCGCCCGGACGGATGCCGAGCATTACGACTCGGAGTACGCGAGAGAGGAACGAGAGACCTTCAAGGTGCCTGAAATCGAGATGGAGGAGGTGGCGAGCATCTTTCGCTCGTATGGGCTGCCGGAGACGACCGTTGTGACCGTCGCCGAAGCAATTCAAAGCGATCGCCGCCGCTGGGTCGAGTTCATGATGAAGTTCGAGCTCGGCGTGGACAAGCCGGATCCGGCGCGGGCTCGGGTCAGCGCGCTGATAATTGCGCTGTCCTACGTCGTCGGCGGCCTCGTGCCGCTGGCCCCGTACTTTGTGTTGCGAAGTATGGGACCCGCGCTGGTCGTCTCCATTCTGACAACGCTGCTCGCCTTGCTGGTCTTCGGCTACGTCAAGGGCACCTTCACGGTCAAGAAGCCAATCCGCAGCGCCTGGCAGACGGCAGTCGTCGGGGGGTTGGCGGCGGCGGCGGCGTTCGGGATTGCGAAATTGATTGCGTAGTCAGCCGAGCCTCCCCTAAGGGTCACTCACGCAGGAACGCTCGATCGTGGAGGGCAGGAAATGGCCACGGACGCCCAGATTCAGAAGTTCGTGCAGCGTCACCATGGCTTCGTCCCGAAAACGGGCTGGATCGCGCATGTTAAGGAGGTTCACGGCATATCGACGCTGAGGGGGGCGAACCGGGCTCGTCATAATCGTGATGTGGAGCCGTGCCCGCCCGAGAAGCGTGAGGCGATCGAAGAGGCCCTTCGGCACTTCGGCTTGATCTGACGCGGATAGAAAACCGTCAATCTTTCGAGGTCTCGCCCACGATCGGATTTGATCTGTCCAGTAGGCGTTGTCCTCGCGCAACGCCGGTTGCGATCCCCTGCTCGCATGATCGACAACGTTCTGGCCGCCGGGACCCGCTGCATGGCCCACGTCTATTTTCAAACGCTCGATCGTTTCGCGTTTCCCAGATAGTCGCGCTGGGCGCGCTCGAGTTCCTCGACCAGCTCGCGGCGCTCCGCGACCAAGCGCCTCGCTTCCTGCGCACGCGGAGGAGAAGCGCGCCTCAGCCGTGTTGATCGGCCGCTCCGACAGTCCGCGCTCGCCCACAGCTCACGCTCGAGGTCGCCGCGATAACGCGGCGATTTCCATCGCCACACCCAGGCGACGACCGTGGCCGCAAGCGCGAGGAGGCCCGCGAGAGGGAGCCAGCGCTCCGTCCGGTGCACATCGGCCATGATGACTTTGATCTGATCCGTGAAGAAGTAAGCCAGCCCGAACGCCAGCGGAACGCCGAACAAGGCGCCGCCCCCGTCCGCCACCAAGAACTTCCAGAACGGAACGCCGGCACTGCCCGCGGTCACAAACGCGGCGACGCGATAGCTCCCGGGTGTAGCCGATCGAGCCGACCGGCGGAGTCGTCCGCTGCCGCCAGCCGCCCGCACCTCGTGGCGGTGGCTCTCGTCGCGGGCCCGCTCCGACATAGTGTCCTAGCGTTCGCTCGTGACCGAGAGCTTCGTCACTGCGCGGCTCCGAGGTGTGGGCTCCTCCATGAGGGCGCTCACGGGCGCCTGCAGACGCCGCCAGACGATCCGACCGGCGGCGATGACAGGAACCGACAGGAACATTCCCACGACGCCCGCAAGTTCGCCGCCGGCCAGTACACCGACGATCACCAGCGCGGGATGGAGATCGATGCCGCGTCCCATGATGAGTGGGGCGGTCCCATAGTCCTGGATCCCACGCCATACGAGGACGAAGGCGACGACGAGCCAGGGATGAGCATAGCCACCGAACACGCTGACGCCGACGGCGAGAACCCCGGCCGTCATGGGCCCGACCACGGGAATGAACTCCAGGGCACCTCCGATGCCCGCGAGCACGAGAGCGTAGGGCAGGCCGGCTATCAGAAAGACCACGGACCACATCGCGAAGGTGATCAGCGAGAGCAGGAGCTGCGCCCGGACATAACTCCCGAGCAAGCGGTGAACATCCTGAGCGATGTCCCGCCACATCCCCGAGCCGGTTCGATGGCTGAGTCGCGACATCGCCGCCGAGGTAAGTTGCTCGACATCCTTCAAGATGAAGAAGGCGAAGACGGGAATCAGCACGATCACCCACGCGCCCGCGAGCCACTTCAGGAGTCCTGCGCCGACGTGCTGCGCGTAGCCGATGATCTGTCCCATGTGCGTTCGTAGCAGCCGCTCGATCTCGGCGATCTCGCGCCAGTCCCATCCGTGGGGTCGGAGGACATTGCCGACGATTTCGCCGCTCTGGATGTGTTTGGACATCTCCGGGAGCTTCTCCGCCAGGCTCTGCGCCTCGGTCGTCAGCCGCGGCCCTATCACCACTCCGGCGCCGCCAAGCGCGGTGAGAATGACCACATACACGGCCGCGATCGCCAGCGACCGGATTGGGATCAGCCGCTCCGTGAGCCGAACAAGTGGAAAGAGCAGGTACGCGAAGAAGAGCGACAGCGCCACGATGATGACGACCCGTCGCATGGCATAGATCGATGCCAAGCCGCCGAGAATTACCAGAATCGTCCACGTGATCCGGGCCGCGGGCGCGTCGACGGAAAACCAACTCATGACCATTTCACGGTAGTCGACACAATTCCGTCAGGCTATTGGACCTTGGTCGAAGAGTCTCCTCCGCGGCCAGGCCGCGAAGGAGACTCCGTTCGATCGTGTCTGTTAGTTGGCGGTGCGGATCAACACCTCAACTCGCCGATCAGGCGCGAGCTGCAGTTCCGGCTCGACGGTGTGCGTGTGCTGTTAGTCGCCGACGCGTCGGCCATGCTCGACGTCGTGAGCGCGATGCTTCGTGCACAACGCGGCGTCAGCGTCACGGCGGTCGGGACCGCCGAAGCGGCGCTCGACGTCCTGCGGCGTGACCGCCCCACTGTGCTGGTGAGTGATCCTCTCCATGCCCAGGCAAGGGCGGCTACTCGCTCATCGGCGAGGTGGCCGCATTGCGAGCGGAGGACCGAGGCGTGACAACCGCCGCGGCGCTCACTGCG
>Ga0114129_10006025_pt1 | contig 17187 bp, 14 predicted proteins | sample RhiMetdeltSRZDD1_FD_80071 | JGI IMG/M metagenome (GOLD analysis project Ga0114129, IMG submission 80071) | Populus rhizosphere microbial communities from Tennessee, USA - Rhizosphere MetaG P. deltoides SRZDD1 (version 2) (version 2) | ecosystem: Host-associated > Plants > Roots > Rhizosphere >... | reverse complement strand
GGTGTTCCTCGCGTTGCCGGAGGCGGCGTCGGCGGAGCTGGCGCCGGTGCTCCTGAAATCGGGCCTGCGCGTGATCGATCTGTCGGGCGCGTTCCGCTTGCGCGACGCGGCCGCGCGCGCGAAGTTTTATCCGGCGACGCCGGCGCTCCCCGACGGTGTGGCGTATGGCCTCACGGAATTCGAGCTCGAGGCCATCGCCGACGCGAAGCTGGTCTCGAATCCGGGCTGCTACCCCACTGCCTCGCTGCTCGGCCTGCTGCCGCTGCAGAGGGCGGGGCTGCTGAAGCCGGGCGCCGACATCGTGATCGACGCCAAGTCGGGCATCTCGGGCGCGGGCAAGGCGGCGACCGAGCGCACGCACTTCTCCGAGAACCACGGCAGCGTGGCGGCCTACAACGCCTTCGGCCACCGCCACACGCCGGAGATGGAACAGGCGCTCGGCCAGGCGGTGACGTTCGTGCCGCACCTGGTGCCGCTCGATCGCGGCATCCTGTCGAGCATGTACGCGCGGCTGAAGCCGGGCGTCACGGCCGCCGCGGTCACCGCGGCGTTCGAAGAGGCATATAAGGACGCGCCGTTCGTGCGCATCACCGGCGATCAGCTGCCGGAGATCAAGCACGTGGCACACACCAACTTTTGCGACGTGGGCTGGAAGGTGGACGAGGCCACCGGCCGCGTGTTCGTCGTCAGCGTGCTCGACAACCTGGTCAAGGGCGCGGCGGGACAGGCGATTCAGAACTTCAACGTCATGTTCGGCTTCGATCAGAAGGCGGGCCTGCTGTGAAGCGAGTCGCGGTGCTGAAGCTGGGTGGTGAGTTGATCGAAACGAAAGACAGGCTGAAGGCGTTGGGAAAAGCGGTGGTGAGCGCCGCGAAGAAGAACCGCCTGATCGTCGTACACGGCGGCGGGCGCGAGATCGACGCGGCGCTGGCGCAGGTCGGTATCCCCAAACGCCAGGTCGACGGCCTGCGGGTGACCGACGAAGACACGCTGAACATCGTGGTGTCGGTGCTGGCCGGGTCGATCAACACGAAGTTCGTGGCGGCGATCAACGCCGCGGGCGGCAAGGCGATTGGCCTGACGGGCGCCGACGCCGGAGTCGCGCCGGTGAAGAAAGCGGCGCCGCACAAGGCCACGAGCGGCGAAACGGTGGACCTCGGCCTGGTCGGCACGCCGGTACGCTCGGGCTCACCGGGCGTGATCGAGACGCTCTGCAAAGCCGGCTACGTGCCGGTGATCGCCTGCGTCAGCGCGTCGCAGGATGGCAAGTTATTCAACGTCAACGCCGATACGTTGGCGGGAAGCCTGGCGGCGCGGTTGAAGGCACGGCGGCTGGTGATCGCCGGCGGCACACCGGGCGTGCTCGACAAGCGGAACGCGACGATCGCGCGGCTCGACACCGAGCGTATCGAGAAGCTGGTGAAGTCGGGGACGGCGAACGCGGGCATGGTGGCCAAGCTGGCGGCGTGCCAGGCGGCGCTCAAGGGCGGCGCGAAGAACGTGGCCATCGTCGACGGCCGCAGTCCCGGGCGCGTGGTGAAAGCCTTGAACGGCGAGAAGACTTCGGCAACGACGAGGGTAGTGGAGTGAGCAACGTCACCGCATTAGAAGCGCAACACGTGCTGCAGACCTACAAGCGGCAGCCGGTGGTGTTCGTCCGCGGTGACGGCTCGCGGCTGTTCGACGAAGACGGCAGGCGGTATCTCGACTTCATCTCGGGCATCGGCGTGTGCGTGCTGGGGCATGCGCACCCGGGGCTGGCGGCGGCGATTGCGGACCAGGCGAAAACGCTGATCCACATCTCGAACCTGTATTACCACCCGCTGCAGGGGCAGCTGGCCGCGAAGCTGGCGTCGATGTCGGGATTGCAGCGCTCGTTCTTCTGCAACAGCGGCACGGAAGCGGTGGAGGCGTGCCTGAAGTTCGCGCGCCGCTACTTCTATTCGAAGGGCGTGAAGAACCGCACGCAGTACGTGGCGCTGCAGCACGGCTTCTCCGGCCGCTCGATGGGCGCGTTGTCGGTGACGGCGAACGCGGCGTACCGCGAGCCGTTCGGTCCGTTGATTCCCGGCGTGACATTTGTCGCGCCCGACGACATCAAAGGACTGGAAGCCGCGGTGACGGAATCGACGGCGGCGGTGATCGCCGAACCGATTCAAGGGGAAGGCGGCGTGCGTCCGCTGTCGCCGGAATTTGCGGCGGCGATCGCGCGGGTGACGAAGAACACCGGCACGCTCCTGATCGCCGACGAGATCCAATGCGGCCTCGGCCGCACCGGTCACGCGTTCCACTTCCAGTCGTTCGGCTGGACGCCGGACCTGGTGACGGTCGGCAAGGCGATCGGATCGGGCGTGCCGATCGGCGCGGCGCTGGTGGCCGAGCCCGTGGCCGCGCAGATTTTCGCGGGCGACCACGGCACCACTTATGGCGGCAACCTGCTGGCGACGCGCGCGGCGCTCTACGTGCTGGAACAGCTCGACGCGCTGGCACCGCACATTCGCCACGCGGGCGCGCGCTTCGAGCAGAAGCTGCTCGACCTGCAGCGCAAGCACAAGGTGGTGACCGCGATCCGCGGCGCCGGCTTGATGCGCGGGCTCGAGCTGGCGGTCGACGCGCAGCCGGTGGTGGCCGCGGCGCTGAAATCTGGATTGCTGGTCAATCGCACGGCGGAAAGGGTCGTGCGGATGTTGCCGCCGCTGAACGTCACGGCGGCAGAAATCGACGAGGCCGCGTCGATCCTCGATGCGGCGTTAGCGTCGGTGTCGGTAGAAGAGGTGAAAGCGTAAAGATGTCCATGAGGGTTGTTGTCGACAATGGGCCGGCGCGCAAGCGCAAGGCAGGTCGCCGCAAGACGGCGGCGGTCATCTCGCTGCGCCCGGCGGTGACGGCGGATGCGCCGGCGCTGCACGCGCTGATTGCGGCCCATCTTGAAGAGGGCAAGCTGTTGCCCCGGACGCTCGACGAGCTGACGGCGCACGCGCCCCGCTTCGTCGTGGCCGTGGAACCCACGGCGACCGGCGATCGCATCGTCGGTTGCGCCGAGCTGGCGCCGTTGTCGCCGAGCGTGGCGGAAGTCCGCTCGCTGGTGGTGAAGGAAGACGTGCGCCGCCTCGGCCTTGGCGAGCAGATGGTCGCCGCGCTGTCGGCGCGCGCGCGCAACGAGGACTACCAGCGGCTGTGCGCCTTCGCGCACGATCCGGCGTTCTTCGTCCGCCGCGGCTTCTCGATCGTGCCGCACACCTGGGTGCCCGAGAAGATCGCGCACGACTGCTACTCGTGCCCGCTGTTCCGCAACTGCAGTCAGTACGCGGTGATGCTTGACCTCGACCGCTCGGGCGCACTCAGCTCCACGCTCCGTACCACGCTCCCGGCTCATGCTTAGCGTGAGGCGAATCGACGGTGGCGTCACTGCCCCGTCCGGCTTTCGCGCCAGCGGGCTTCACTGCGGGATCAAGGCCAGCGGCAAGCCGGATCTGTCACTGATCGTCAGCGACACTCCGGCTACCGCTGCCGGGATATTCACGATCAACCTCGCGAAAGCGGCGCCGATCTATCGCTGCCAGGATCACCTGGCGTCGAGCGGCGGCCGCGCCGTGGCGATCGTCACCAACAGCGGCTGCGCCAACGCGTGCACGGGTCCGCAAGGCGTGGCCGACGCGCGCGAGATGGGACAGCTGACCGCGGCGGCGCTCGGCTGCCGCGAAGATCACGTGCTGGTGGCGTCGACCGGCGTCATTGGCGTGAACCTGAAGATGGACAAGATTCGCGCCGGCATTCCGCAGGCGGTGGCGGCATTGACACACGACGGCGGCGCCGCGGCGGCGCGCGCGATCATGACCACCGATCCGTTCCCGAAGGAATGCGCGGTGGAAGTGACCACCGAGTTCGGCGCCTTTCGCGTCGGCGGCATCGCCAAGGGCTCCGGCATGATCGAGCCGCGCATGGCCACGATGCTCGGCTACCTGACGACGGATGCGGCGGTCGATCCGGTGATGTTGGCGCGCGCGGTCACCGAAGCCAGCCGCTACACGTTCAACGCGATCACGGTTGACGGCGAACCGTCGACGAACGACTGTGTCCTCGCGCTCGCCAACGGCGCCAGCGGCGTCGAGATCACCGAGAACATTTACCCCGCGCTGTTCGAAGGCTTCCGCGCCGTGGCGCAGGAACTGGCGCTGGGCATCGTCCGCGGCGGCGAAGGCGCGACCAAGCTGGTGGCGATCACCGTGACCGGAGCGAAGACCGACAGCGATGCGTGGCTGGCCGCGAAGGCGATCGCGAATTCACCACTGGTGAAAACCGCGATCCACGGCGGCGATCCCAACTGGGGCCGCCTGGTGGCGGCGGCGGGCCGCTCGGGCGCGGCGTTCGTGCTCGACGGCGCGCGCGTGCAGATTGGCACGCTCGTACTGTTCGAGAATGGTCGGCCCTTCGACGAGCTCGCGCCGAAGGCCGCCGACTATCTCACCGGCACGGATCTCAAGATCGAAGTGGATCTGGGGACCGGAGGTAAACACTCCGCAACCGTCTGGACATGCGATCTCTCCGCCGAATACGTGAAGATCAACGCCGAGTATCGAACCTAGATGCAGAACTTTCTCTCGATACTCGATCTCAATCCGGATTCGCTGAACAAGATGCTCGAGTCCGCCGCGAAACTGAAGCGCGAGCGCGTCAAAGGCATGAAGGCGCCGACCGCGCAGGCGCTCAATGGCAAACACGTCGGCTTGCTGTTCGAGAAACCGTCGCTCCGGACGCGCGTCACGTTCACGATCGGCGCCCGCGAATTGGGCGGCGACATCGTCGAGATCCCGGCGGACGTGATGCACGCCGATCGCGAGCCCATTCATGACGTGGCGCGCAACCTCGAACGCTGGGTCGACGCCGTCGTCATCCGCACATTTGGCCAGGAGCGGCTGCAGCAGATCGCCGAGATCACGCCGAAGCTGCACGTGATCAACGCGCTCAGCAACGAAGAACATCCCTGCCAGGCGCTGGCCGACATGCAGACGCTGTTCGAGCGCTGGGGCACCGTGACGGGGAAGCGCATTGCCTTCGTCGGCGACGGCAACAACGTGTGCACGTCGCTGGTCCACGCCGCGATGATGCTCGGCATCCACGTGCACGTGGCGACGCCGAAGGGGTTCGAGCTGCCGGATGACGTGGTCGATCAGGCGGCCGAGGCCTCGCAGAAAGGCGCGGGCCTGACCGAGTTCACGGATCCGAAAGCCGCGGTCCGGGATGTCGATGCGATCTACACCGATGTGTGGACGTCGATGGGCCAGGAAGTGGAGTACGCGGAGCGCAAGAAGACATTCAAGCGCTACCAGGTCACCGAAGCGATGATGGCGCTCGCCAGACCCGGCGCGCTCTTCATGCACTGCCTCCCCGCCCACCGCGGCGAGGAGGTCAGTGACGAAGTGATCGAGTCGGCGATCTCAGTGGTGTTCGATCAGGCAGAGAACCGGCTGCACGCGCAGAAGGCCCTGCTCATCGAGATGCTGAAGTAGTCGTCGCCGGCTTGGGCTTCAGGTACTTGTCGTACCACGCGACGATCCGCTGCTCGAAGTCGATGCTTTCCGAGACGCTGTTCGGCGGCCGGTGACCGCCGTTGACATAGCGCACCCATTCCACTTCTTTGCCGAGCCGGCGCAGCGCGTAATACAACTCGCGCGACTGGTTCGCCGGGACGTTCGGATCCTGATCGCCGCTGATGGTCAGCAGCGGCGTCTTGACGCGATCGAGCCGGAAGATCGCCGAGTGCTCGATATAGCGCTCCGGAAACTCCCACAACGTGCCGCCAATGCGATCCTGGCTCTTTTCGGGCGCGTGCGTGTTGCGCACGCCGAGCCGCTCGCTGTCGGTGTAGAAGCTGACCATGTTGACCTTGCCCGAGATGTTGATGGCGGCCTTGAATCGATCGGTTTCCGTCAGCAGCAGCACCGTCGCATAGCCGCCGTAGCTGGTACCGTGCACGCCGAGCCGATCGGGATCGGCCACGCCCATGTCGATCAGCTTGTTGGCGGCGGCGGTCACACCCTTGGCCCAGGATTCACCGGGCCTGCCAACGACCAGGTTGACCGACGGATGGAACACCGCATAGCCGTGACCGGCCAGCATGGCGGCGCGGCCGTTGAACCCGTTGTCGAAGAACGTTTCGTAGATCTCGAACACCGTCGGGTACTTGCGGCCCTTTTCGTAGCCAATCGGGTAGCGCAACACGCCGTACAAGACCTTGCCGTCGGCATCCCGATACGAAACCAGTTCCGATGCGGGCAACGCTTTCTTCGCGATCCACGGATTCAGATCCGTCAGTTTCCGCACGTTGCCGAATGCCGCGTCGGCGGCGTACAACTCCGCAGGCCGTGTGCCGTCGGACTTCTGGAAGAGAATGGTGCGGCCGTCGCGCGACATGCGGAAGCCCTGGTAGACGCCGTTATCGCGCACCAGTGACGTCAGTGTCTTGGTCCGGAGATCGAGGCGCGAGAGTCCTCGATCCCAGCGATCGGGCTCGCCGTATTGCACGAGAATCGCGTCGCCCGACGGCGTCCAGTCCACGGCCGTCAACTTTGGATTCTTCTCTTCATCCTTGTCGTCGAGCGTCAGCACGCGATCGCGTGAGCCATCGGCAACCGCGGCGACGTACCAACCCTTCTTGCTGGTCATCAGGAGCTTCGAGCCGTCGCGCGAGAACGACACCACGGAGAACGATTCGGCGTCTTCGGCGCCGGGAGCCGGCGCCGCAGGATCCTTGGCCGCGGGATCCTTCGGCGGTTTCGGCGTGATCGAGCGCGGCTTCGCCTCGTCGATCCGCAGGACGAACACTTCACCCTTGTCGGCGTAGGCCATGGTGCGCCGATCGTCGGACCATCGCGGCGTGAGGGTCTTCAGCGTCTTCGCATCGAGCAGGGTCTTCGCCTCGGCTCCACGCGCGAGCATGCGGGCGGCATTGTCGGTGCCGAAGATCACGTCGTAGCTGGTCTTCTCGGTGCTGTCTTCCATCCAGGTCACAAACGAGCCGTCGCGTGACAACTCGTAGCTGGTCACCGGGGCCGGCGGCACGATCACCGTCGCCGCGCCGGTTGCGGGATCGATCTCGGCCAGCGAACGCCGCCGGTTGCTGCGGCTCATCGCATCCCAGTCGAGGAACGGCTTCGAGGACTGCACGACGACGGGTCCGGCTACCAGCGATTTGAACGACGCCTGCGCGGCCTTGTCGTCGTCCGGGGCTCGCAGCGCGACGAACAGCTTGCCGCCGTCCGGTGTCCACGCCAGCTCGGAATTCGCCGCGACGCTCGCGCCCGCCTGCCGCGGCACTTCCGACAGCGTCTTGCGATCCGCGTCGTAGACCCACAGGGTCGCGACCGGCAGCCCGGCGGGCGTTTCGGCCGCGGTGAGGATGGCCAGCCTGGCGCCGGTGGAGTTCCACGCGGCCTGCCGGACGTTCAGCAATCCCTTGCCGACGCGCTCGGCGGCGCCGGAGACGGTGTCAATCACCGTCAGCTCCACCATCGACGGCGCGAAATACGTGGGATCGCCGTAGCGCCGATGATCGGTGGTCGCATTGTCGGCGAGCTTGCGCACGCCGATCGCTACCCGCCGCCCGTCGTCACTCAGGTCCAGCACGTTCGCGGTGCGGACGTTGAGGATGTCTTCGGCGGAAATCCGGTCGAGTGATTGCGCGGCCGGCGCCGTCAGCGCCGCCGCCACCACCAGCGAGGTCGCGAGCCACCTTCGCCAAGGCTTCGGCGCCCAAGGCCATTTCGTCATTGCCTACTCCTCACGGTTGAAACCTGCGCGCACGAATCAGGACTTGAATCTCGTCGTTGCGATTGTTCTCGAAAGAAAGACGCTGGCGGCCGTCGGGATCCAGCGTGATGGTGGATGGAATCGAGCTCGCAACCACCGTCCAACCCGACGGCAGGACCACCGTGTTTCTCGGGCGGCCAAACGCGCGGTCCCATACTAATTCATCGCCGTCGAGAAAATAACGGTTCCGGTCGGTGTAGGTTTCGGTGATCCGCAGGCGCGCGGATTGACCGCTCTTAATCGCCGGGAAACTGATGACGACGACTTCAGTGGTGTCGGCGACCGGCTCGCCGGCGTCGAGCCCGCGCTGCTTGAGCTCGGCGCCCGTCAGCGTTTCCACTTTCAGGGCCTCGCCCGTATCGAGCAGCACCGCGGACGGATTCGAAACCGTACTGCCGGCGCGCACGACGTTGAAGTAGTGGCCGACGCCGGGCCTCGATTCCGTGTAGTCGTGAAAGAGGTTGAAAGAATTCGTCGCCGGATCGTTCGGGAAGTAGACGATTTCGCGATCCTGGTGTGCGCGATCCGACAAGCGCGCGGCTTCCGAGCCGAGGCGGGCCGCGATTTCGACGCCGCGGTAGGTTGACGGTCTTGGCGTGAATGAGGCCAGACCGGGCTTCGCGCGAATCACCAGCGGCGCCGCCGCGGCGCTGGTATTGAGGAACGTGATCATCACGCGGCCATCCGGTGTCGCCATCACCTGCGACGGCACGTTGCAACTGATCAGACGATAACCGAGCGGCAGCACGACGGCGTTGCGTCGAATACCGAGCGACCGATCGAAGACGATCGTGTCGCCGTCGCGGAAATAGCTCTTGGGATCCTTGTAGGTCTTGTCGATCAGGACGCGGCCTTCGCCGCCCTTCGGCACCGGCCGCGCGAGATGGACCTTCAGCCACTCGGTGTCGAGGTCGGCCGTGGGATGTCCTTCTTTTCGCGCCTGTGCGCCGCTCACGATCTCCCACTTGAGCGTCTGACCCGTCATCATGTCGACCACACGCTCATCGGACGCGATGCTGCCCTTGCGAATGGCGTTGAAGAAGTACGGCGCACCGGCGGTAGTGGCGGTGACTTCATACAGGATCCGAAACTGCGCGGTGTCGGGAGCGAGAAGCTCGTAGCGCGTGTAATCGTCTTCCTGCGTCTGGCGCTGCGGCGTCTGCGCCGCCGCGGATGCGGCTACCGTACAAAAGAACAGGGCCGCAATTGGCCCCCACGCGCGAGACGTCTTGATCATGGCGCCATCATAGCGCCAGCTTGCCGTTCAGTCGCCGCCACCTCCTCCCCCGTCGCCGCAGCCGCCGCCGTCACTTCCGCAGCCAGAGTCACCACCGCTGCCATCCGTGAACCAGATGAAGCTCGGGTCATTCCCGACGAAGTGTCGACGTCGAGGCTGGCCGCTTCTGGTGAGAAACATCAGTATCAGCACCAGGAGCACAAACCCACCGGCTAACACGTTGAATACCATCGGTCCTCCTTTCGTCGAACCGATCGTATCGCGCCGCAATTTCGGTGCGGTTAACACCGTAACTTGCAGCAGGTATGGGACTTGACTCAGTCACGCGCGCCGCGGCGTCGGCTGCCGTCTGCAGCAATGCCGCCACGCCGATCCGTCCGAGATAATTGCCTGCTAAGGCAATGCCGGCCGGCAGCGCGTCGAGGGCGAGTCGCAGCTCGGCGATCCTGCGATCGTAGACAGGGATGGCCTGCGGCCAGCGGGTAATGTGCGACGACAACGGCGTGGCATGCCGGCCGCACAACACGTATCGATCGGCGGCCAGTATCTCGAGCAGTTGTCGATCCGGAAGCGCGGTCAGCCCACGGCCGCGATCGCCGACCATCCACGTTTCCGATCGCACATCACTGCGGCCATCGAAGATGTCGGCGTTGAACAACACGCCAAGCGCGGCGGCGCCGCTCGGCTCGGGAAACAGGACACCGAAGCCGCGGATGTCATCAGGATGCGGCTCGAAGAACAGCGTCACGGTGGCGAGCGATGCGGCTCGAATGCGCCGCAGCAGCGCGGCGGCCTCAGGAGCGTGATCGCGGAGCAGCTCTGCGGCGGCAGGAGCGCCGGTGGCGATGATCGTCGGCGCACCGGTGTCGATCGCGTCGATTGTGCTGTTGAACCTGAAGCGCACGCCTCTGGCGATGAGCCGTGCATGCAAGCGCGCGGCAAAGTCGCCCATGCCATGTTCGGGTGCGACCAGCTCGCGCCGCCCACGCCGGCGCGCGTTGAACACCACCGCCGCCGACAATTCGTCGGCGGGCGTTGCGTAAATGCCCTGCATTGCCGGCTCGACGAGCCAGTCAGTGGCCGCGGGTCCGGCGACGCGTCTGCCCCAATCCGCCATGCTTTCGCCGGTCCGCGCTGAGAACTGCCGTGTGAGTGCGGCGGCGGCCAGCCGCAGGACGCAGCCGGCTGATTCACCGATGTTCAAGGGCCAGCGCCGCGGCCTGCCGTCGCGGAAAATGTATCGGCGCCGGCTGGCGCGCCGCGGCGAGAGCGGCTCGAGACCGAGCCGCGCAAACCAGCGATCGACAATCTCATCGCGAACGAACGCATTGGCGCCGGTCTCGACGAGACCGTGGTCGGTGATGCAAGTCTGGATCAGGCCGCCGGGACCGGACCGACGATCGAAGACGGTGACCGCATGGTCGCGCTCGGCAAGATGCCACGCCGCCACCAAGCCCGACAGGCCGGCGCCGATGACGGACACCGATTTCATATCGCCCGCGAGTAGGTCGGACCCTGGCCGGCGGCCTTGCGATAGTAGGCGTCGAAGAACGCGGCGGCGTTGCGGATGAATGGCGTGCCCTGCGCGGTCACGCGCAACTCGGCCCCGGCGATCTCGACAATGCCGTCACGAACCAATTCGGCCAGATGCGTCTCGGCATCGACGCGATCGTCGTCTCGAAGCGGCGCCCGGCCGCGCGTCATCAGCGATCGAATGGCCTCAGCGCGGCGGCGATCCTCGTCGGACAGCACGTGGCCACGAAGTGTTGGGATTTCTCCGGCGGCCACTCGGCGCTCGTAGACGGTCACGACCTTTTCGTTCTGGTGATAGGCCGCGGGCGTTTCGGAGATGGCACTGACACCAAGGCCCAAGAGTGCGGTCGTCCGCCGATCGGTGTAGCCCATGAAGTTGCGATGCAGCGTGCCGTGCTCGGCCGCGATCGCCAGGGCGTCGTGCGGCAGCGCGAAATGATCGAGGCCGATCTCGACATAGCCGGCGGCCAGCAGACGGTCGCGCAGAATCTCGTACAACGCGCGTTTTTCGGCGCCGGTGGGGACCTGCTGGTCGGTGAATTTCCGCTGCGCCGGCTTGATCCACGGCACGCGCGCAAAGCTGTACACCGCCAGGCGATCGGGACGCAGATCGACGACCGCGTCGGCCAGCCGCGACATGCTCGCCGTCGATTGCCCCGGCAGGCCGTAAATCAGATCGAAATTGATCGACTCGAAGCCGGCGTCGCGGGCTTGCGCGCACAGGCGCGCCGTGATCTCGAGCGGCTGTGGCCGGTTCACCAGGCGAAGCACCTCATGGTCGATATCCTGCACGCCGAGCGAGATGCGCGTCATCCCGTGGCCGCGCAGGGTGCGCAGGTGCTCGCCGGTCGTGACTCGCGGATCGACTTCCACCGACGCTTCGTGCTGGCCGGCCCGCAGCATGCGTTCGGCAAGGCCATCGAGCAACGCCGTGATTTCACCCGGCGCCAGGAACGTCGGCGTGCCCCCGCCCAGGTGCAGCTGTGATATCGGGCGTTCGGCCAGCTTCGGCAGCCGCGCGAGATAGAGGTCGAGCTCCCGCAGCACCAGGTCGAGATAGGGCGCCGCGCGATCGTGATTGCGCGTGATCACCGTGTTGCAGCCACAGAACGTGCAGAGCGTCTCGCAGAACGGCAGATGCACGTAGACCGCCAGCGATGCGGCATCGTCACGGAGCGCCGCATCGAGACTCGCCATCCACGCGTCAGGCGTGGGCGTCTGCTGCCAATTCGGCACCGCGGGATAGCTCGTGTAGCGCGGTACCTGCACGTCGTACTTTTCGAGCAGCGCCGTAAGCGACGTGGGCGTCATGCAAACCTCCGCCGGACCGTATCGACGAACGTGCGAACCGCGGCTTCGGGCGTGCCGGGCAACACGCCGTGTCCGAGTCCGCAGATCCACCCGCGACGCTCGGTCTCACTCAGCGCCGCGATCGGATCCAGAAATGCGGTGAGCGCGGCCTGCAGTGCCGTCTCGGGAAGAAACAACCACGCCGGATCGAAATTACCCTGCACGAAACCGCTGCGGTTCGGTTCGGCCAGGAGCGTGCTCAGATCCCACCGTGAGTCGAGGCCGACGCCGGCCCACGGCGCCGCGGCCATCGCCGCGGTGTAATGCGACGGATGCGCGGCCCTGGCGTAGTACCCCACGCGGGCGGGCGACGTGTGCGCGAGGTGCGTGAGATCAGGAACGATCTCGCGGTGAAAGTACGACGGCGGTAGTTCTCCGGCAGCGGTGTCGAGAATCATCACGACGTCTGCGCCGGCATCGAGCTGTCGCTCGATCACATGCCGCAGCAGCGGTGTCACGCGACCGGCAAATTCCCGGTAGAGCGACCACGACGACTTGGCGACGCGCATCGGGCCCGCGTGTGAACCCTCCATCGCGTAGACAAACAACGTCCACGGTCCGCCGACGAAGCCAATCAGCCCTTTCTCTGGCGGCAGCAACGCGCGGGTGTGCGCAATGGCGTCGGCCTGGAACTGCATGCGCTCGGCGGCCTCCGCGATCGGCGTGAACTGCGCGATGCGCTGCTGATCAAGCGGGCCATCCAGTTTCGGCGCACCGGCGTCGTACGACAGCGACATCCCTAACGCTTCGAGCGGGAACAACAAGTCGCTGAACAGGATTGCGGCATCGAAATCAAAGTCGCGAATCGGCGCTAGCGCCACTTCAGCGGCGAGCTCGGGAACACGGCAGAGATCTTCGAAGCGATGGCGCTGGCGCAGCTCCTGATAGGGCCGGTGGTAGCGGCCGGCCTGGCGCATCAGCCAAATCGGCGGCCCCGGCTGGGCGTCGCCGGCCAGCGCGCGCTGGAAGGCATTTCTTACTTCGACGCTGCCGCCCATTGATATCCAATCCCGCGAACCGTGCGAATGAGCGCGCCGCCTTCGTCGCCGAGCGCCTGGCGCAGTCGCACGATGGCGTTGTCGACGGTGCGCGGCGTCGGAAATTCGTCTTCGCCCCACACCTGGTCGAGGATGTCGGCGCGCGATACGGCGCGCGGCGCCGCGTCGACCAGCATTCGGAATACCTGGTAATCGCGCACTTGCAGAAATGTCTTCTCGCCGTTGGGGTGATCGACGGTCATCGCATCCCAATCGATCACCGCGCGGCCGGCGTGCAGCACCGCGCGGTTCGGCTGCGTCGTCAGCACGTGGCGCACGCGCAGCAGGAATTCCTTGAGATGGAACGGTTTCGGCAGGTATTCGTCGGCGCCCAGCTCGAACCCGGTCAACCGGCTCTCTGCGGAATTCAGCGCCGTCATGAACATGATTGGGGTGCGCGCGCGGCGGCGGATGTCGGGCACGAGATCGAAGCCCGAGCCGTCGGGCAACATGACGTCGACGATGGCAAGGTCCCACGCCCCCTGAGCCACGGCGCTGCGCCCCGACGCCAGCGTCTCGACCCACTGCACATCGAGACCTTCCCTCTGCAGGCGCTCGGCGAGCGTCTTGCCCAGCGACCGATCGTCCTCGACCAGCAAGACGCGCGACATCACGCCGCCTCCGGCAGTTCGATCGCGACACTGAAGCCCGGCGCGCCGCGTCGCAGCTGAATGCGTCCGTGCATCTGCGACAGCAGCCGGCCGCAGACATAGAGCCCGACTCCGGATCCGCTGGTCGTGCTCGGCCGCACGAACGGCCGATCGAGCGCCATCGACAAGTCGCTGCTCGCACCCGTGCCATCATCGCTGATCACGATCTCGATGCCGGACGGACGCCGGTTCATGACCAGCGACACGTGGGTCGCGTTGCCGTGGACCACCGCGTTCTGCAGCAGGTTGCGGAGCACGCTCTCGAGCGCGCGGCGGTCGGCGCGGACGCGGCCGTCGCCGGCCACGTCGATGCGCAATTCCGGAAAATCGTCGCGCAGGTAGTCAATCAGGGTTCGCAGATCTATTGCTTCGATGAAAATCGCGCCATCGGTCGTGGCCATCGCCAGCGCGTTCTCCAGCTGCAGCTGCAGCCTGACGGAGTCTTTCAGCATGCGGCGGAGGTTGGGATTCTCGGCGGCCGCGGGGAGATCCTCGCGCAGCGCTTCGGCCTGCAGGCGCAGCGACGTCAGCGAGGTCTTGAGATCGTGCGTGAAGGCCATAAAGAACGACCGCAGGTCGCGGCGGCGCCGCTGTTCCAATCGAATCGCCGCCAGCAGCGCCACGCCGCCGCCGATCAGCATGCCGACCAGGATCACGCCTTCGAGCACGAGCATCCGCGTGACCCGCGCGATTCGCGCCGACTCCGGGCCTTCGAGCGCGGCCAGCTGCCGCGCCTGGCTCAGGCCGAAGATCAGCCACCACGACGCCAGCGCGATCGTAAACGTCATCCAGACGATGGCGGCGACGTATTGCCACGTGCTGCGGCCAGTGTTCACGCCGTATCCACCTCATGCGCCGCCGCGGCCAGCGCCCATGCGGCGGTGTCGAGCGTCGCCATATCGTGCGCGAGCGACACAAATCCGACTTCGTACGGCGACGGCGGCAGATACACCCCGCGCGCCACCGCAGCGTGGAAGAACTTCGCAAACCACGGCGCGTGTGCGGGAGGAATGTGATCCGGGCGCCGGATCGTGGCGCCAGTGCGCACATGGATCCAGAAGATCGATCCCTCACGCACCACCTGCAGCGGCGTCTTCAAATTCGCAAACCCATCGGACAACTGTCCGCAGAATGCCGCCGTGCGCGCATCGAGCTCATCCCAGCCGTTGGCGCGCTCCACCTTCGTCAACGACGCCAGCCCCGCTCGCATCCCGATCGGATTCGCACTCAGGGTTCCGGCCTGGTAGACCTTCCCTGCCGGCGCCACGCGCTCCATCAGCGCCTTGCGCCCCGCATACGCGCCCACCGGGAACCCACCGCCGATCACCTTGCCGAACGTGATCAAATCAGGTCGAACGCCGCTCCGTCCAGCCATGCCCTGTTTGCCCAGGCGAAATCCCGAAATCACTTCGTCGAAGATCAGCAGCGCGCCGGCCCGCCGGCACCGATCGGCGAGCAGGTGCAGCCAGGCCTCCCGCTGCGGCAGCAATCCATAGTTCGCCGGCAGCGGTTCGACGATCGCGGCGGCGATGTGGGAGCCGTGCGCCTCGAACACCCGATCGATCGCGCGATCGTCATCGAGCGGCGCCACCAGCGTCTCGGCCGCAGTCGTGGGGGAGACGCCGTCGCTCGACGCCACGGCCTCGCCCGCCAACCCGCTGCCCGCGCTGACCAGCATCGAATCGGCGTGACCGTGATAGCAGCCGTCGAACTTGAGGATCAGCGATCGGCCGGTCGCGGCGCGCGCCACCCGCAGCGCCGACATCACCGCCTCCGTGCCGGACGACACGAAGCGAATCTGTTCGGCCCACGGCACCTGTGCGGTCATCCACTCGCCCAGCGCCAGCGAGTACGGCTCGCAGCAGCCGTAGGTCCAGCCGTCGTCGATCGCCTCGGCGACGACGGCACGAACTTCCGGATCGCAATGCCCGAGCAGTAACGGACCAAAGCTGTGGCAGAAGTCGATGTAGGTGCGGCCCGTGACATCGATCAACCGGGCCCCGGAGCCGCGCTCCATGAAAATCGGCAATCCCCCGACCGAGCGGAACGATCGAACCGGGCTGTGCACGCCGCCGGGCGCCACCAGCAACGCGCGCGCAAAGAGCTCCGCGTGATCGATCACGCCGGCACTCCGAGCGAGCGCGCCCGCCGCGCGCCGTAGGTGATCACGTAGGCACACCCGGCACGCCGGAACACGTGCCAGGTTTCCAGCAGCGCCGCGTCGAAATCGGCGAGGCCGTCGCGGCCGAGCGCGCACAAGGCCGCGTACTCGCCGCTCACCTGGTAGGCGCCGACGAGACGGCCGGTCGCTTCCCTGATCGGCGCGATTAGATCGAGCGACGTCAGTCCCGGTTTCACCATCAGCAAGTCGGCGCCTTCCTCGGCGCAGCGCACGCTCGACTGGATGGCATCGGTCCTGGCGCGGACGTCGATCTGGTAGTGCTCGCGCGTGCCATGCTGCGGCGCCGAGCCGGCGGCCGATCGAAACGGGCCGTAAAACTTGCTGGCGAACTTCGTGCTGTAGCACATGATGGGCACCGCGGCGTGGCCGCCGTCATCGAGCGCGCCGCGCAGTCGTGCCGTACGCCCATCCATCATGTCGCTCGGGCTGATGCCATCGGCGCCCGCATCGGCGACGCGTACGGTCATCTGCTCGAGCGCGAGCAGCGTGGCATCGAGATCGATGCGGCCATCCCGATCCGAGATCGCGCAGTGGCCATCGTCGGTACTCGAGCACAGGCAGACGTCGACCCACAGGTGAATGGCGTCGCCGAACCCGCGTTTAATCGCATGGACGACCGTCGACGCGAATGCGCCATAACCGGTTGCCGACCCGGTAGTGGGCACGGCGAACAACAGGAAATGCCGAACGCCGGCGGCGGCGTCGCCGGCGATGACGTCGAGCGCTCGATCGAGCGGCAATCGCGCGTTGCCGTCGAGACCCGCGATCGGTTCCGAGGCGCCGAGCCCTTCAACCACGAAGAGCGGCTGCACCAGGTGCGCTGTCGTGAACGACGTTTCGGCGCAGAGATCGCGCAAATGCGCAGAACGGCGGAGCCGCAACTGCGACCAGCGCGCGACGGTGGCGGTGGTTTCGGCTAGAGGCATACGTCACGCTCCCACGATTCCCGATCGAGCCACACCCCCGTGCGCCCGGTTGCGCCGAATGTGTCGACAATGGTCTGCCGTGTGCGGCCGGGACCTGACGCGTGCCAGCCGTCGCGAATCGAAGGCCAGCGCTCCACCGCGCGAAGAAACGCGTCGCCGCTGGTCCAGAAAAAATGCGAGCGCGCTGGCAAATCTTCAGGCAGCTGCGCATCGACGTGATACGTCGCCAGCGCATCGGCGCGATCGGCGCGATCGTGTGTGAGACTCACCCAACGCAGCTGGCGACCCGCCAGCACATCCACGTCCGAGGCTTCGTCGTCGCCAAGACCATCGGCGCAACCATTCACCCAGATGCCGCGTCCCGCCAGCCGGCGCCAGGTCCTGCTCCCTGCCGCCCAGACGATAGTGCGATCGTCCAGCGACCAGGCGTCGGGCCACGCATCGGCGCGGGCGATGCGAAATG
>Ga0114129_10006024_pt1 | contig 17187 bp, 14 predicted proteins | sample RhiMetdeltSRZDD1_FD_80071 | JGI IMG/M metagenome (GOLD analysis project Ga0114129, IMG submission 80071) | Populus rhizosphere microbial communities from Tennessee, USA - Rhizosphere MetaG P. deltoides SRZDD1 (version 2) (version 2) | ecosystem: Host-associated > Plants > Roots > Rhizosphere >... | reverse complement strand
TTCACGTTCGTGCAGTCGGCCCGGTGGACGGTCACGCCGCGTCCGCGCGTGATGTACCCGACGATCGGGTCGCCGGGCACCGGGTTGCAGCAGACGGCGAAGCGCACCAGCAGATCGTCGACGCCCTTCACCGTCACGCCGCCGCGAGATGTGGTCGGGGGCAGCGGCGGGGCCGATCCGGGCAGCTCCTGCTGCGCGTCGTCGACGATGCCGAGCCGCATGACGACCTGCGCCGCGGTGACCTCGCCGTAGCCGAGCGACGCGAACAGTGTGTCGACGTCGTGCATGTTCAGCGCCTCGGTGACACGCCGGAGGTCCTCGTCGGAGAGGTCGCCGAGCGAGCGCTGCGCGAGGCGCTTCAGCTCGCGGTCGAGCAGCTCCTTGCCGTGCGTGATGTTCTCGACGCGCTCGGACCGCTTGAACCACTGGCGGATCTTCTCCCGCGCGCCGGGTGTGCGGACCATGCCGATCCAGTCGCGCGAGGGACCGCGCGCGGCCTTGCTCGTCACGATCTCGACGATGTCGCCCGACTGCAGGCGGTGATCGAGCGGCACGATGCGTCCGTTCACCTTCGCCCCGATGGTGCGATGGCCGACGTCGGTGTGGATGCGGTAAGCGAAGTCGATCGGCGTCGCGCCGGCCGTCAGCGCCTTGACCTCGCCCTTCGGCGTGAAGACGAACACCTCGTCCTGGAACACGTCGACCTTGAGCGACTCGACGAACTCCTGCGCGTCGGTGACGTCGTGCTGCCACTCGAGCAGCTGCCGCACCCATGCGAGCTTGGACTCGTAGTCGCGGTCGCGGTCGGCCTTCCCGCCCTCCTTGTACCGCCAGTGCGCCGCGATGCCGTATTCGGCGAGGGCGTGCATCTCCTGCGTGCGGACCTGGATCTCTAGCGGCTGGCCGCCGGGGCCCATGACCGCGGTGTGTAGCGACTGATAGAGGTTCGCCTTCGGGACCGCGATGTAGTCGTCGAACTGGCCGGGGATCGGCGGCCAGAGGGTGTGCACGACGCCGAGCGCCGCGTAGCAGCCGGGCACATCGGCGACGATCACGCGGATGGCGAGCAGGTCGTAGACCTCGTTGAACCCGACGTTCTTGCGCCGCATCTTCTGCGCGATCGACCAGAGATGCTTCGCGCGGCCGGAGAGCTCGGCCCGGATGCCGGCCTTCTCGAGCTCGCTCGCGAGTGTCTTCATCGCCTGATCGATCGACCGCTCACGCACCTGGCGACGCGCGGCCAGCTGCTCGGCGACCTCTTTGTACTGCTCGGGCTCGAGATACTTGAACGCGAGATCCTCGAGCTCCCACTTGATCTGCCAGATCCCGAGGCGGTGGGCGAGCGGCGCATAGATCTCGATCGTCTGGCGCGCGATTCGCTTCTGTTTCTCCAATGGCAACGGCGCGAGCGTGCGCATGTTGTGGAGGCGGTCGCACAGCTTGATGATCACGACGCGCAGATCGTCCGCCATCGCGAGGAACATCTTCCTGATGTTCTCGGCCTGATGCGCGTCGCGTGACTGTCCCTGGAGCCGGCCGAGCTTCGTGACCCCTTCGACCAGCCGGCCGATCTCGTCGCCGAACTCGAGGCGGATGTCCTCGGTCGTGCGCGCGGTGTCTTCGGGGACATCGTGCAGCAGCGTCGCCGCGATCGTCGCCGCCTCCATGCCGAGCTCGGCGATGAGCATCGCGACGGCGGCCGGATGCGTGATGTACGGCTCGCCCGAAACGCGCTTCTGCCCGGCGTGCGCCTCCGCCGCGTACGCGTACGCGCGCCGCACGAGCTCCGCGTCACCCTCGGGATAATGACGAAGCATCTCCTTCACGATCCCCTCGGCATCGACCGCGCCGTGGCGCTGCGGCCGGAGGCGGTCGGTGATGCCGACGATCCGCGAGGTGATGGCGTTCGCGCGCTCAGCCATCAGGCCACCATCGCTTCCAGGCGCATGCGGTCAGCCGTACCAACGGGTCCGAAGTCGCGCAGCTCGAGCTCGACGAATCCGCGCAGGCCAGCGCCGACCGTGACGACAGCGTCGACGAAGCCGGCGTCCGTCATGGCGTCCACGTGCTCGCCGCGACGGAAGGCCATCGCATCGAAGGTGAAGCGTCCGACCGTGATCTTGCAGCGCAGGTGGTCTGCGTCCGCGCCCACCTGCCGGATCCCGTAGACCTTCACGTTCCGGAGCAGGAGATGTGGCCGCGGGTTCCCGGCCCCGCAGGGCTCGAGCGACGCGAGCTCGAGCGCAAGCCGCGACGTGAGCGCCTCCGGCTCGATCTCGGCGTCGACGCGCAGCGACGGCGTCGGGCGCACGCCGCCGAGCCGCCGACGCACCACCTCGTCGAGCCGCTCGGTGAACGCCGCGATCTGCTCGCGCGCGATCGAGAAGCCCGCGGCCATGGCGTGTCCCCCATGTTTGATGAGCAGGTCAGCGCACTCGTCGAGGGCCTCGGCGATGTGCACCGACGGGATCGAGCGGCACGAGCCCTTGCCTTCCTCGCCGTCGATCGCGATGACCACCGCGGGCCGGCCGTAGTCCTCGACCAACCGCGATGCGCCGAGCCCGACGATGCCCGCGGGCCAGGTCGGATCGGCCACCACCGTCGCCCAAGCGTCAGGACGCTCCTCGGCACGCTCGCGCGCGCCCTTGACCACTTGGCGCGTGAGCTCCTGACGCTCGGAGTTCTTCAGCTCGAGATGCTCGGCGAGGACCTTCGCCTCGTCGGCATCCTCGGTGAGCAGCAACCGGAGCGCCTCCTCGGCGTCGGCGATGCGACCGGCGGCGTTCAGTCGCGGGCCGAGCACGTAGCCGATGTCGGAGGCGTTGGTGTGCCCGAGCTTCAGGCCCGAGCGCTCGACGAGCGCGCGCACACCGGTGAGGGGCGCGCGATTCAGCGTTTCGAGGCCCGCGCGCACGAGGGTCCGATTCATCCCGCGCAGCGGCACGACGTCGGCGACGGTCGCGAGCGACACGAGCTGCAGGAGCTCGTCGCGCCGCAGCGCGAATCCAAGCTCGCCGAGGAGCCGTCGCGCGAGCATCAGCCCGACGCCCGCGCCGGCGAGCTCTTTGTCGAGCGACACGTCGCCCGGCCGCCGTGGATTGACGACCGCATACGCCTCGGGCAGCTCAGCCGGCGGGTGGTGGTGGTCGGTGATGATGAGGTCCACGCCGAGCGAGCGCGCCAGGGCCGCCTCGTGCACCGCCGTGACACCGCAGTCCACGGACACGATGACACGTGCGCCGTCCGTGGCGAGCTGCCGGAGCGCGTGCTCGTTGAGGCCGTACCCCTCCTCGTAGCGGTTCGGGATGTACGCGGCGACTGCCACGCCGAGCTGCCGGAAGGCGCGGACGAGGATCGCCGAGCCCGCGATTCCGTCAACGTCGTAGTCGCCGTAGACGACGATGCGCTCGCGAGCTGCGAGCGCACGACGGAGACGCTCGACCGCACGGTCCAGGTCGAGCATCGGCGGGCCGTTCTCGACCGGACGCGCCGCGATGAAATCGGCCATCTCCGCGAGAGCGACCCCGCGCGCAGCGAGGATCCGGGCAACCAGCGGCGGGATGCCGTCCGGGGCAACGAGGTCCGGGGCGTTCGGCAGGATCCAGCGGCGCTGCGCGACGAGGGTCATGACAGTCAAGTTTCGCATGCCCTTCCACGTACGATGGCGCGGGTGCGTCTTCGGACGACAGCGTCGACCGTCCTCGTCTTCATGATCGTGGTGTGCTCTCCGTCGTCTGCGCCGCCCTCGCCGGCCCCGAGCGGCGCGTCATCGGCTGCCTCGGCGACGGTCGTGGCCCCGTCACCCTCCGGTCTCCCGACCGCTCCACACGCGATCGTGGGTCCGCTGCGCCTCTGGTACGTGCGCCCCGATCCGGCGTTCCGCGAGGACGCGCGCGTCGTCGTCACGTTCCCCGACACCGATCCCACCGCCGGCCGCCCGCGCGCGCGTCTTCGGTCGAACGGAGGCGTGGTCGACCTCGCGCGTTCTCCAGAGATCCCGGCGTCATGGAGCGCGACCCTCCCGCTCGACGCGGCGCCCCCCGGCCGCCAGGTCGTCGAGATCGTCGTGCGGCTTCGCGGCGGCGAGGACGTCGTCGTCGGCACGCGCGAGTTCACGTTGTCCGCTCCCGAGTACGTCGTCTGGACGCTTGACTTCGAGGGCGACGCGGCGGGCGACGCGGAGATGGCGAACGCCGCCGCGATCGCGGACAGCCTCGGCGTGCCGATGACGGTGATGTGGAATCCACGCGTGTGGACCACGACGCAGGTCAGCGCCGCGCGCGCCGACGCGATGCTCGCGTGGACGAAGGCGCGCCTCGCGAAGGGCGACGAGGTCGCGCTGCACCTCCATATGTGGACCGACTTCGTCCGCGCCGCGGGTCTCGTGCCGCGCGCCACGCCGAACTGGGCGGGCCGCGGCGACGGCTACGACGTGCCGATCACCGCGTACGACGAGGCCGAGACGCGAGCACTGGTCGACTACTCCATCCGGCTCATGGCGGACCACGGCCTGCCGAAGCCGACCTCGTTCCGCGGCGGCGGGCTCTTCGCGAACGCGGCGACCCTTCGCGCGATCGCCGCGCTCGGCTTCACCGCGGATTGCAGCGCTTCACCCGCCGGGCCGTTCGGTCGTCTCCAGCTTCCGTGGACGCTCGCCGCCGACGCGCAGCCCTACTTCCCCGGGCGCGACGACGCGAACGGGTCGGGCGACCTTCCGCTACTGGAGGCACCCACGATCGGCGGCAACACCTACGGCCACACCGCGTCGTCGATCGCCGCGGTCGCCCAAGCCGACCTGCGGATGATCGCGGCGCCGGGTCAGCCCGCGCCGCAGAGGCGCGCGCTCACGGTCGTCAGCCACCCCGGGACGATCGACGGCACCGAGCGAGCGGCGATCGAGGCGCTCTTCCGCGCTTTCGAGCCGTACCGCTACGACCGCGACGCCGGTCCGCTTCGGTTCGTCACCCTCACGCAGCTCGCGAAGGCGTATTCGCGCTAGCCCTCCGGCGGCACCGGTGCCGGAGCGGGCTGCCCCGGGATGTCGGACGCGGCGACGGGAACGACGGCGACCTCCGGCGGCTGCTCTTCCTTCTTCATGAGCTCGGACATCTTCGGCAGGTTCACCGGCCTCCGAACGAACTCTTTCGCCATCTCGGGGTTCGAGAGGTCGGCGGCCGCGAAGATCTCGTCGAGCTCCGGACCGATGAGCTCGCCGCGCTGGAGCAGCGCTCCCGCGATCGCGTGGACCGCGTACTCCTTCTCACGCATGAGCCGCTTCGTCTCTTCGTACAGACCCTCGAGCAGCTTGTCGGCGAGCGACAGGACTTGGGGCGGCGCGCCCGCGGCGCTCGGGGGGAACGCGAGCAGCGTAGAGCCCATGCCCCACGTGCCGACGTAGGCAAGCGCGCGGTTCGTCGCGTTGCGGAGGTCCGACGAAGCGTTCGCGGTCTTGGTCTTGAGGATCAGCTCCTCCACCGCGCGCGAGCCGAGCGACACCATGATGTCGTTCTCGACCTCTTCGGCATGCAGCTGGTGGCGCTCGAGCTTCGGGGTCGGCATGACGACGCCGTAGGCGTCGCCCATCCGGATGATCGACGCCTTTTGGATGCGGTCGTCCTTGTTCAGGTAGTGCGAGGCGATCGCGTGACCCGCCTCGTGGTAGGCGATGGTGCGCCGGTCATGCGCCGACATGCTGAGGATCGGCTGCTTGATGCCCAGGAGGCGCGCATCGCGAGCGGTGAGCCAGTCCTTGTAGGTCAGGTACTCGCGCCCGGCATCGTGCGCGACGATGAGCGCTTCGTTGATGACCGTCTTCAGCTCGATCGGCGTCCACCCGATGGAGTCCGCGACCATCAGCTCGACCGGGATCTCCGGGTCGTGCGCCTTGAGGCGCAGATAGTGCTGGAGGATGTCCTTCCGGCCCTCGCCGTCGGGCTCGTAGACCATGAGCTTGCGGTCGAGACGACCGGCACGCACGAGCGCCGGATCGAGCACGTCCGGCCGGTTGGTCGCGCCGATGACGAACACCACGGGCTTAGGCGGCACCGGCCCGCGGATGATGCCGAGCCAGCGCGCGATCTTGTACTTCAGGCGGTCCTCGACGTGCTTTCCGAGCGAGTCCATCTGGTTGAGCATCGTGTTCAGAGCGAGCCCGCGGCCGCCCATCATGCCCATCGGACCCATCATTCCCTGCTGCTGGCCGCCCATCGTGCCGCCGCGCGAGAGCCCGACGGAGTCGAGCTCGTCCAGGAACAGGATGCAGCAGCCGGGCTGACCCGGAGCGGCGAACTTTCGCGCGAGACCGCGCGCCTTGCGGAAGAGCGAGATCACGATGAGCGCGTCGACGCCCATCCACATGCTCGAAAGGCTCGAGGCGTCGACGTAGATGAACGGAAGGTTCGCTTCCGCCGCCATGACTCCCGCGAGGAACGTCTTACCGGTGCCGGGCGGGCCCGCGAGCAGCATGCCCTGCGGCATCTCGCCACCGCGGTCCTGGAACGTCTTCACGCCCTTGAGGATGCGGACGAGGCTCTTCGCGTGCTCGAGAAGATCGGGCTGGCCCCGGTAGTTCTCAAAGGAGAGCCCGATCTGCGGGTTGTCCGGCGTGACCGTGTACGTACGGGGTCGCGACATGAACCACATCAGCGCCCCGAACTGCACGATCATCATGAAGGAGTAGAAGAGCAGTAGGACGAGCAGCTGCGGCGCCTGCCCGATCATGTCGAGGATCCCTTGGAAGATGCCGCGGATGCCGTACAGCCCGATCGCGCCACCGACGACGATGAACAGGATCAGCAGGCGCTTCTTGTTGTGATCCAGCACATACGCGGTGTTGCCGAGTGCCGTCTGTACGCTCGCCATCTAGTTCACCCCAACGATCTGGTCGCCGGTCACGCGCAGGACGAATCCGATGAGGACGTCCGTACCATCGCTGGTGCGGCCGCCCGCGACGTATGCGGCGAGAGTGCGACCATTCTTCTCCACCGCACCCACGAACTTCATAGATCGGATATCGGCCAAAGGTTCGATCGCGCTCTGAAGCTGCTGCAGGACCTCCTGGTCGAGCTGGTTGGCGAGCGCCCTCGCGTCATCGTTCGCGAGCGCGCGCGCCACGTCGGCGCCGACGGCGGGCTCGCCCGCCCTCGGGAGGCTGGCGTAGGGGTTCGCGTCGGAGCCCTTGTCCGTCGCCGCGTAGGTGACGACGCCGGTCACGAGGCCGCCGAGGAAGGTCGCCAGGATAACTGCGGCGCGGACGCTGTTGATGGGACCGCTCCCAAGGGCGCCGGCGTTACTCAACGCGCACCACCTTGCCCCCGACGATCGTCAGCGCGAGCGGGAAGAACTGGTACTGGCCCCCGCCGGCTTGGATCTCGACGGCGTAGATGTGGACACTGATCCGTCCGGAAGACCCTCCACCGAGGTACGTGACCGAGAGCGGCTTCACGTCCTGTCGCTGTTGCGAGGCGTTCTGCTGCTCGAGCGCGCGCGAGACGACGTCACGCGTGGGTCGAAGCCGTGAGAGGCTCTCCGACTCGCGCTGGAGGAGAGCCATCATGTATTTGTGCGCGTCGTTCGACTCGCCGCCACCCCCGAGGACCCCCGAATCGGCGACGAGCGTCGTCGCGAAGGCCGTCCCCGCATACCCCATGAGGCCACCCACGATGAGCATCGCCAGCGCGGTGCGCGCGATCGGTGGGATGAGGTTCAGCCCGAACATCTAGGAAAGTGTATTCCGGCAGCTATTCGCTGCCGTCATCTACGTGGCGTGTGCGCCACGGCCGCCCACGCCGCAGTCGTCGTGCTGCAGTTTGGTTTTAGGCGGGCGCGGGCGTGGCGCGATGGCGAAGGCGGTCCTCCACCTCCTGCCACAGCGAGACGATCTGGCTGGCGTTGAAGATCGACGAGTAGGTGCCGGACACGATCCCTACCAGGAGCGCGAGCGCGAAGTTTCGCATCGAAAACCCACCGAAGAGGTACAGGGCGAGCAGCGTGAGGACGACGGTCAACGAGGTGATCACGGACCGCGCGAACGTCTGCATGATCGAGAAGTTGATGACCGGATTGAGCGCCTCGCCGGGGTTCAGCCGCAGGTTCTCGCGGATGCGGTCGAACACCACGATCGTGTCGTGCACCGAGAAGCCGATGATCGTGAGAACGGCGGTGACGAACAGGCTGTCGATCTCGACGTTGAAGAAGTAACCGAGGATCCCGAAGAGGCCGAGGACCACGGCGGCATCGTGGAGCAGCGAGATGATCGCCGCGAGGCCGTAGCGGAACGCGGCCCAGCCGAAGTTGCGGAAGGCGAACGCGATGAGCAGGACGATCAGGACCGACGCGAGCGTGATGGCGCGGACGGCGTTGTCGATGAGCTCGCCGCTGAACGACGGGCTCACGACCTCGTGGTTGATGTCCTTCACGTTCGACCCGAACTTCTCCTTCAGCGTGCTCTCGGCGGCCACGAGCTCCTCCGGCTTCATCTCGAACGTCCGGATCTCGACGCGGCCACCCTCCGCGGCCTGGACGATCGCCTCGTCGTGTTTGAGGCTCGTCATCACCGCGGTCACCTCGGCGACGCTCGGCGGGGTGTCGAAGCGCACGTCGAGGAGCGTGCCGCCTTTGAACTCGATGCCCGGCTTCAGGCCGCCCAGCAGCAGGAAGACGAGACCGGGAACGATGAGCAGCCCGGAAAACGCGAAGTACCACCACTTTCGCTCGACGAACTTCACCATCAGACGGCCACCACCGGCGCGCCTGCGGTCCGGGCCTCGGGCGCCTTCTCCTCGACGCCGTAAAGACGACGCCGACGCAGCGAGTTCACCTCGATCGCGGCGTGCAGCAGCATCTGCGTGACGATGACCGCGGTGAAGAACGACACGCCGACGCCGATCGCGAGCGTGAGCGCGAAGCCCTTCACCGTCCCGGTGCCGAACCAGAACAGGATTCCGGCGGTCATGATCGTGGCGAGGTTGGAGTACAGGATCGAGGGGAACGCGCGTCGCCGGCCCTCTTCCACCGCGGCGCGGAGCGATTTGCCGGCACGCAGCTCTTCCTTGAGCCGTTCGAAGGTGAGGACGTTGGCATCGACGGCCATGCCGATCGACAGGATGAAGCCGGCGATGCCGGCGAGCGTGAGCGTGACCGGCACGAGCCGGAAGATCGCGTACGTCAGTGCGGTGTAGTAGAGGAGCGCGAGGACCGCGATCGCGCCGGGCAGCCGGTAGTACGCGATCATGAAGAACGCGACGAGGAGCAGGCCGATCGCCCCGGCGACGAGGCTTCGGTTCACCGAGTCGCGCCCCAGCGTCGGCTCGACGCGCGACGACTGGATGACCTCGAGCGGCACCGGCAGAGAGCCTGACTTGAGCTGGATCGAGAGCTCGTTCGCCGTCTTCGTTGTGAAGTTCCCCTCGATGATCCCGGTGCCGCTGGTGAATACCGTCTGGATCACGGGCGCGGAGACCTCCTTGCCGTCGAGGGTGATCTGCACCGGTTGGTTGAGGTAGTCCTTCGAGATCTGGACCCAGCGGTCGCTCGCCGCGCCCTTGAACTCGAAGTGCACCACCGGCTTCGTTCCGTTCTGGAAGGTCACGTACACGCCGTTGGGGTTCAGGTCAGCGCCCGTCAGCGGCGGCTCGAGCGACTTGAACTTCCCGGGGCTGTCCTTATCGGGGACCTTGACCTCGAGGAAGGCCTGGCGAGTGGCCACCTCGTTCGCCTGCTGGAGGTCGTCGATGCCCGGGAGCTCGAGGAGGATCTTGTCCGACCCGAGTCCCTGGATGACCGGCTCCGAGACGCCGAGCGAGTTGATGCGGTTCTCGATGACGCGGATCGCCTGCGTCTGCAGCTCCGCCTGTGTCGCGTTCGAGCCGGGTGGCAGCTTCTCGTACTGCAGTCGAAGGATGAGCTGCGTCCCGCCCTGAAGGTCGAGACCGAGGTGCGTCTTGATCTCTTGGTTGACCTGGAAGTCGCCGATCTTCAGGCACACGCCAGGGCAGTTGAATGGGAACGAGAACTGGTGCTTCGGGATGTCCACGAAGACAGCGAGCACCGCGACGAGCGCGACGAGCCAGGAACTCAGACGCATCTGTCTTTAGCCATTCCTCCGGGCGTGAAAAGAGCGCCACACGGGCGCTCAACGTCACCAGTATAGGTGACGGAGCGGCGCATCAGCCTACGTCGCGGGCTTTTCCCGCGAGGCAGCGAGCCGCTCGCGCGCCTCGCGCATCTCGCGGTCGAACGCCGACTCGTTCGGGTCGCTCGGCGTCGTCGCCGCCAGGGCCGGCGGAGCGGGCTCCGCGACGACGGCAGTGCGCGGCTCCTGCTTCTCGAGGAACTTGTCCGCTTGCAGGAACTCCTCGCGGAACTCCTCCGAGGTACGGCGCAGCTCGCCCACGACGCGTCCGATGTCGCGCGCCATGCGCGGCAGGCGCTCCGGTCCGAGAACGAGCAGCGCGACGATGAGGACGAGTATCAGCTCCTCGGGCCCGATGCCGAACATCAGCGCCGCTCCACGGCGGCGGCGCGGGCCGCGTTCGCGGCGTCGCGCAGCGCACGGGCCGCCGTCGCCGCCGCGGTCTCGAAGTCGGCACCCGACGAGGCATGGGTCACCGAGCGCGACGCCGATGGCAGGACCCCACCACCGCGTGCGTCGAGCGCCGCCCGGATCGCGGTCGCGACGTCGCCGCCCTGGCTGCCTACGCCGGGCATGAGGAAGAGGCGATCCGGCGCAAGCGCGCGGAGGCGACGAGCCTCCTCCGGATAGGTCGCCCCCACGACGAAGCCGCACGCGTCCGCGGGAAATGACGCGACGCTGCGCTCGACGACGCGCTCGTACAAGGGCCGACCCTCGACGCTCAGGTCCTGGAGATCGCGCGCTCCGGGATTGCTCGTTCGCGCGAGCACCAACGCGTATCGACCGTCACGGCAGAAGGGCTCGATGCTGTCCATTCCCAGATACGGCGCGACGGTCACCGCATCCGCGTGGAACGACTCGAACAGTGCGTCCGCGTACGCTGCGGCCGTATTCGGCACGTCGCCGCGCTTCGCATCGAGCACGATCGGGATGTCGTTCGGGATCGCCTGCAGCGTCAGTCCGAGCACATCGAACGCCGCGCTCCCGTAACGCTCGTAGAACGCGAGGTTCGGCTTGTACGCGCACGCGTAGTCGGACGTCGCTCGGATCACTCGCCGGAGAAAGCGCAGCGCGGCCTGTGGACCGGAGCCGAGCATCCCGGGGATGAGATCGGGTTCGGGATCGAGTCCGACACAGACGATGCTGTCGCGCGCTCGCGACGACTCCGCGAGCTTCGTCAGGAAGGACACCTTGCGACCTATCATAGGGACGCTTCCAGAATTCGAAGGAGGGACCCATGCGACGCACGCTCCGCGGTCCGCTCGGGTGGGCGCTGGCCGCGGGCCTCGTGATCGCCGCCTGCGGCGGCACCGCGACGCCTCCGACGGCCACCGGTGCGGCGAAGAGCACCGGACCCCGTATCGGATCGTTCGACCGTCCCGTCGTTCTCGCGTTCACGCCTTCGCAGGAGGCGGCGACGATCGCGACGAACGGCAACGCGATCAAGGCCGCGCTCGAGCGCGCGACCGGCCTGGCGTGGAAGGTCTCCGTCATGAGCAGCTACGCCGCGCAGGTCGAGGGCATGTGCTCGGGTCAGGTCGACGTCGGCTTCTTCGCTCCGCTGCAGATGACCCTGCTGCTGGAGCGGGGCTGCGGCTCGCCGATCCTGGCGGCGGTCCGCAACGAGACGAAGCTCGACGGCACGAAGGTGCCGAGCACGACCTACCAGTCACAGATCCTGGTGCGCTCCGACAGCGGCATCACCGATCTGAACGGGCTCAAGGGGAAGAAGTTCGCGTTCGTCGACACGCTGTCGGCGTCCGGGTTCGTCTACCCGACCCTGACGATCAAGAACAAGACCGGACAGGAGCCGAAGACGTTCTTTGCGGCGAACGGCATCATCTTCGCCGGCGGCCACCCGCAGGCGGCGCTCGCCGTCTATCAGGGCAACGTCGACGGCGCGGCGACATTCATCGATGTGCGCGACCAGCTCGTCGCCGCCAACCCCGACATCAAGACCAAGACCAAGGTCATCGACACCGCGGGCCCGATCCCGAACGACGGTGTTGCGCTGCAGAAGGACTTCCCGAGCGACCTCGGCAAGACGGTGAAGCAGGCCCTCATCGACTACAGCAAGACCGATGACGGAAAGACGCGCTTCTCGTCGCTGTTCCAGTGGGACGGCATGCAGGAGGTCGACGCGAAGTTCTACGACCCGATGAAGGAAGCGGCGAAGCTCGCCGGCGTGGACGTTGCGACGCTCGCGAAGAACACGCCGCGTCCCGCCGCGACTGCGACGCCCGCACCGAGCAAAACGCCCTAGCGATACTCGCGAACGTCGCAATTCGGAGGCCGCCGGGTCGCGACCGGCGGCCTTCGCTCTTCTCTAGACTGCCGCGGATGCCGCCGCTCGTGTCGATCAAGGACCTCGTGAAGACGTATCCGAGCGGCACGCGGGCTCTCGACGGGATCTCGCTCGACATCCAGCGTGGCGAGTTCGTCGTTCTCATCGGACTCTCCGGCTCGGGCAAGTCGACGCTCCTCCGCTGCATCAATCGGCTGGTGGAGCCGACAGCCGGGACCGTGGTGTTCGACGGCATCGACGTGACCGCCGCGGATCGCGTCGCGATCCGTCACATCCGCCGGCGGATCGGGATGATCTTCCAGCAGTTCAACCTCGTGCGACGCAGCTCGGTCTTCGGCAACGTGCTCGCGGGCCGCCTCGGTTACCTGTCGACCTGGCGGACCATCGCCTCTCGCCCACCCGCGTCGCAGGTCGCAGCTGCGTTCGAGAACCTCGGACGCGTCGGCATCGCCGACCGCGCGTTCAGCCGCGCCGACGCGCTCTCGGGTGGACAGCAGCAGCGCGTCGGCATCGCCCGCGCGCTGATGCAGCAGCCCGAGCTCATGCTCGCCGACGAGCCGGTCGCGAGCCTCGACCCCGCGACGAGCCATTCGGTGATGAAGTACCTCGAGGAGATCAACAAGAAGGACGGCATCACCGTCATCTGTTCGCTGCACTTCCTATCGCTGGCGCGGCGGTACGGCACGCGCGTCGTCGCGCTGCGTGGCGGGAAGGTCGCGTTCGACGGCAAGCCGGCCGCGATCGACGAGCGTCGCTTCAAGGAGATCTACGGCGAGGAGGCCGAGGAGGTCGAGATCGGTCCGGGTGCCGCGCCGCCGCCCCCCGCACCCTCGGTCGAGCTGCCGGATCGCTGATGGCCGAGTACTTCACCTCTCGCGGCCTGCCCGTACCGCTGGAGCTCCAGCGGAGTCCGCTGACCGACTGGCGGCGGCTCGTCGCCATCGCCGCGGTGCTGATCGTCCTTTACATCGGACTGCAGATCACGAGCATCGATACCGGCCGCGCCAACCTCGAGTACGCGATCAACCGGATCGCGCTTCTCTTCCAGTTCGACTTCTCGATCATGACGCCGCGAGACGAATTCGAGACGTTCCGGGACACGGCCTGGTGGAAGATGATCGAGACCATCTTCCTCGGCATCATGGCGACGGCCTTCGCGGCGGTGGTGGCGCTGCCACTATCGTTCCTCGGAGCGCGCAACATCATGACCGGCAATCCGATCACCGCCGCGATCTACGCGGTCGTACGCGTGATGTTCACGATCGTCCGCTCGATCGATGTCCTCATCGTCGTGATCGTGCTCCTCGCGATCTTCGGACCGGGCAACGCAGCGGGCGTCTTCGGTCTCGCCTTCCACAACATCGGCGTCATGGGCAAGCTCTATTCAGAGGCGATAGAGAGCATCGACGCGGGACCTCTCGAAGCGATCACCGCGACCGGCGCGAACCGGGTGCAGGTCATCTGGACCGCCGTGCTCCCGCAGATCACCAATCCGTTCATCTCGTTCACGATCTACCGGCTCGACACGAACGTCCGCCTGGCTCCGGTCCTCGGACTGGTGGGAGGCGGCGGCATCGGGCTCGATCTGTTCCAGTCGATCCAGATATCGCGCTACGGCGCGGCCGGCCTGATCATCTTCATGATCGTGGTCACCGTCGCGACGATGGACTTTCTCTCGGCCCAGATCCGCAAGCGCCTCGTCTAGTCTCACCGCCCCCAGGCCGGCCGACTGTCTCCGTCGATCCCCTCGCCGCGCGTGAGCTTCGTCGCCGCTCGAGGCGGTCCGCCGACGAGCGCGTCGGACACATCCATCACGTACAGATCGATGACGCCGACCGACTCACGCAGGAAGGCGATCTGCCTGCCGTCTGGCGAGAACACGCTGTTCCAGCTCCTGCCGTCGCTCGTCAGCGCGACGTCCTGCCCGGTCTTCACCTCGACCGCGTGCACGTCGTTGCGGCCTTCGTGGCGCAGCGTGTAGGTGATCCACACGCCGTCCGGCGAGTACGACGGACGGTAGGACTCCCCGGTCGTCCCTTTGATCGCGAGCGGCGACGACGCACGACCGTCCGAGGGCACCAGCAGGATGCGCGGCTGGCCGAGCGTGTACGAGGTGACCGCGATGGTCTTCCCGTCGGGTGACCAGGCCGGGTCGGCGAGGAACGAGTCCTGCGACAGCAGCGCGGCCCGCTTGCCCGTTTGCAGGTCGAAGACCTCGAGGTCGGATGCGCCGCCGGCGGCGTCGGTAGTGACGGCGAAGCGCCTCGCGTCCGGCGAGAGGGCCGGGCCGCTCCACCACGCGACCGAATGGAAGCCGCTGGCGGTCTGCAGGAGCAGACCGGTGATCACGATCGACTCCGCACCGCCCCCCGCGTCCTTCTTCACGATGTCCGTGTAGCGGAGGATCGCGGGTGTGACCTGGCCGTCGACGTCGCGCTTTCCGTTGATCGCCTCGCCGCGCACGAACAGCAGCGTGCGTCCGTCCTCGGAGAGGTTGGGCTGGTTCGATCGTGCGTCGGACGTCACGCCCACGTACCTCCCGTCACGGAGGACGTAGACGTCGCCACGCAGCGTGAACGCGATCGTCCCCGCGACCTGCGGAGCGGGTACCGCGCTCACCGGCTTCGTCGGCGTCGGCGTTGGCGTGCCCGCCGGGAGCACGAGCGGCGCGGCACGGGAGCCGAGCACGCCGTAGCCGATGACCAGTCCGATGGCGATGATTCCGAACACGAGCTCGCGCGGATGGCGGCTCACGCCAGGCTCGATGCGATGCGCTCGATCTCCGCCGCGAGGTCCGGCCCGTTGCGCAGCTCGACGAACCGCTCGGGCGGCTCGAAGCCGCGCTCACGCATCCGCTCGTAGACGCTGACGTCGGCGTCCGAGTGGTCACCGGCTGCGCGGGAGGCCGCCCGCGCGGCCAGGCGCGCGCGAGCCTCGGCGTCGTCCGCGACGACGAGCACATGGAGCGGAGTGAGGCCGCGGCGGCTCGCCACGCTCTCCATCGGCGCGCGATAGCGCGCCACGAGATTCGTGGCGTCGAGCACGACGACGTGCCCCTGCAAGAGCAGCTCGTCGACGAGCGCCTCGGCCAAGGTGAACACCGCGCGATTCTCCTCGTCCGCGTACGACGCCGCGATGAACAGGCGGCTGCGCAAATGGTCGGTCGCCACGTGCGCCGCGCCGAGCCGTGCGGCAAGGAGCCGCGCGCAGTGCGTCTTCCCCACCCCGGGAAAGCCCATGAGCATGACCAGCGCGGCGCGTCCGTTCGGTCGCGCCGGCACGCCGATCTCGCCGCGCAGCTGCGCGACCAGCTCCCGGCTGTGCTCGGTGAGCGTCCGGGTCTGCGCCAGCGTGGCGCCACGCGAGCCGCGCGAGTGACGCGATGGCCGCCTCATGCCGCGAAACCGAGCTCGCGCAGCGCGTCACGGGCCGCGCCCGCCTCGTCCCAGGGTCGCTGCTCCTCGCCGACGATGATCGAGCCCTCGTGGCCCTTGCCCGCGAGCAGCACCGTGTCGCCGGGCTGCGCTCGGCGTAGCGCTTCTCGCACCGCCTCGCGGCGATCGTCGATCACAAGGTAGTCGGTCCCGCGCGTCTTCCCCGCGGCGGTGGCGCCGGCCTCGATCTCCGCCAGGATCGCCGCCGGATCCTCGAGACGCGGGTCCTCCTGCGTGATGACGAAGAAGTCGGCGTGCTTCGCCGCGACCTCCGCCAAGCGCGGCCGCTTCGTGCGATCTCGCTCGCCGGCGCTGCCGAACACCACGCTGAGCCGACCTTTCGTGAGCGGACGCAGCAGCGCGAGCACCTTGTCGAGCGACTCCGGGGTGTGCGCGTAGTCCACGATGACGCTGAACGGCTGCCCGCAGTCGACGCGCTCCATGCGCCCTCGCACCGCCTTCGCCCGTTGCAGCGCGTCGCGCGCTTTCGCCAGGGGCACGTCGGCCGCGACACCCGCTGCGATCGCAGCGAGCGCGTTGTGGACATTGAAGCGCCCGACGAGCGGGAGCGCGATCTCGCTCGTCTCGCCCCGCGCCTCGACCCGCACGCGCGAGCCGCTCGCGTCGGACACGACCACGGTCCCCTGTACGTCGGCATGTGCGTCGATGCCGTAGGTGATGACGTTCGCGCCGGCCGCGCGATCCACGAGGTACTGCCAGTGCGGATCGTCCGCGTTGAGCACGGCCGTCTTCGGCACACCTTTGTCCGTTCCCTGGCCGAGCAGCTCGAAGAGGATCCCCTTCGCGTCGAGATAGCTCTGCAAGGTGCCGTGGAAGTCGAGGTGCTCCGGCGACAGGTTCGTGAAGACCGCGATGTCGACCTCGCAGCCCCGAAGCTTTCGCAGCGCGAGCGCGTGGGAGGTCGCCTCGAGCACGCCCCACCTCCCGCCGGCCACGAGCAGCTCCGCGAAAAATTCCTGGATCTCGACGGCCTCCTGCGTGCTCTGACGCGTGTCGTTCGCCCACACGTGGTCGGCGACCTTGAAATCCACCGTCGTGGCGTAGCCCGTGCGCTCGCCGCCGGCCTCTAGTACGTCCGACACGAGATGCACGGTCGTCGTCTTCCCATCCGTGCCGGTGACACCGACGAGCTTCAGCTTGCGGGTCGGATGTTCGAACGCCTCGGCGGCCAGATCCGCGAGCGCGGCGCGGGTGTCCGCGCCGAGTGCGACCGGGACCTTCGACCGGAGCTTCTTCTGCGCGACGATCGCCACCGCACCGCGCCGTACCGCCTCGGCCGCGAAGTCGTGACCATC
>Ga0114129_10006023_pt1 | contig 17188 bp, 13 predicted proteins | sample RhiMetdeltSRZDD1_FD_80071 | JGI IMG/M metagenome (GOLD analysis project Ga0114129, IMG submission 80071) | Populus rhizosphere microbial communities from Tennessee, USA - Rhizosphere MetaG P. deltoides SRZDD1 (version 2) (version 2) | ecosystem: Host-associated > Plants > Roots > Rhizosphere >... | reverse complement strand
CGGAGCGGGCCGTCGTGGACGCAGGGCTCAAGTCCTACAGCGCCGAGCGCGGCCCCCCGTGGGTGCACGATCGCCCCGACGTCGAAGTGACCGGCGTCTCGGACGAGCACGGTAAACTCAAGATCGGACCGCACGCCAGGCCCCTGTCGCTCGGCGAAAAGGTCTGGCTCATTCCCGGACATTGCGACCCGACGGTCAACCTGCATGATTGGTATGTCGGTGTCCGCAAGGGGCGCGTGGAGGCGCTGTGGCCGATTAGCGCCCGCGGTGCGAGCATCTAAATACCTTACATGACGAGGGAGCCTTTTATGACCGACAACGTGAACGACGGCAAACGTAACTTTCTTAAGACGACAATGCTCGGCGCGGCCTCGGGCGCGGTGGGCGAAGCAGTGGGCGCTGCGCGAGATCGACATCCTGCGTGCGGCCGCGGCGTTCGAGGTGGCCCGACCTTGGGCGGACCAGCGACCGCCGATCGCCGTCCCGCAGCAACTCGAACGGACTCACGAACGGGAACGACTGCAGGCCGGGACACGGTGAAGTGAAGCTCTAGCAACATGGAGGTTGCGATGACTGGAACTTGTTACGGATTGGGGCTTGCCGCCGGCGCCGCGGCGGCGTTGGGAATGCTAATTCCCGCCGGGGCGCAGGAGCCGATCAAGATCGGCTTTGCTGGCGCGCTGACCGGTCCGGCGGCGTTCGTCGGCGTTGAGATCAAGCGTGGTAGCGAGATCGCTATCGACGAAATCAACGCCAAAGGCGGCATCAAAGGCCGCAAGCTGGTCCTGATCTCGCGCGACGATGAGCATAACCCGGTCAAGACCGTCGCACAGTATCGCGAGCTGGTCGAGCGCGAGAAGGTGGTCGCGATCGTCGGCGCTACCAACAGCGCCTCGATGCTCGCAGTGGCCCCGATCGTGAACGATACGCTCAAGGTGCCGGTGATCTGCCCGGCGACCGACGCGACCGCCATCACCGAGAATGATGCGCACAAGCAGGGGCTCGATAACTACATTTTCCGGGTCGGGATGTACGGAACCGGGCAGGCCAATTTCATGGTCGACACCATGGTCAAAAGGTTCGGCCACACCAAGGTTGGCCTGCTCACCTGGACTGGCGGCTGGGGCGTCACCGGGCGCGGCGAACTGCAGCGGCGCCTGAAGGAGAACGGACTCGCGCCGGTGGCCGACGAGACCTTCGACAATAACGACACCGACATGACGCCGCAGATCATCAAGCTCAAGAACGCGGGCGCGCAGAGCATCCTCAACTACGCCCTGGTCCGCGAGAACACCTTCGTGGTGCAGACCAAGGAGAAGCTTAGGAATGACACGCCCTATGTGTCGGCCTGGGGTATCGCCGGGCCGGCCTTCTGGCGGGCAGCCGGTGCCGCCGCCGAGGGCGTGCTCACCAGCACGACGGTAACCATCGACGGCCCGCAACCGCCGGAGCGTGCGGCGTTCATCAACGAGTACAAGCGTCGCCACAACCAGGAGATGGACGCCGCGGTGTTCGGTGTCGGCGCCTATGATGCGGTCTACCTGTTCAAGACCGTCATGGAGCGCGACGGCACCGAGCCGCAGAAAATCCGGGCTGGGCTCGAGAGCATCCCGGAGTTCAAGGGCCTGGTAAAGCACTTCAAGCGCCCGGTATTCGCGCGCGACCGTCATAACGCGGTCACCGAGGAGGACATGGTCATGACGCGCTGGACCAACGGCAAGATGCTCGAGATCAGGTACGACGTCAAAGGTCCGTACGTAGAGATCGACGCCCAGACCAAGAAATACCTCGACAAGTCCAATCTCAGGCTGCTGTGAGGTCGCGAGAAGCCGCGCCCGCGCATTGCGCGGGCGCGCGCTGACCGGCTCGGCAATAGATCCCTCGCATGTACTTCTTCCTGCAGATCGCCACGAGCGGGATTGCGACTGGCGCGATCTACGGTCTGATCGCGGTCGGATACAGCCTCACCTTCATGACCACGAAGGTGCTCAACTTCGCGCTCGGCATGTGGGTGATGCTGGGCGGAATGCTCACCTACTCACTGATCGTTCTCCACGGCATCCATCCGCTGATCGTGCTGCCGATGGTCGTTGCGGCGCTGTTCCTGCTCGGGCTCGCCGCCGAGCGCTTCACCGTGCTGCCGTTCCTGCGCGCCGGTAGCGACGTCTGGGTGATGAGCACGCTAGCGGTCGGCCTCTTGATGATCGATCTCTCCGAGATCGTCTGGGGCCGCAGCCCGACGCCGGTGCCGCCGGTGCTGGGCAAGGAGCCGATCTATCTCGGCGAGGTATCGATCCTCCCGCAGCAGCTCATCATTATTGCTGCAGCCTGCATCACCTTCCTCGCGCTCGACCTGTTCTATCGGCGTACCCTCACCGGCAAGGCGTTCCGCGCGGTTGCCCATAGCGGCGACGTGAGCGGCCTGATGGGCATCAACACGAGGCGTCTCCAGGCGGTGTCCTATGCGGCCGCCGCCGCGCTCGCCGGCTTCGCCGGCTTCCTGGTGGTGCCACTCACGCTGGCGGAGCCGCAGCTCGGCACCGTGCTCGGTCTCAAGGCCTTCGCCATCGCCATCATTGCAGGGCTTGCCGCGCCGCGCGGCATTCTCGTCTGCGGGCTCGGCTACGGCGCGCTCGAGGCGCTGATCTCCGGCTATTTCTACACCGGCATCCGCGACATTCTCGGCTTCCTGCTGATGATCCTCGCGCTGTTCCTTAAGCCCGAGGGTCTGTTCGGGCGCGGGGTCGAGGAGCGTGCATGACGGCGCGAGGATGGCTGGTCGGCCTCGCACTGGCAGCGCTCGTCCTCCTGCCGCTATTCGTGCAGGGCACCTACTATCGCTTCCTCGGCATCGTCGTCTTCATCTACGGGATCGTCGCCGTCGGCCTCAACATCCTGGCCGGGTATGCCGGCCAGCTCTCTCTCGGCCATGCCGCGCTGATGGCGATGGGCGCCTACACCACCGCCATCCTGACCAAGGCCCTGGCGCCGGTAGCCTTCTTCGCGGCAACCGGCCTGCACATCTGGCTTGGCGTGATCGCCGGCACCGCCGTGGCCGCTGCGTTCGGCGCGCTACTCGCGTTTCCGGCCCTGCGCGTGCGCGGGCCCTACCTCGCGATGGTCACGATCGCCTTCGGCTGGGTGATCTTCAAGGTACTGCAGGAATGGGTGTCGGTCACCGGCGGCGATCTCGGCCTTGCCTCCATCCCCAAGGCGCAGATCGGCCTGTATATCTTCGACACGCAAAGCTTCTACTACGTGGTGCTAGCACTGTTCGCCGTTGCGTTCCTCCTCCAGCAGCAGCTCGTCGGCTCGCAGATAGGGCTCGCCATCCGCGCGATGAAGCACAGCGAGATCGCGGTCTCCTCGGTCGGCATCAACGTTCATCGTCTCAAGGTGCTTGTGTTCGTGATCAGTGCCGCCTTTGCTGGATTCGGCGGTACGTTGTTCGCCCACCAGCAGAACTACATCAGCCCCGACAATTTCCAGTTCTTCAGCTCGGTGTTCTTCTTGCTCGCGGTGCTGTTTGGCGGCGCCGGCACCCTGCTCGGGCCAGTAATCGGCGCCGCCGTGCTCACGCTGCTGCCGGAGATGCTGCACGATTTTGAGAAGTTCCGACTGATCGTCTACGGCGGCTTTATCCTTGTCACGCTCTATTTCCTGCCGAACGGCGTAATGGGCCTACTGGAGCGGCGCGGCGCCGCGCGTGCCGACAGCGGGAGCGCAGCCAGGGACGCCGTGCAGCCCGACTTCGCGGCCACCGCCGGGGCCTCGCTCGAGCTCGACAACGTCTCCAAGAGTTTCGGAGGACTGCAGGCGCTGCGCGACGTGAGCTTCCGCGTCGCGCCGGGCTCGATTCACGCGCTGATCGGGCCGAACGGTGCCGGCAAGACGACATTGATCAATGTCGTCACCGGGTTCTACCGGACCGACGGTGGGGCCATCCTAATCGACGGGCAGGCGGCCAACATCGCCTCGATGCACGATGCCGCACGCCGCGGCATCGTTCGCACCTTTCAGACTATCAAGTTGTTCGGTGACATGACCGTGCTGGAGCATGTGCTGATCGGCCTCGCCTGCCATTCCGGTGCCGGATTCAGGCTGCCCGGACGAGTGCAAGCACGCGAGCAGGCTGCGCGCAACCTTGCCGCCGCGCGCGAGCTGATCGCGCTCGTTGGCCTATCGCGGTTCGAGCAGACCCCGTCGAGCGCGCTCGCCTATGGCCACCGGCGACTGCTCGAGATCGCCCGCGCGCTGGCGGTGCGGCCGAAGGTGCTGCTGCTCGACGAGCCGGCAGCCGGCCTCATCGCTGAAGAGATCGCGTCGCTGGCGGAGATTATTCGCAAGCTGCGGGCGGCCGGAATGACCGTGCTGCTGATCGAGCACCACATCGACCTCGTGGTCAGCATCTCGGACCGGGTGACTGTGCTCGACTATGGCGCCGTGATCGCCGACGGGCCGCCCGCCGCGGTACAGCGTGACGAGCGCGTGATCGCCGCCTATCTGGGACCCTTCCATGCCCTTGCTTGACGTCAGCGACCTGCACATCGCGTACGGCGCGCTCGAGGTAGTGAAGGGCGTTTCCTTCGCGGTCGAGCCCGGCGAGATCGTGCTCATGCTCGGCAGCAACGGCGCCGGCAAGACTACGACCATGCGTAGCCTCGCAGGTCTCCTGGCACCGGCCAGGGGCCGCATCGTCTTCGCCGGCGCCGACACCAGCCGCTCGCCGCCGCACGCGATTGCCAATCTCGGTCTCGCCCTGGTGCCCGAAGGACGCCAGCTGTTTCCAGAGCATACGGTGCGGGAGAACCTGGAGCTCGGCGCCTACCGGCACCTGCGTCGTGGCCGGCACGCCGAGTTCGCGCGAAGCCTGGAGGAGGTGTACGAGTTGTTTCCTCGCGTGCGCGAGCGCCTCGGCCAGCCGGCCGGCCTGCTCAGCGGCGGCGAGCAGCAGATGGTCGCGATCTCCCGCGCGTTGGTGAGCCGACCGCAGATGCTGCTGATCGACGAGCCATCGCTCGGCCTCGCCCCGATTCCACTGCGGTCGATCTTCGATGCCTTACTCGCGCTTAAGGCGCGCGGGCTCACTGTGCTGATCGTTGAGCAGATGGCTTGGCTCGGACTCGAGGTCTGCGACCGCGCCTATGTGCTCGAGAACGGCACCATCGCGTTATCGGGATCGGCGGCGGAGATCGCCGCCGATCCCCGCGTGGTCGAAGCCTATCTAGGACCGACCGGCTGACCGCCGCCGCGTTGCGCCGAGCGACGCCCCAGGCGGTTCAGGCACTGATCCAGGACATCGTCTATTTTGAGCGTAAGTCACCACGCGTTCAGTGGGTCGAGCGACACCGAGGCGCGTCCGCTGGACCGAAATCATTGTGGCGTCTGTACCGAAGGGAGTACATCAGAAAGCAGGAAGAGGAAGATGCGCGCCTCGACCAATTGAACCTGTGGGCCTGAACGGCCACCTTCAAGTGGCCCAAAAATCGGGGTCGCGTGAGCGACCCCAACCGCCGCTTTGAGCGGTCCAATCATTAGAGCCCCCGCCTTTGCCCGGGGGATACTTACTGGACATGTCGGCCGCGGGTTGTGAGAACGCGAGATGAGATCATGACAAAAGTTATTCACTGTGCGTTCGGAGTCCATGTCGATGCGGTAGCGGGCTGGCTCGGCTCCTATGGAGGTGAAGACTCACCGACTGACATCTCGCGCGGCATGTTCGCCGGCGAAGTGGGCGCGCCGCGTCTTCTTAAGCTATTCGACAAGTACGAGATAAAGACCACGTGGTTCATTCCTGGCCATTCGATGGAGACATTCCCGGCTCAGATGCAGGCAGTGGCGGACGCCGGGCATGAGATCGGGCTCCACGGGTACACGCACGAGAACCCCATCGCCATGACGCCAGTGCAGGAAGAGGCGGTGCTGGACAAGTGCATCGAGTTGGCGACAAAGCTTTCAGGAAAGCCCCCACGCGGGTATATCGCGCCCTGGTGGGAGCTCAGTCCCGCAACGGTCGATCTGCTCCTCAGGAAGGGCATTAGATACGACCAGAGCCTGATGCACCATGACTTCCTGCCTTACTATGTGAGGGTCGGCGACAGCTGGACCAAGATTGACTACGCGAAGCACCCGCGCGATTGGATGAAGCCTCTGGTACGCGGTAGCCGCGTGACTGATCTCGTCGAGATCCCGGCAAGCTGGTATCTCGACGATCTCCCGCCTATGATGTTCATCAAAGCCGCGCCCAACAGCTATGGCTTCGCCAACCCGCGCGATCTCGAACTGATGTGGCGCGACCAGTTCGATTGGGTCTACCGCGAGATGGACTATGCGGTATACGCGGTTTCGAACCACCCGGACGTGGCGGGCCGACCGCACGTGCTGCTGATGCTGGAGCGGCTCTTCCACCACATTCTGAGCCATCCTGGTGCTCGGTTCTGTACTTTCGACGCGATGGCAGACGACTTCCGGCAGCGGTACCCGAAGCCTGAGTGACCAATTCGAATGTGCGGGCTGTGCGGCATTCTAGCGGGAAGCGCGGCAAGCGCAGCCACGCCAGGTGCGTTGCTGTTCCGGGAAGATGGAGATCGCATCGCACGCGACCGCGCGCGGCGAATTCAGCTGCAGATCGCAAACCAAGTCCTGGGATACCATCGCCTTCGGCTCGAGGCGGCCGCCGGTGGTGCGCTTGTCTTGAAGGGCCCTACTGGCCGTGCTCATTGGCTAACAGGCTTTACCGAGGTCTGGTCGGCCGCCGAGCGGCTTTCCGGCCGGAAGCTCGATCCTACCGACGCCGGGCTCCTCGCGTTCCTGAAGGCAAATCGTGCTGCCTCGGTCTGACCCAATGCAGCTGCCTATTCACATCGTCACTGGATTCCTTGGCAGTGGTAAGACAACGCTCCTCAAGCGGTTACTCGCTTCACCTGCCTTTGCGGACACCGTTGTGCTCGTCAACGAGCTTGGCGAGGTCGCGCTTGATCATGACCTTCTCGAGCGCGTCGATGAATCGACCGTCGTGCTCGCGGGTGGCTGCCTTTGTTGTGCGGTCCGCAATGATTTGAGCGAGGCTATCCGACGCCTCCTCAGCCGACGCGAACGTTGCGAGATTCCACGCTTCCGGCGCGTGGTGATCGAGACCACCGGTCTCGCAGATCCGGGGCCGATCGTGCGGACGCTCGTGGCTGAGCCGGTGCTGCGCCATCACTTCCTATGTGGCAACGTCATCGTGACGCTCGATGCCCTGCACGGCGACCATGAACTCGATCGCCATGCTGAGTCGGTACGTCAGCTGGCGGCCGCAAATCTCATCGTGATCACCAAAACCGATCTGGCATCCAACCGACGAGTCGCCGCCATTGAGTATCGTGCACGATGCCTTAATCCGATTGCAAGAATCTATCGGTCGTCGAGCGATGCCTTCGCGGGGTTGCTTGAGCCTTGCGGTCAGGAAGGCAGCGCCGACATGTTGATTCCAGGTTCGAGCGCCGCATGCCGAACGGCGGCTTTGAAGGGCGCGTTACGTCATGAGACGGACAGCCATGGCCCTGACGCACACCACGTCCAAGCCATCTGTTTGACTGCGGCGACGCCCCTCGATTGGAGCGCTTTCGGGTTATGGCTTTCGATGCTGCTCCATTGCCACGGCCCCCAGGTCCTCCGCACCAAGGCGCTGTTGCATGTGATGGGACTCGCCGCACCGGTCCTGGTCGAAAGCGTGCAGCATACCGTGCATGCGCCCGTGCATCTGCAACGGTGGCCAAGCGCCGACCGAAGATCCCGGATCGTCGTCATCGTGGACGGCCTGTCGAAGGAATCAATCGAGCGGTCGCTGGCGGTGTTCTGCAATATCGAGGTGAGTGCAGCCGTAAGCGCTTAGAGGCCACCCAGTGGTCTAAACAGTGTATGGTTGAAATGGACGCAAGTTGCGCTCGTATCGATATGACTGCGACAAGGAGTCTGCCCGCCTCCGGATAATGGGTCAATTGGACTGCCCCATTTGTCCGCCCTCCGACTGGACGTGCATAAGAAGTAAGGTCAAACTTATTTTCGGGATGGGCACGTTGGGCTTCTCCACGCCAATCCCTGTCATTGCTGCGTCTGCTGGCTGTTGTGCCTGATCTCATGCCCGGCGTGCAGAAGAAGGAACGCAAAGATGTATAGCAAGCTGTTCGTCCGATCGATCTTCGCCGCCACCCTCGCAACTACCTTCGTCCTGGGATCATTCACGTCGGCCGACTCTCAGGAAAAGCGGATCCGTTGGCAGCTCGCCAGTGGCTATCCGAGTTCGATGATCCAGCTCGGAACGCTGGGCGTCGCACTCACCAAAAAGCTCCACCGCGTGTCAGGCGGGAACATCGATATCAAATTCAACGAACCCGGCGCGGTAGTTCCGGCGCTTCAGATATTCGATGCCGTCTCGAAGGGTACGGTCGATGTCGCCTGGTCCAGCACCGGACTTTACACCGGCAAGGATATTGCGTTCGCGTTCTTCTCTGCGGTGCCGTTCGGGCCGGAGACAGGAGAGTTCTTGGCATGGATGTACTACGGTGGAGGTCTGGACCTCTGGAATGAGCTGCATCACAAATATGACGTCCACGCGCTGCCGTGCGGCGTCACTCCTCCTGAGGCCTCAGGCTGGTTTCGCAAGGAGATCAAGACGCTCGACGACCTGAAGGGATTGAAGATGCGCTTTTTCGGTTTGGGCGCGCGGGCCATGGAGAAGCTGGGTGTCTCCACGCAACTCATTCCGGGGGGTGAAATCATGCCGGCGCTCCAGTTCGGCACGATCGACGCGACCGAGTTTGCGATGCCCGCCGTTGATCTCGCTCTCGGATTTCACCAAGTCGCTAAGCACTACTACTTTCCCGGCTGGCATCAGCCGGCAACGCTCTATGCACTCTTCATCCACAAGAAGAATTGGGATGGCCTTTCGGACACCCAGAAGGCGCAGTTCGAGATGGTGTGCGGGGACAATATCCGCGAGGGGATCGCCGAGGGCGAGGCGCTTCAATTCAAGGCTATGGAGGAACTGAAAGCTAAGGGCGTCACATTCCACCAGTGGGGGCCCGAGTTCATTGCTGCCTTTAGGAAAGCGTGGGAAGAGGTGGCCGAAGAAGAGGCCGCAAAGAGCCCAATGTTCAAGAAGGCCCTTCAGTCATCCAGGGACTTCCGGACGAAATACAAGGTTTGGTACGAGTTGGGTTATATGAAGTGACCCCGTAGGTGACGATTATGTGCGCGAAACCCTGGCGAGTAAGTTGAACTTCAGCAGCCGTGAGTTTCCCGCGTCGCGCCGGAGTAGGTGATGGAGGAAACCGTTTTCCTCCATCATCGAAGATGCGTGTCTTGACAGTCGACCTCTGGGGTCAGCGTCGGTTGAGCACGGCCGCGCCGTCGATAGTCATTCCGAGCCGATTGCACGCGAACTCCCGCCAATCGTCCGTGCTCGGCTTCCCGCACTGATCTGCCCGGAGCGGTGCCGGCGGATCTCATGCCACTATCGCTGAAGAACAAGCCATGAGTGCTATTCTTGCGCTGAGCAACGCCATCAAGCGCATCCTTGAGGTCGTCGCGCTTGCGTCGGGCTGGCTGCTGATCTTGCTCATGTTCGTAACGTGTATCGATGTTTTCAGTCGCAAGCTTGCCATCCCGATTCCTCTGACCAAGTTCCAGGAACTTGAATGGCATCTCCACACGACGATCTTTTCGATGTGGATGGGCTACAATTATACGATCAACGCCCACCCACGGGTCGACTCGTTCACCGAGAGGTTCGAGTTCCGCACCAAGGCATGGATCGAACTCGCGGGCTGCCTCCTCTTCGCTCTCCCGTACACCTGGGTCGTTGTCTATCACGGCTGGGATTTCGTACTGACGTCCTACTTGCAGGACGAACGGTCCGAGCAAGCCCTTGGCCTCGGCCATCGATGGATCATCAAGGGAATACTTTACATCGGTCTGTGGCTGCTGCTCGCCGGCATTGTGAGCGTCATGCTCCGCCTCGTCGTTTTCCTGTTCGGCCGCCGACCGCGGGAAGAGGTCGAATTGCAGATCGGCCACTCCGCGCTCGAAGTGTGAAGCACGCTTATGATCGATTGGTTCGCGGACAATTTGGCCCTGATCATGTTCGTCACGATGTTCATCGTGATCTTCTGCGGCTATCCGGTTGCGTTTGTGATGGGCGGGACGGCCCTGATCTTCGGCGCCATCGGTTGGTGGCTCGATGTGTTCCACTTTTTCAGACTGTCGAACATCCTGCTGCGCATGTGGGGTGGCGTGGCCGTCGATCCGGTCCTGGTATCGATTCCCATGTTCATTTTCATGGGAACAATTCTTGAACGATCAGGCTCGGCCAAGGACATGTTGCTAGCGACCGAGATCCTGCTGAAGCGGGTTCCGGGCGCGCTTGCTGCAGCCGTAATGGTGATGGGCACGATCCTCGCGGCTCCAATTGGCGTGGTCGGAGCCGCGGTTGTGCTGTTGTCCCTCATTGCACTGCCACAGCTGCTCGAGTCGGGATACGACAAGCGCCTTGCCGTCGGAACCGTCGCTTCGGCCGGAACGCTCGGCATCCTCATTCCTCCGGCCATCATGCTAGTAGTGATGGCTGAGATGCTCAATACATCGTCTGGAGCGCTGTTTGCCGCCGCGACGCTGCCGGGTTTTCTGCTTTCCGGCCTATATCTCGCCTATATCTTCATTGTCGCAATCATCAAGCCGAAGTGGGCGCCGAAGCTTTCGGCCGACTATGGGCCGCAATCACGTAGCGAATTCTGGCGCACCATGTGGAAGGGTCTGTTTCCGATGACCTTCCTCATGGTCGTGGTGCTCGGATCAATTTTTGCAGGCTGGGCGACGGCAACCGAAAGCGCCGGCGTCGGCGTGTTTGGTGCCTTCATTATCGCGTGGCTCAACGGCCGGCTGAAATTTCCCATGGTGAATGATGCAATCGTGTCCGCCTGCCGGGCAAACGGCATGGTGTTTCTCATCTTCCTCGGGGCGACCGGTTTTTCCTACGTATTTCGTACGCTCGGCGGCGACGAGCTTATGGTCGCGACGCTCGCCAGGTTCGGCATCGACACCAAATGGGAGATGCTGATATTCGTGATGGTCCTGATCTTCCTGCTGGGCTTTCCGCTGGAATGGATCGAGATTTGCCTGATCGTGCTGCCTGTGTTTGCCCCGATCTTGGCAAAATACGATTTCTCCGACCATCTGGGCGACAAGAGCTACCTGCTGTGCTGGTTTGGCACGCTCGTGGCTGTCAATCTGCAGACCTCGTTCATGACACCGCCTTTCGGCGCTACGCTGTTCTACATGAAGGGGACGGTGCCGGCGGGCGTAACCATGACGGACATTTACCGCGGGATGTACCCGTTCGTGGCGTTGCAGGTCGCTGGACTCATCATCTGCATGTACTATCCGGGCGTTGTGCTCTGGCTGCCGAAGGTGTTGGGCCTTCTCGATTGAACGTGATGCGCACAGGTGTGGCGGCTTCACCGCCGCTTCGACTTAGCGCTAGGTAAGATGCACTGGGTGATCGTCAATGGAGGAGGTTTAAGCGCATGACCACGCCTTACCCACGCAACATGGTCGGCTATGGCGGCAACCTGCCGGATCCCAAATGGCCGGGCGGCGCACGGCTCGCCGTCAACTTCGTGCTGAACTACGAAGAGGGATCCGAGTACTCGATACCCGAAGGTGACGGCGCGTCGGAAACGATCTTGTCGGAAGCAAACCTTGGCGCGGGTCTCGGAAAACGGCGCGACCTCGCGATCGAATCGATTTACGAATATGGCAGCCGCGCTGGTTTTTGGCGAATTCTGCGTACGTTCACCGAACGAAACGTGCCAATGACGGTCTACGGATGCGCGCTTGCACTCGAGCGCAATCCGCCGGCCGCCAAAGCCATCGCCGCCGCGGGGTATGATGTATGCTGCCACGGATGGCGCTGGATCGAGCACTACAAGCTCACCGCGGCCGTGGAGCGAAAGCACATTCGCCTGGCGATCAAGTCGCTCGAACAAATGATTGGGGAACGTCCGCTCGGCTGGTACTGCCGCTATGGACCGAGCGTCAACACTCGCCGGCTGATCGTCGAGGAAGGCGGATTTCTCTACGACTCGGACTGCTACAACGACGATCTGCCGTATTGGGTGGAGGTCAAGGGCAAATCGCATCTGGTGGTGCCCTACGCAATGGATACCAATGATGCCAAATATGCCGGCTCTCCCGGCTTTTCGACAAGCGATGACTTCTTCACCTACTGCAAGGACGCTTTCGACGTGCTGTACGCCGAAGGCGCGACATCTCCCAAGATGATGTCGATCGGCATGCATTGCCGATTCCTGGGACGGGCTGGTCGGACCGCTGGCCTAGCCCGCTTCATTGACTATGTACGTAGTCACGAGAAGGTTTGGATCTGTCGGCGGATCGACATCGCCCGGCATTGGATCGAGAACCATCCTTACGTCGGATCCGATGCAAAGCCGCCTGGGCGCGTTCCGCGCTAAGTGGCAAGAGAACGCACGCGGCACGCACAATCGCGATTTATCAGTACACGCCCTCGATCGCGGTCGTTCGAGGATGCAAACCCGCCGTGCTTAATCGCGCCTCGCCGCCAGGCTCGACAGCGTTTCATCGGCAGCGACTAAGGCCTGCCACGTCAGCACAGTAGCGAGCCTCAGCGCCTGATCGAGTTCGTCCGGGCGCACCTTGTTGCGCGTGTCGGCGGCGGTCAGTACGAGACGGAGATTGCTATCGGGTGCGTTGAATCCGGCGAGCAGCCGGATGGCGGGAATGCCGTGCGCCGCAAAATTGGCGTGGTCGGAATTGGCCATGAGCGGCAAGTGCGTTGCGATCGGCAGACCGCTCCGCGCGGCGGTGTCGTTGACCCAGGCATCTAGACGTTCGAAGCCGGACGTCAGCGCAGTCAATCCGAGTGCCCCGCCGACGCTGTCGAGATTGATGTTGATGACCATCAACCGCCGCGCGGCCTCGTCCATTCGTTCGAGCCAGATGTGCGATCCAATGAGGCCCCATTCTTCGGCGCTGAAGAGGCATATTCGCAAGCCGCGTGGACATCTGGATACGTGTGGCGCGAGCAGTCGTGCAAGTCCGAGCGCTACGGCCACGCCCGTGGCGTTGTCCATCGCGCTCTCGCCATGCGGATGGCCGTCGATATGAGCGCTGACCACGACCCAATCGAGGCCGCGGCCCGGCAGGTCGCCAATCAGCATGCGCGTCCGCGCAGGATGATCATCGCCGTCGATGACCATGCGGGCAGTTGGGAGGGTGTCGTCCGGCGAACGGCAGAACGCCTTCGCCGCTTCGACACCGATGCCGAGCGCCGGGATCCCGGCGCCGCCGTTGCGTCCGCTCGACCCCGATACGGCGCCGACGCCGGGTTCCGGATGTGCGATCAGAAATCCGACCGCGCCCATCTGCTGCGCCAACCCCAGCTTGACGCGGCGGTGCACATGCCCGGTCGCGAAAGAATATTCGTGGCGGACCATGACGATCCGACCGCGGATGCGGTTCGCGTGCCGCTCGAAATCCTCAGGTCGGCCCAAGCCGAGATCGAGGACTTCCGCCACTAGGCCCGCCGCCGATGCCGTGCCCAGAAGTGGCGTGCATTGAAGCGAAACGCCCGTCACCGCATTGGTCAGTTGCGCCGTCCGGCACCGCCAACCTGGATATTCCACGGGATCGTCGCGCACCTTTGCGGCCGGCACGGCCGCGAGCCGCTGCCGGGCGAAGGCCAGAGCCGCGGCTTCGCTCGCCGAGCCGGCAAGGCGGCCGCCCAGATCGCACAGTGATTGGAAGTCCGCCCACATCAGCGTGTCGTTGGGACTTACCGGTGGCGACAGACGCCCCGTCGATGCGGCGTCCGTCACGGGACGCTGATCCCGGCCGACTTGACGATATCGGCCCAGCGCGCCGTGTCGCTCGCGATCAGGGCTCGGAACTGCGCGGGCGAGGCATGAGACGCCGCGACGCCAAGTGGCGCGAGGCGCGTCGCGAACTCCTGCGAGTCGAGAATGGCTTTGAGTTCCCCCGTCAAGCGTGCGGCGATCTCGGACGGTAGGCCGGCTGGAGCGAGCACGCCCCACCAATGCTCGACGACGAGATCGATGCCACCTTCCCTGAACGTCGGAATATTCGGCTGTGTCCCCAGCCGCGTGTCGCTTGCGATCGCGAGCGCGCGAACGCGGTCGAGAACCGAACTCGCCGTCGCAAGCGTGGTGAAGCTCGACTGCACGTGACCGGCGACCAAATCGTTCATGGCCGGGCCGGCGCCACGAAACGGTACATGCACCAGCTTGATGCCGGTTTTGGCCTGAAAAAGCTCGGCGGTGAGGTGTGTGGCACTGCCGATCCCGCCCGAGGCGATGGTGATTTTCTCAGGGTTGGCTTTCGCGAGCGCGACAAAGTCCCGGACGGTCTCGGCCTTCACCGTCGGATTGACGAAAAAAAACATCGAAGCGGTGCCGATCAGACCGATCGGTGTGAAGTCGCGGACGGGATCGTAATGCACGCCCTTCTGGATCGCCGGGATGATTGTGTGCGGCATGTCGGCGAGCAGCAGGGTGTAGCCGTCCGGCGCGGATTTGGCCGCGACCTCGATGCCGAGGCGGCTTCCGGCGCCGGCACGGTTGTCGATGACGATTTGCCTGCCAAGCGATTTCGACAACCCCTCGCCCACAAGGCGGGCGAGCACATCCGAGCTGCCGCCGGCCGCGTATGGCACGATGAGGGTGATGGGATGATTGGGATAGGGCTCGGCCGCCAGCGCGGAGCCGGCCAGGGCAATGAGGGTAGCGAGAGCAAGCTTTGCTCGCATTCCAACTCCTTTTGCGCACAGGACCGGTGATCCCAGTCTAAGTCGTCACGCGGTGTCAACTGCTGTGTTGAACGCCTTGCTTTTACGCGCAGGGAAGGACCCGCAAATCCATTAGGTCCCCGCCGCGAACCAATGACACGCGCCAAGGTCCGCCCAGTTGTTGACCAGATGAAATCACGCGCAGTTCACCGTTGGCCTATTCCAGTCGTGGCAGATCCAAATCCTCCAAACTTGTGAGCTCCAAAAGCATCGAGCTGCCTTTTGAAGGACTCGGAAGGTGGCTGCGGCCGGCAGGAGTAAATCCGAACTCGCTGGCGATCCGGATCATGATCTCCACTTGGCGATTCACAATCGAGAGATATAGCGATTGGCCTGGATGGCCGTTTGGCGACCTCATCACAGTGCCATACCTCTGCAGTCCGTCGATACCTTCGACCCAGATTGCATACGCCGTGCAATACGCAGCCAGCAGGCCACGATCGACAGGCGTCAACCGGCCCACTGCGGCCAGCTCAGGGGCAATGCGGTCCCATTCTTGTCGCGCAATCGGACTGAGTTCCTGTGGACACTCGACTACGGGAACGGCTTTCGGTTCTTCCGCTGGAACTGGCCGCTTTTCCGGACCACTCGACTCTTCTTTTGAGGCGTTCTGCTCATTGCGTTTTTTTGCCACTGTCGTCTCCGTCATCTGAATGCCTTCGCTCCAGCGAGTCTTCGTCTGGCTCGTGATTAACCGGCTGTGGCCTGATCGACCGTTCGGCCAAGACTTCTTCAAATACTCGGCTATTACTAAGGAGAGTTGCCTTCTTGCCTGTGAAAGCTTCCCATCGCCGGACCGCGACGTCGACGAATGCCGGCTCCAACTCCATAGCCAAGCAGACTCTGCCGGTTGTCTCAGCGGCTATGACCGTCGTCCCGCTGCCCAGAAATGGGTCGTAGACGGCTTGACCGGGACTGCTGTTGTTCTGAAAAGGCCGCCGCATGCACTCGACCGGCTTTTGAGTGCTGTGTGACGTGTCGCAGTCCTGATTCCCGCTTGGGATCTGCCAGAGCGTTGTCTGCTTGCGGTCTCCAGTCCATTGACCCGTCGTGCGCACGGCATACCAGCAGGGCTCGTGTTGCCAGTGATAGTCACCGCGGCCGAGCACGAGCCGCTCCTTTGCCCATATAATCTGTGCGCGGATGTCAAAGCCCTGCCGCCGCAAGCTTTCGGCGACAGTGGTGGCGTGCAACGCGCCATGCCAGACGTAGGCTATATCCCCGCGGAAGTGCGCCCACGCCGCTTCCCAGTCGGCTTGCGTATCATTGGCGATCTTTACTCGTCGTACAGATTTGTTGAGCCCCGATCGGTGGCGCCAAGCGGGATCATAGTCGACGCCGTACGGTGGATCAGTGACCATGAGGTTGGGAGTAAAGCCGGCGAGTAGGGCAGAAACTGTCTTTGCGTCCGTACAGTCGCCGCAAGCGATTCGGTGAGCACCCGCACACCAAATATCTCCAATCCTAGTGACAGCATTCTCGGACAGCTCGGGAATTTCGTCTTCGTCCGTTAGGCCCTTGCCCCGTGGGGGTGCCAGCGCCTGCGCAAGTTCTTGAGTTGTGAATCCTAAAGCGGCCAAGTCCGCCCCGAGCACAGACAGATCCTTGAGCTCCAGGCGGAGCATCGCGAGATCCCAGCCGGCGTTAAGAGCAATGCGATTATCCGCAAGGAGCAGCTGCCGCCGCTGCACCTCGCTCAAATCGCTCAATACAATAACGGGCACTTCGTGCAGACCTAATTGGCGAGCAGCCGCCAGCCGGCCGTGACCTGCAATGATGTCTCCTTCAACACTGACAAGGATGGGATTAGAGAATCCGAACGCTCGAATACTGCCAGCGATTTCGGCGACCTGAGCAGGGCTATGCGTCCTGGCGTTGCGAGCCGATGGGATGAGACGATCCACCGGCCAAGACTCCAAACGCAAGGCGTTAGCGATGGACATTGCTTCGGTTCCTCTTCACACCCCCCCTCCCCCACCCCCTCCCCCCATCAGAGCAAAAAAAAATTCTGAATTTCGCGGAAATGAGCGCGTTCCCCCCGGCCGGTCGCACCCCCAAAACCCGTAGACTTTTAGACCCCCCTACCCCTCCGGCCGTGGCGACGGTTGTCACAGGCCGGGCACAGGCTGCGCAGGTTCGAAACGTGATCCGCGCCGCCGTCGCGACGCTCGACAACGTGGTCGACGACCAATCGGCCGCCGGCACCTCGCAAGGGTGTGCTGCAATCGCTTGCCGTACAGCGATAGCCATCCCGCGCAAGGACTCTGGCGCGCATTCGCTTGCAGGCCTGCGTGCCGTAATAAGGAT
>Ga0114129_10006018_pt1 | contig 17195 bp, 16 predicted proteins | sample RhiMetdeltSRZDD1_FD_80071 | JGI IMG/M metagenome (GOLD analysis project Ga0114129, IMG submission 80071) | Populus rhizosphere microbial communities from Tennessee, USA - Rhizosphere MetaG P. deltoides SRZDD1 (version 2) (version 2) | ecosystem: Host-associated > Plants > Roots > Rhizosphere >... | reverse complement strand
GGTCCACCCCAACCGAATGGCGGCCCCTTGGTCGATCATGTCGTCGGGGTAGCGCAGGGACTCGAAGCGGTCGAGCTGCTCTACGGTCGCTTGCCTCGCGCTCGATCCGAGATCAGGATGCCTGACAACCGCGGCCAACCAGAGCGACGCGAGGTTATGCCCGTACTTCCTCTGCCGAAGCTTCTCCAGTCCGATGTCGGTCACGAGCAGGCTTTTCAGCTCCATCTCGATCGCGTGGTGCAGCAGGTTGCCTGGTATGATGGACAGCTGCAGGGCTGCGGCCGCCCGGCCCGCAACGAGGTATTGGACGGCTAGCGCCATGAAGTGCCCCGCTGCTGCAGCTTCGACGTCGCCCATTTTCTCCGGTCCTGGGGACCGCACAGTCTGCACGTCACGTAAGGAAAGGCGGGAGGGCCAACTTCACAACTCACGGTTTCCACCATGCCGCCGGCCGGACCCGAACAGTTCCAAACAATGCTCTAGCTGTGCCAACTTCGGACGCGCACGGCGCTCATTTGGGCGGCTCGACGCGTGCATCCTGCGCTCCTTCTCCTCTGACAACGCGCAGAATGCGCACCTTTGCCCGCAGTCAGGCTTAGGCATCGACAAGCCGGACGAGGCTGTGTCCCTCGCCACAGGCCAGCCGCGTTTCGTCAGTCCCTGTATCGAGGTCCTTCGGGACGATCACTGACAATTTTTGCTCGGCAGCCTGAGGGCCGCCGACGCAGAGCAGCTCGTCGCGGTTCCGATCACGCATTGGGCTATCATCGACAGGATCAACGATAGCGCCGAGGCGAGTCTGCTGCGCGGTACGGCAAACGAACGGCAAACGGAGCAATGAAAGGGCCTCAGACTCAACAGGAAGTCTGAGGCCCTATGTTGTTGTTGGGTGCGGAGTGCCCGGAGCAGGATTCGAACCTGCATGGCCTTTCGGCCAGGGGATTTTAAGTCCCCTGCGTCTACCGGTTTCGCCACCCGGGCAATTGTACGACGCGCATCAACTTAAGTGCCTTTTCCCTGCCCTGCTCTTTTCATTCACAGCGCCGATTGCACTACCCACTGCACTACGTGGCGCTTTTCTGCCGCCGCGCCTGGTCCTGCTCGACCACTTCTGCCCACCGTTCCCGGTCGTCGCCGGTCGGGATGAACGCCCCGGAGGTCTTGAGCGTGAGCATCGGCGTGGAATGCCCGAGCTGTGCCTGTACCACCGCGACCGGTACACCAGCCCGAAGGTGAGTGACTGCCCAATGATGCCGGGCACGGTGGAGTGAGAGCGCGGGAGCGAGGGTCATCTCTTTCACCGCTCGGCCATGCGCCCGCGTGAGCCGCGTTTCGTCCTCTCGCCATGCGTCGGGAAACAGGTAGGCACTTGGGAGTTTGTCGCGGACGATGTCAGCAATGTACGGCCACGCCCACGAATCTATCCGCACTACTCGGTTCCGCCGATGCGCCTTCGTGCCGGCCGCGTGCACTTCCTGGGTGGCGTCGTGAACTTGTTCCCGACGGAGGGGAACGATAGCCCCCCCCAGCTCCAGCGCACCACCGTAGGCGAGCGCGAAGGCGGCTCGCAGCTCCGGCGTCGGTGCCCCGCCGATCAGTCGCTTCACCGTGGCCAACTCGTACCACTTGACCGGTGATTCGGTGGGCTTAGGCGCTTTCACCCTGAGCATGGGATTGTCCTCAAAGACTCCGCGCTCAGTGAGATAGTCGAAAAACACACTCCACGCCGAATGCACCCGGCGCAGTGTATTGGCTGAGACCGGCTTTCCGTGCTCGTCGCGATAGGCGTAGAGCCTACTCAGTAAGTAGGCCCGATTAACCCGCGAGCGAGGGACCGGCTCTCGTGCCGGGACCAACCAACGCAGTCGGTGCAACAGCTTCTCGACCGCTTTCGGTCGCCGAAGCCGGTATACATCAGTGAAATCGGGCACGAAGGCCGAGAGTTCCACGTCGGCCAAGTCCCGTCTAATGGCCTTGAGGTCGCCGTGAGTGCTGGTCCACTGGTCGTATAGCGCTCCGATAGCGAGGCGCCCGTTAGAACAGCCTCGAGCACATCCCACGCGCGGTACTTGGCTCGCTTACGCTCGCCGATGCTCGAGCATCTGGGTCCTTGGAAGGCATCGCTGTTGTACGAGCAGGGCTTTCCAAAGGAGAGAGATGCGGCCTTGGTCTCTCGGAACGAGGAGAGGTTCACGCGGCCATCTTCCCGGCGAACTCGCCAGCCAGTGCCATCGCTCTCTGAATGGCCAAGACCATATCGCCGCACACGGAGAGCGGCAGTTCGACGCCGGGTTCCTCCTGACGCCATTCACCGACCGTATCCCGGACCGTGTGCCGCAACTCGACCAGCGGAACGCCATTGCAGAGAATCACGGCGACCTCGACGCGCCTGGCGCCGAAGGTCAGCGGCTCGATGGTGAGTTCCGTGGTCACTTGGCCGCCGTCGCTTTCTGCTTCTCTCGCCAGGCGCGGATGGAAGCGAGGTCCACGACCCACCGATTACGGACCTGCAGTCCGGCCAACTCGCCGCGCAGCACCATATCCCTGGTGGCCGGATATCCCCTCTCCACCAGCATCGCCGCCGCCACGAGGGTGACATAGCCCGGCGGGACCTCTACTGCCTCCGTTCCCATTATCGCTCCTGTCCTGGGTGAGAAACGCAGAAAGCCCGCCCCACGTCCGAGAGAACGTGAAGCGGGCTACGGTCAGCATTGCCTGGGTGCATCGTTGGTGCCGCTAGAGCTGTTGGGACTACCGCCGCGCCCTATGCTCTAGGGCTGACTCACTGGCGACGGCCGGTCCAACAGGCTCCCAGGTGTTGCTGCGGTTTTTACACCCTGCCTCGTGGGCAGGCTGACACCGACAACAAGGATAAAAACCGCCAAGGCCAACACCGCAAGCCGGCCCCGTTACCGATGCGGGAGCAGCTTGGACGGCTCCGACAGAGGACGAGACGGCAGCGCCTAAAATCCCTTAATGAGGCGCGGGTGAACGAGCCTGCGCGTCTCCTAAACCACCGCTGGCCCTGGCGGACCTACGCTGCTCCTGGGCCGCCTTCCCGGTGATCTGGGTCGGAGATTCTACCCTCCCCGGCGTGATGTACGCTCAGCGCACGATATATAGAGCCGTAGGACCATTGTGGTAGCGGGGACTGGCGAATGCTGGCCCCCGCCGTAACTTTTCAGTGCCTTCCGAATGCGAGTTAGCTGGACCCAATGCATGCAGGATCGCACCTCGTCACCTGGCGAGGCGGGCAGTTTCGTTTCGATCGGCTTGAGGACCAGCAGGACCTCGCGTACATGAGCCCGGTGTGGGCCGTCTCCCGAGGCCGTGAGTTCATCGGGACGATGTCTGGTCTCGACCGGGAGACCACCAAGGAGTTCGAGGTTCGCTGCGTCAGTTGGCTCGCTGCGTTACTGGAGTAGCATACCCAGGACCAGGGCTAGGGTCCTCTACTGACCGGCAAGGGACTCCTTAACGGCGCCACCTACGGTGAGGTGTACCCCCGAATACCCCCATCGCCGTCCCCGGTAGGTTCAGTTTGCAGCCAGGGTGAGTCCGGGTGGCACGGAGCGGGATTGTGCGGTAGCTTACAGCCTCCTCCTTCGCCACCCTGCCGAGTCCGGCCGTCTTCGCCGGGTCCAAAGGCTCAAAGTGACCCCATCACGTGGCCCACACGCGGGCCCCTACATCGTTGTTGCCGACGAGGACCCAGAGTTGCTGGATGCGATGGTGCAGACTCTCCGAGGTACCGGGTATTGTGTCTTTCAGGCTTACAATGGGCGCGCAGCTTATGACTTGGCCCTCCACCTCAAAACCGTCGATCTCCTGATCACCAACACTCGGATGCCGGGCCTGCAGGGGCCGGAACTCATCCGTTACGTGCGAGAGCGGCTACCTGAATTACCGATTCTGTACATCAGGAATGGTGATCAACCGGCAACCCCGCCCGACGCCCTCCCTGCCGACCTTGGCAGAGCCATTTAGCGGTACGCAACTCGTGGATGCGGTGCGCGAACTGCTCGCTCGGGATGGTTGAGACGGAGCCGCCCAGCCTCCACGCCGGCAGGGGGTTTGTGCCATGCCCGCTCCGTGCGACTTCGTCTGATCCCGCTGGAAGGATGCCAGGATAATGCGACATGTCGGGAGATTCGGCCATCGAGGCTTCATTTTGCGGCTGAGCCCAGGGAACGCGCCCGGCTCTGTCATCGGAGTCCCGGCATCGTATTGGGAGATCGACTATGAGGGCCGGACCTATCCGTGGCGTCCGGTGCATCCCGAAGACGAAGCCGACCTGCCGCAACTCATGCGCAGCGCCATTGCCTATCTGAAAGGGGAATTGCAGCGGAGCCAGTAAGTACCGAGGTGGTTGGACGTGATAAATGATTTTCCGAACCAGACTACTTGAATTGGCCCAAAGAACCCGTTCGGCCCATGGAGGCACACATGCGGCAGATACTTGACATACTTTCTGCGCTGCTCGCGGACGAGTCGGGACAGGGGCTCGTCGAGTATGCGCTCATCATCGCCCTAGTTGCGGTCGGCCTCATCGCGATTCTGCTGGTGCTTCGCAACTCGATCGGTAACGTATTCAAGAACGCAGCCTCGCAGCTGAACAATGCGCCCACTGCCCCCTACGCACCCTGACTGCGGGAGACCGTGGCGGGGAAATGCGCGGTGTGTACGGATGAGCGATTAACGGGCGATATACGACGAATGCAGGGCGTTCTCGCAGGGCTGGCGATGGCTGGCCCTTGCCGTAGCTTTGCCGTACCGAATGCAGACTGGCCTCACTCGCGTGGCGTCCTAGCGAAATACGATTCTCGAACCAACAATTAAATAGCCCTCCTGACTCTGCAATCTCACCGCGGCCGGGTTTGTGGCCCGGATTCTCGTAATAGACGATGAGGCAACGGTCCGCTGGACCGTTGTCCGAATGCTCGCGTTGAGCGGGCACGAAGTCATCGAGGCTGCCGATGCGACGGTCGGGCTTCGTCTTTGGCGCGAGCAACGTCCGGACGTCATCGTAACGGATATCGCGCTGCCGGATATGACCGGTTTCGAGCTGATCGGCTTACTCCGCACCGAAGGGGAGACAGTGCCCATTATCGCGATCTCCGGCACCCTAGTGGTTAGCGATCTCGATCTGGTTGCCGATAGGCTCGGGATCGCTCTCTTGGGAAAGCCCCTTCTCCGAGGATCAACTGCTATCGGCCGTGGGCAAGGCACTTGCCGACAAAGGCCGGTAAGAAGCTTCCCTCGCGGGCTTCGCCGGGAGTGCTACCTACCGTGGCACCGATCATCCCGGTGCAGCGCTCCCATCCCTTCAATGATCCAGACTGGTTATTCGAGCCCAAGTACGACGGGTTTCGAGGCGGCGACTACGACGTTGCAGGCCCAGCATGCCACGGCCCGGGTGCTGATCTGCGCCACCCAGGACGCGTGGACGTGCGGCTCCGGCTCCTCGCACAAGCCAAGCGCCCGCAGGCGCTGAAGCAGCTTGTGCGGCTCTGCGCCCAGCGCCTCAGGCTTCATGTGAACGACGGCATCCGAAGCGCGACGAGCGTTGCGAAGTCCTGGTAGGGAGGCGCGCCTTTGTCATACGCCCTCCTCCATCTGCCGCTCCCTTCCTGGTTGCAATCACAGTACATCACCGGGCTCGACTTCGTGCACCGCCCGGCGCTCCGCGCTTTCTCCCCGGTCCGCCTACCAGTACCTTTACTACCCTCCCGTTTCATTAGAAAGTTATCTCGGCACGGCCGACCACCGGCCGTCGCCCCAGGGGGAGCGCGCATGACCTGGTTGCCTAGCTGGTGGGATTGGTACCTGTTCGCCGCGATCCTCTCGGGCCTGTTCGTCCTCTGGGGGGCCAGGAAGCGCCTCTGGGGGTTCGTCTTCTTCTACGTCGGGCTCCTGCTCGCCTTCTTTGGCCTCCGCGAACCGCGCAACTTCCCCCTCGTTTACATCGGGCTCGTGCTCGAGTTCGTGGGCGGTGGTATCATGGCTTGGCGGCACGGACGGGAGGTTAAGAAGTCCCGCTCAGTCGGCGGGTGAAGGATGACTCAGGGGACTATTCCCGACGACGGCTGCCTATTGCCGGTTCGCAATTGCTCGCCTCCCTCGGTCGAGCGCGGCCAATTACGCAAGCAAATCGGGCCGGGCTCAAAAGCCCGACCCGACCCCCTTGCACATCTTCGCTTCTGTTGACGCCGTCGGCAGTGAGTCGCCTCACCCAGGGGGACCGACGACGAGCTTACGATGCGACGCTGCTACTGGCCAGGCTGCGTCCGCCCTCACGTTGAGGGGGTGAGCCGCGGCCGTACCAGAGCGGCTACACCCGGTGCCGTGGCTGGGCAGGCAAGGCGAGCCAAGTGCGAGCTGGCAGTCTCAGCAATTCGTCCACCTTCTGGGTTTGTCACCCGGGGGTGACTTGCGTTCTAGAGGAACTCCTGGGCGGCGGCGGGCGAATGCAGGAGCACGATCTCTGAGTGCGCCGCACTGCTGTGAGGAAGAATGTGCCCGACGGGTTGCGACTCGAATGCGAGAGCGCCGAGTCGGACGAGCGCAGCCGTGGAAGCCCGTAGGGACTTCCGGGCCGCCGCGCGCACGCTACCTTCTCACCACCACCCCACAGCTCCGAGGTCTCGAATGTCAACGTCGCGCATCCTCGCCGTGACCGCCGCCGTGGCGCTCGCGGGCGCGCTCACAGCCAACGCCCAACAGGTATCGGAGAAAGCCAACCGGAATCCCAAGCTCATCACCACGGAAGAAGTGGAAGCGGCTCGCGTCAACAATGCCTACCAGGTCATCGAGAAGCTGCACCCCGAGTGGCTTCGCCGGACCGCTCGGCGTACAACCCTGGACGGCGGTCGGCCCCGGCCTCCGAGCAACAGCGGCTCCAGCGACGCCGACGGCGCGTCGCCGGCGTCGTCCGACGCCAACTACGTCCAGGCCAACGAGCCCCCGACCACGTCGGCGGTCTTCGTGGACGGCACTGAGATGGGAGGAGCCGAGGAGCTGACGCAGGTCCAGTCTAATCTGATTCTGGACATACGCTATCTGACCGGCAGCGACGCTGAGACCAAGTACGGGCCCCGCTTTTCGAATGGGGTAATCGAGGTGAGGCTCAAGACCCGTTGACCGACGGCCTCTACAGCTTCCGTCCCGTTCGGCCCTGAGTGAGGTACCGATGGGGCGCCCTGCTCGCGGGTGCCGTGTGGCTGCCCGGAGCAGCCGCGGCGCAATTCTCTCCCGTCGGCGTTCCCAAGGGCCTGCTTCGGGTCGAGCTGGATGGGGCGCTCGAAACGGTGGATCGTCGCTACTTCGGCGGAACATCGGAGGAGTTTGCGGCCGACCTCGCGAGTCCGGCGCTCGGCGCTGACCGCATCCCCGGTTTCGCGGAGGCCGATGCCGCGCTCGGACGAATCACCCAAGTTGGCGGTGCTCGCCTGAATCTCGGTCAGCTGACAGCGACGGCCCAAGGCTCCCGCAATTCGGCGGCAGTCGGCTTGGGCTTCGGTATCACCTCGCACATCAGCGTCTTTGCCCGTCTTCCACTCGCCCGGACCACCGTCAAAACGACCCTGACGCTGGACAGCACCTCGAGCAATGCCGGCATCAATCCGGCGGATCCGGTGTTTGGGGCTCAGGCCGGCGCCGCGCAGACCTCTCAGTTCATCTCCGATTTTACCGGCGCACTGCAATCGCTCGAGGCCCGACTTCAGGCCGGCGTGTACGACGGTGACCCAGCCGTCCGCGCGCTGGCCCAAAGCACGCTCAACTCCGGCACGGCACTCCGAAATGACCTCGCCGGTCTGCTGCTCGATCCTGCCACGGCCTCGACGTTTGTCCCGACCGCCGGAAGCCAGTTGGGGACCGCGCTGAACGCGCGGATTCAAGCGTTGCAGGCCACTCTCTCCGGCAGCCTAGGCGTCACTGGTTTCACGACTACACCGGCTCTGCCCGTGACTCGAGCCAGCCAGGACGCTCTCACCGCCTACCTGACCGATCCGCGTGGACCGATCGCCGGGCGGGTTGCCGAAGCACCGCTTTCCCAACGAGGCGATGCGGAGGTCGGCGCCGTGTTTACTCTGATTGACCGCTGGAACGATGATGCGAAGGGAACCGGCATTCGATTCGCCGTCAGCGGCCTATATCGCCTGGGAACCGGCTTTCCGGCGCGTCCCAGCTTTTTCCTCGACATCGGCACCGGTACCGGCCATGCGGCGTTGGGGGGAACCGCAACGGCGGACATCGGGGTTGGTCGCTTCGGAATTCGGCTGACCGGTGGCTATCTCCAGCAGAGACCTGCGGACGACTTGCTGCGGGTGACGCCACCGGACCAGCCCTATGCGCCATTCAACCACATCAAGACGGTGCGGGTGAATCCGGGTGATGCGTTCACGCTGGGCGCTCATCCCTTCGTCCGCCTCGTCCCCGGGTTTGCCATCCAGGCAGGCGTAGATCATCTGCATGAGGGTGCCGAGACAGTCGCATACCTGAGCGCTTCGGATTCAATTCCCGGGGTTCCTGCATCGGTCTTGGCACTCGACTCGGAAATTGGAGTGACGACCTTCTCCGCCGGCATCACCTACGCGACGCCCGGCATCAGCAAGCCGGGCGCGAAAGGCATCCCGGTGGACGCCTTCTGGACTCTCGGGCGGGTCGTGGCGGGGAGCGGAGGACGAGTTTCCAAGTTCCAGTCCATGCGGGGAGGCGTTCGGGTGTACTTCAGAATTTTCCAATAGGAGGCGGACCCTGACACCCCAGCGACGCCAGCCACTGTGCACATGGGGCGCACTCGCAGTCTTCACCGCGGTGCTGATCCCTCCGCCTGATCTGTTCGCGCAGAACACCGGTACAACGCGTCTTCGCGATCTTTCGCAACAGTTCTGGACCTGGCGCGCCGCGAACCAACCCGCTTCCGGCGACGACATTCCACGCATCGAGCGACCCAAAGACTGGACGCCCGATTGGTCGGCCGAAGCCGTGGCGGCCCGGCGGAAAGCATTGGCCGCGTTCGAGGGGGAGTGGCGGTCAGTCGACACGACGGGGTGGAGTCGTGCCGACCAGGTGGATTATCGCCTCATGGGTTCCGCATTGGCCCGGGTCCATTGGGAGCTGGACGTCACGCGTGGGTGGCGGCGCAATCCGCTGTTCTATCTCGATCAAACCGTTGGTGTCCTGCATCAGGACCTTCTTCGACCGCCGCCGTTCGACTCGGTGCGGACCAGCGAGCTGGTCCACCGGCTGGAACGGATCCCGCGTACGCTGGAAGAGGCGCGCGCCAACCTCACCGAGAGTCTTGCCCCATTCACGCGGCTCGCCGTTACGTCGCTGGATGGAATGGGGCCCCGGCTGGAAAGGGTGGGCAAGGCACTGGGACCATTGCTCGAGGGGCCGGACGCCAGCCGGTTGGCCACTGTCCTGACCTCCGCTAGTGCAGCGCTCGAACAGTATCGCAGGTGGCTGGAGCAGCGGATGGCAGGACTGCCTGAGAAAACCGCGATCGGTCGAGACGCGTACCTGGGCTTTCTCCGCAGCGTCGCGCTGGTCCCCTACACGCCGGAACAGTTAGTCCGGATGGCGCAACAGGACTGGGCCCGTTCCGTCGCCTTCGAGGCATACGAGCAGCAGCGCAACGACAGCCTTCCGAAGCTTGAGTCGTTTCCGACGCTCCCGGCTCAACTGGCGCAAGAGAAGGAGGACGAGCTGGCAATCCGCCGCTATCTCGCGGCAAAGGACCTAATCAGCGTTCCCGCTACGCTCAGGCACTATCGCACTGCTCCGCTTCCTCCCTATCTCGAGCCGTTGTCCGATTGGGGCGTGAATGATGACCTCACCTCCGCAACCCGACTCTCGGAGGACGGGGTGAGCTATCGTCCGCCCCCCGCGCCCGATCTAGGCTATTTCTATCGCGCGAGCGCCAAGGATCCGCGTCCCTTGATGGTGCACGAGGGGGTCCCCGGGCACTACATGCAGCTCGCGCTAGCCTGGGCTCATGAGGATCCCATTCGACGGCATTACTACGACTCGAACTCGAACGAAGGGATCGGCTTCTACGCTGAGGAGATGATGTTGCAGGCCGGGCTCTTCGATGACCGCCCCCGCACGCGCGAGATCATCTACAACTTCATGCGACTCCGCGCACTTCGGGTAGAAGTGGACGTGAAGCTCGCGACGGGAGAGTTCACCATTCCCCAGGCGGCCGACTACCTCGAGACCAGCGTACCGATGGACCACGCCACCGCGAGCACTGAGGCTGCTTTCTTTGCCGCCTCACCCGGGCAGGCCATCACTTACGAAATCGGCAAGCTCCAGATTCTCGCCTTTCTCACCGACGCCCGACAACACCTGGGCGATCGCTTCTCCCTGCGGAGCTTCCACGATTTCCTCTGGAAGAACGGCAACGTCCCGATCGCGCTTCAGCGCTGGGAGATGTTGGGCCTGGACGATGAGGTCCGGATACTCGACAAAGCGGGAGAAAGGGCGAAGGGAGAAAAGGGGGAAAAGGAAAAAGGCAGAAAGGTACCTTAGCTCACCCTTTCTCCCCTTCCCCCCTTCTCCCTTTCTCCCGCTTTACACGTAACTCAGCCACACATCCTTGCGTCTGGCCTTGAGCCGCGCGAACCACCAGCACAGCGGGTAGAGGGCCAGTACCACGCCAATCCAAATGGCATACACCGTCCCCAGCCCGAATCCGAATGTCTTCGGATAGAACAGGAAGAACACCCGCAGATCACCCGGCGCCGCCTGCCCGGTGATGGCGGCCGCGACCAGTGTGAGGCCATGGATGAGGTACAGGTGGACAACGTAGTAGAGGAACGGCACCCGCCCGTAGACCACGAAGAAGCGAACCACCGGCCCGGACGCACGATCCATCAGTCCAAGCAACACGAGCGCCGGCCCCAGCGTCATGAGGAGGTACAGCAGCGAAGGCGGATACTTGCTGGTGTTGAGAAACGAAAGCACGGTGTACACCGGGTCCGCCTGCGGCTTCCACGGGGATGGGTCGCCGTAGACGTTCAGCCAGCGAATCAGCACGAACGCCGCGGTCAATGCGAGCCCGAGCCACAGACAGAACCTCCGTCGCTCGTCCGGAGGCCGTTTCATCAGCGGCCCGAAAGCGTAACCCACCGCCATTACGCCCGCCCAGGGGATCAATGGATACGCGATCGGTGGGTTGAACACGTGCAGGAAGCTCCACAACCAGTCCCACGGGGTTGCCTCCGGCGAGATCACGCCGGCAATAGGACCCTGACCAAACGGGTTCAGAGCGCCGCTGGTCGCGGGAATGGCCGCCAGCAGCGGATGGGGATGGATGCCGTCCAGCAGGTTGTGTCCTACTATCAAGACGATCCCGATGCCCGCGATGACTCTGAGCGGGAGCCAGGCCAAACCTGCGAGCAGGATCATTGACCAACCGATAACCCAGATCACCTGCAGCCCGATGAAGCTCCAGGTGAAGTTGTAGGTCCAGCCCACGGTCAGCAGCGTTAGCTCGACGACGATCAGCCACAGACCACGACTCACCAGAAACCGGCTCAGTTCGGTCTTGTTGCGTCCGCGCGACGCCCAAAGGTAGGCTCCCGTTCCAGCAAGGAAGACGAAAACCGGCGCACAGAAATGGGTGATCCATCGAGTGAAGAAGAGCATCGGAGTGGTACGGGTGAGGTCGGTCGGGTCGAAGAAGCGGGCGTCGATGTTGAAGAAATCCCTGACGTGGTCCAAGGCCATGATCACCATGACCAGACCCCTCAGGAAATCCACCGAATCCAGCCGGGGGCGAGTGCTCTGGCTGGGAACGATAGAGGGCGCTTCCGCCAGCGTAGCGGTGGCCATGATCTCTCCGGCTAGCTAGTTCGACCTTTCTGCCTTGGTTCGACCGAGGAGCGCTTGTGCGTGGCGGCGAGCTTCCCTGCCCTCGGCGTCGCCCAGCATCCGCGCCAACTCTACGATACGGTCCTCTCCATGAATGAGTGTCAACTCACTGGTTGCTATGCCGGCCCGGGGTGCCTTCGACACGACCAGGTGCCGATCGGCCCGAGCGGCGATCTGCGGTAGGTGGGTGATCACCAGGACCTGACGTCGAGCAGCCACGGCCGCAAGCGCGTCGCCCACCTGTGCGCCTACCTCGCCGCCGATGCCCTGATCCACTTCGTCGAAAACCAGGGTCGGAATGGCGTCGTGCTTTGCCAGGACCACCTTGAGACCGAGCATCAGCCGGGATAGCTCGCCGCCCGAGGCGACCTTTGCCAATGGCTTTGCCTCGAGCCCAACGTTGAGTCGCACGGTGAATGCAACCGATTCCTGTCCGTAGCTGGAAGGCTCTTTCGCAGGGATCAGCTCGACACTGAGCTTTCCCCCTGACATGCCTAGGTTAGGAAGCAGCCGGCTCACCGCCCGGCCAAGCTGCTCGGCCGCTTGGTTTCGACTGGCGGAGAGTGTATCGGCCGCGGCCTTGAGCGCCGCTTCCGCGGCCGTGCGCCGGGCAGCGAGCGCACGCAGATCAGTGTCCGCCGTGTCCAGCAGGTCGAGCTCTTCCCCGGCCCGTCGCCGAGTCTCCAGGACGGCCTCGATGCCGGCACCGTGCTTCTGACTGAGCCGGGAGATGACGTCGCGCCGGCGCTCGACCTCGGCCAGGCGGACAGGATCTTCCTGAATCGATTCGGCGTAATCTCCAGCCAGCCGGGACAGCTCACCGAGATTGGCGAACGCGCCGTCCAGCAGCTCGCGCCACTCGCCCGCGGACGGATCGTTCTTCTCGAGCGCGCTCAGGGCGCGGTCAGCCACTGCCAGCGCCCGGAGAGCGGAACCTTCGTCGCCATCCACCGCCTCGACAATGCGACGTGCCTGTTCGGTGAGCGCTCCCGCCTGGCCGAGGCGGCGGGCCTCGAGGTCGAGGGCGGCATCCTCACCGGGACGGAGCTTGGCGCGGTCGATCTCCTCGACCACGTGCAGCAGATAGTCTGCCCGACGCCTCACTTCATCACGGCGAGCGGCGAGGTCGGCCTCCTGCGCTCGCAATGCCGCAAGCGCAGCGTGGGCCTCCGCCATGGCCGCACGCTCGCCCTCCGCGTGACCAAAGGCATCCAGGATGTCACGTTGAGCGTCGGCCCGAAGGAGTGACTGGGTCTCGTGCTGGCCATGCAGATCGACCAGCACTGCACCGAGCCGCGCAAGCACGCCTGCGGTGGTGGGACTGCCGTTGACCCAGGCACGGGAGCGTCCTTCGATCGAGATCTCCCGTCGGACGATCAGCCGCCCTTCATCGAGGTCGAGGCCGTGTGACTCGATCTCGCGCCGAACCGGAGGCTCCAGATTCTCGAATGCGCCCTCGACCACCGCCTTGGTCGCTCCGGGGCGCACGCTCGAGCTGTCCGCCCGGTCGCCCAGGAGCAAGGCGAGGGCGTCTACCAACATCGACTTGCCTGCTCCGGTTTCGCCGGTGAGAACGTTGAGGCCGGCTCCGAGCGGGAGCGTCACATCGGCGATGGTGGCGAGATCGCGAACCCGAAGCTCGGCGATCACCGCGGGCGCTCGCGCTCCGACAGATCACCCCACTGGAGCTTCTCTCGCATCCGGGTGAAGAATCCGTCGCGTGCCAGCCGAACCAGCGATACAGGAGAAGTCGAGCGACGGACGGTTACGGTCTCGCCCGCGACCAGTGTCGTTCCGGTCTGGCCGTCGAACGAGACCAGGAGATCTTCGGCCCAGCCTTCCATCGGCTGAATCACGATCGTATAGGATGCGGGCACGACCAGCGGTCTCACAGCGAGCGTATGCGCACAGATCGCGGTGACGACCATCGCCTCTACGCCGGGCACGACAATCGGGCCGCCGGCGCTCAGGCTGTACGCGGTAGACCCAGTGGGCGTCGCGACGACAATCCCGTCCGCACTGTACGGCCCGACGTTCTCGCCTTCGATCAGGACATTCACCCGGATCACCCGGGCAACGCCACCCTTGTGGATCGCCACGTCGTTCAGCGCTGTCTGGATGTGACGGACCTCGCCGAGACCGGTGGCGATCTCGGCGGTGAGCGCCTGGCGCCGCTCCACGATGTAATCACCCGAAACCAGCGCATCGAGTGCCTGACCCAGCGTGTCCAGAGTCGCTGTCGTCAGGAAGCCGACCCGCCCCAGGTTGACGCCCAGAATGCAGGTGTGCAGGTCGGTGAGCAGACGAGCGCCGCGGAGCAGCGTACCGTCTCCGCCGAAGGTAAGCAATGCGTCGAGCCGGACCGTGTCGAGGTTGGGAATCGGACAAGGCCAGAATGGAGCAAGCCTGGGCTCGGTGAACAGCGTAATGCCACGGGGCGGCGCCTCGCGAGCCATGCGCTCGAGCACGGCTGCGAGATCTGCATACCGCGGATTGCCGACGACCCCGACCTTCATCGCGCCTCGAGGCTCTCCTCGTGAAGCAGGGCCGCGATCCGACGAGCGATCCCCTCCGGCGTGAGCCCAAACGTCTGCAGCTGTTCGGCACGAGGCGCCTGCTCGATCAGGCGATCGGGAACGCCCAGTGCGACCACTCGAACTTCAGGGTGCGTCGTCTGCAGCGTCTCGGCGAGGTAGGCGCCAAACCCGTTGACCACCGTACCCTCTTCGATGGTCACCAGCACGCGATGTCGCTGAGCAAGCGACTCGAGGAGCCCCAGGTCCATCGGCTTGAGGAACCGACAGTTGATTACCGCGCAGTCCATGCCGTCGGCAGCCAGCAGCTCGGCGGCTCCCAGCGCAGGCATCACCATCGTGCCAACGGCGAGAATACCCACGTCTCGCCCGCGTCGGAGCTGCTCCCACGTGGCGTAGGGAACCGCGGGGACGTCGGCCACCGGCCGCGGCTCCGCGGGAGCCTTGTCCCGCGGATACCGGGTGGAGAACGGACCGCCCTGGTGTGCCAGTGCCGTCTTGAGCAGCCCGATCAGCTCGTCGCCATCCTTGGGCGCGGTCACCGTCATCCCCGGCACCGCCAGCATGTATGCGATGTCATACAGACCCATGTGGGTCTGTCCGTCTTCACCGACCAGGCCCGCTCGATCGAGAGCAAAGATCACGGGCAGGTGCTGCACAGCGACGTCATGGATGACGTTGTCGTAGGCTCGCTGAAGGAAAGTGCTGTAGATCGCGACGATCGGCCGGATTCCCTGCGTTGAGAGGCCCCCGGCGAAGGTGACCGCGTGGCCTTCCGCGATCCCGACATCGAAGAAGCGGTCGGGCCACTTTTTTTGAAAGAGATTGGTGCCCGTGCCCGAAGGCATGGCCGCCGTAACCGCAACCAGCTCGGGATGCGCGGCGGCGAGCGACGTGATGGCGTCGCCGAACACCTGAGTCCACGCGGGTGGACCATTCGCCTTCTTGCGAGGCTCGCCGGTCTCGGGGTCGTAGGCCGCTAGCCCGTGCCATTTCTCCCGGTTCGCCTCCGCGAAAGCGAAGCCCTTCCCCTTCTCGGTGATCACATGAACGAGGCGAGGTCCGGTGAGCCCGCGGACGAAGGCGAGCGTGTCGCAGAGCTTCTGCACATCATGGCCGTCGATCGGCCCGAAGTAACGCAGCCCCAGCTCCTCGAACAGCATACCCTGCGAGAAGAGGTTTTTGGCACTCTCTTCCAGGTTCTTGGCAAAGTCCACCACGCTCTCGCCGAACACGCCGCCCAGCGCAAACGTGAGATGCTTTACTTGCTCGCGCAGTGCGTTGGTTCGCGGGTTGGCGACGATGCTGCCGAGCATCTTGGAGATTCCACCGACATTGGGCGAAATCGACATGCCGTTGTCGTTCAGGATGACGATCAGATCACGATCCGAATGCCCCGCGTTGTTCAGACCCTCATAAGACAGCCCGCAGGTCAGAGCTCCATCTCCCAGCACCGCGATGACCTTGTGGGTCTCGCCCTTCAGGTCGCGAGCGGTGGCCATACCAAGCGCCGCCGAAACCGCGGTACCCGCGTGCCCCGCCCCGAACTGATCGTGCTCGCTTTCGGTCCGCTTGAGGAAGCCCGAGATACCGCCGGACTGGCGCAGGCTCGGAAAGGCATCATTCCGCCCGGTGAGCAGCTTCCAGGGATAGGCCTGATGCCCGACGTCCCAGACGATCTTGTCGCGGGGAGAATCGAACTCGTAGAGCAGCGCCACCGCCAGCTCGACGACGCCAAGGCTTGCGCCGATGTGGCCACCCGTCACCGAGCAGCATTCGATCATACGCTCCCGGATCTCGCGGGCGAGCAGGGGCAGCTGGTCCCGACGCAGCCGCTTGAGATCGGCGGGAGAGGAAATGGTAGCCAGCAGGGACATGGGGCCTCGGGGTAGAGCTATCAGCTATCAGCTATCAGCTATCAGCTATCAGTTATCAGCTATCAGCTCAGCTTCCGCCGAGACTGATAGCTGATAGCTGATAGCTCTCACTCAACTACTTCTCGTCACAATATAGTCCGCCAACGCCGCCAACGACCCCGTCGGCACTCCAGCCATCTCCAGGTGCGCCACGGCCCGCCGCACGAGCTTCGCTGCCTCTGAGCGCGCGCCGTCGATCCCCAGCACCCTGACATATGTCGACTTGGACAGAGTTGCGTCGCGTCCGGCTGTCTTCCCCAACTGGACGCTGGTGGCGGTGGCATCGAGCACGTCATCTGCGATCTGGAAGGCGAGGCCGATCTCTTCGCCGTATCCGGCGAGCGCGGCGATTGTGCTCGGTGGTGCAGCAGCAGCGAGACCACCCAACGTGCACGCCGCACGGATCAGCGCGCCCGTCTTCCCGCGATGGACTGCCATCAGCTCAGGCAGCTCCAGAAGGCGCCCCTCTGCGAGGAGATCGAGCCACTGGCCGCCCACCATGCCTTCGATACCGCCTGCCTGAAACAGCTCAGCGGCCATGTTGCCCAGCCCGGTCGCGTCCAGCTCGAGATCCCGCGCTGCTTCCGCGAGCACCATCGCCGCGACCGGGACTAGCAAGTATCCCGCGCGGGTGGCGGCCGGCACGCCGAACTGGCGATGAGTGGTCGGCCGGCCCCGCCGCAGGTCGTCGTCATCCATACACGGAAGGTCGTCGTGCACCAGCGAGTAGGCGTGCACGGTTTCCACGGCGCCGGCAACGCCGACTATGCCGGCACTTTCTCCACCCGCCGAGCGGAAGGCGGCAACGACCAGAGCTGCGCGGACTCGTTTGCCGGGACTTCGGAGCGCGTAGGCCAGAGCAGCG
>Ga0114129_10006017_pt1 | contig 17197 bp, 14 predicted proteins | sample RhiMetdeltSRZDD1_FD_80071 | JGI IMG/M metagenome (GOLD analysis project Ga0114129, IMG submission 80071) | Populus rhizosphere microbial communities from Tennessee, USA - Rhizosphere MetaG P. deltoides SRZDD1 (version 2) (version 2) | ecosystem: Host-associated > Plants > Roots > Rhizosphere >... | reverse complement strand
TTTCAGGCTCCTGGCGCCGGCGCCAAGTACCGATTGGGAAATGAAGCCGAGACGTATGGCGAGTTCATCCTGGTCAACAACTGGGTCAACCCGGAACGGACCACCGACAAGGCCTGGTTCCACACCGAAGTCATGCTCGAGGCCAATACCTCGAACGCCGCCAGCTATGCGAATTTCAACGGCGCCGTTGGCAACGACCAGTTCCGTTTGCGGGAGGCGTTCGTCCGCGGCGGCCATCTGTTCGATCGCCAGCCGGACGCCAAATTCTGGGCAGGCGAGAGGTACTACCGCCGCCAGCACGTGGAGATCAACGATTTCTACCCTCTCGACATGAGCGGCTACGGCGGCGGCGTCGAGGATCTGAATCTCAGGGTCGGAAAGATGGCCGTCGCGTATCTGGCCGGCGCCCGTCCCGATGTGGCGACGCAAAACGGCAATTACATCAAGAACAACCTCGACGTCCGGCTCTATGACCTGAAGGGAGCGGCGGGCATCTGGGCCGGATGGTTCGATTTCGCCACCAGCCGCGGCGGCACGACAACAACGGGTTCGATCATTCCCAACAGCAATGGGTACGGCGTCGGACTCCGGTATCAACGCCTGAAGTGGCGCGGCGGCTTCCAGGCGATCGGCATCCAGTACGGAACCGGCGCGGCGAGCAATTTCAACGCGACGATCGACGACCCGACCCCCTTCGTCGACCGGAGCGCCCGCCTCCTGATCACCGGACAGCTGCTGTTCCAGCCGGGCGACAGGTTCGCCATCATGCCGATTGCGATCTATCAGCGCACCAAAGACGGGAACCCCGAACAGGAGTGGAACCAGTGGATCTCATTCGGCGCCCGGCCTGAGGTGTTCTTCACCAAGTTCCTCTCGGTGGCGGTCGAGGGCGGCTTCGATCACACGCGCAGCGGCAGCGGCCAATACGAGGGCTGGCTTCGCAAGGTCACGATCGCGCCACAGATCGGGGCTGGCCGCCAGTTCTTCAGCCGCCCGGTTCTTCGCGGCTTCGTGACCCTTGCGAACTGGTCCGACGGATTACGCGGGTTCGTGGGCGGCACTCCGTTCAACACCGACAGGGACGGCGTCACCTACGGAGTCCAACTGGAAACGTGGTGGTGAGATCAGAGGGTGAGCCATGACAACTCTGCAGACGAGCAGTGCGCCAGCGACCGAGGCAGCCGCGCCGAACACGGCGACCGCCTCCTCCATTCGTCCCCTGGCGATTGTCACGACATTGTTCTTCATGTGGGGCTTGCTGACTTCATTGAACGATGTGTTGATCCCGCACCTGAAGTCGATCTTCGACCTCGGATACGCGAGCGCCATGCTCGTCCAGTTTGCCTTCTTCTCGGCCTATTTCCTGTTTTCGATTCCGTGGTCGAAGATCGTGGACACGATTGGTTATCAACGGACCATGGTCGCTGGTCTGTTCAGCATGGCCGCGGGTGCGTTGCTATTCGTTCCAGCGGCATCGCTGGCTTCGTTCCCGCTGTTCCTGTGCGCACTCATCGTTCTTGCCGCGGGCATCACCGGTCTGCAGGTCGCGGCCAACCCGTATGTCGTGGTGCTTGGTAAACCGGAAACGGCCTCCAGCCGTCTGGATCTTGCCCAAGCCTTCAATTCGCTCGGCACCTCGATCGCCCCAAGCCTGGGCGCGCTGTTGATCCTGAGTGCGATGCCGTTGAGCACCGCGCAATTGCACACACTCTCACCGGAGGCGCTGCAACTCTTTCGCGTGCAGCAAGCTGCCAGCCTGCGAATGCCCTACCTCATCGTCGGCGCCGCCCTGGTTCTTTTGGGTGTGCTCATCGCGACCTCGAAGCTGCCGAGCATCACCACTCCGACGTCCAGCCAGGGAGACACCGGCAGCGAGTCAATCTGGCGCCACCCGAATCTGATGTTCGGCGCGCTCGGCATCTTCGCCTACGTGGGCGCAGAAGTCTCGATTGGAAGTTTTCTTGTGAACTATCTCGGTCAAACGAACATTGGCGGGCTGTCTCCACAGGCGGCGGCATTCCACGTGTCGTTCTACTGGGCTGGCGCGATGGTCGGCCGCTTCATCGGAGCAGGGTTGCTGCGGCGAATCAAGGCCGGTCGTCTCCTCGCGGTCTGCGCGGTCAGCACAACAGTCCTGGTCGCCGTCTCCATGCTGACCACCGGCCAGGTGGCGATGTGGAGCATTCTCGCCGTCGGGGTGTTCAACTCGATCATGTTTCCGACCATTTTCAGTCTTGGCGTTGCCGAGCTCGGGAGTCTGACAGAACGGGGATCCGGCATTCTCAACATGGCCATCGTTGGCGGGGCGATTCTGCCGCTCATTCAGGGCGTCATCGCCGATCGGATTGGCATTCAGCACGCGTTCTTCGTGCCCGTGATCTGCTACCTGTACATCGTGTTCTACGGACTGAGCGGATCGAGACCGAACAGCGAACGGTTCGTCAGTGATCGTGCGTTGGCGCACTCGACTGGCGAGGTCGCGTCAAGCGTGAACCTGACCGGCGTTTTAGGAGGGGTTGGACATGTTGATTGCGGGCGACATTGGCGGGACAAAAACCGATCTGGCGATCTACTCGACTGAGTCCGGGCCCCGTGCACCGCTGGCTCAAACAGAAGTGCCGAGTGCCGACTACCCGAGTCTGCAGGCCATCGTCGCAGAGTTTCTCGCGACGGTGAACATGTCTGTCGACGTCGCCTCCTTCGCGGTCGCCGGTCCGGTGATCGAGGGGCACGTGAAGACGACCAACCTCCCATGGGTGATGGATGAAGTCACGCTGGCTCGGGACTTGAATCTGAGAGCCGCGCATCTGATGAACGACCTCGAAGCGGTCGCGCGGTCCGTGCCTGTCTTGCAGGCGGCCGACCTCGTGACGCTCAATGAGGGCGAGCCGGTCGTCACGGGCCCGATCGCGGTGATTGCGCCCGGGACAGGGTTGGGCGAATCGTTTCTCACCTGGAACGGTTCGCAATATCTGGCCCACGGCTCGGAGGGTGGCCACTCGGATTTCGCGCCGACCGACGAACGGCAGATTCACCTGCTCGAGTACTTGCTGCAGCGCTGGAACCACGTTGGCGTCGAACGGGTCTGTTCGGGAATCGGTGTTCCAAACATCTATGACTATCTGCGCGACGAGGAACAGATAGCTGAATCGCCCGACGTTTCCCAAGCGATTGCGTCAGCCAAGGACCGCACCAAAGCGATCATCGCAGCTGCCACTGACCCCCACAAGCCAAGCGCGTTGTGCCGGGCGACCGTCGACATCCTCGTGTCCATTCTCGCGAGCGAAGCCGGCAATCTGTTCTTGAAGGTCCTGGCCACGGGCGGGGTGTACGTCGCCGGCGGCATCGCCCTGCACGTGTTGGATGCCCTGCAGGAACCGCGTTTCATGCAGACCTTTGCCCGAAAGGGTCGCTTCCAGAAGTTGATGGAGCGCGTTCCCGTTCACGTCATCACCGCACGCGGCGCGTTGGTTGGCGCGGCCGCATACGGCCTCGAGAACCTCGAGAGATCAGTCGGAGCCATACGCGCATGAGCGGGACCTTTCCGATCGTCTACCTGGCCAGGCACGGCGAAACGGCGTGGACGATTACCGGTCAACACACCGGGCGCACCGACCTTCCGCTCACCGAGCGCGGAGAGGACATGGCGCGGCGGCTCGGAGAGCGGCTGAACGCGGGCACATTCGCGAAAGTGTTCACAAGTCCGCTGCAGCGCGCCGTACGGACGTGCGAGCTGGCCGGATTCGGCGCGGTCGCTGAGATCGATCGAGACCTCCTCGAATGGGACTACGGAGAGTACGAAGGGCGCCTCTCCACTGACATTCTCGCCCAGCGCCCCGGCTGGCAGTTGTTCCGCGACGGCTGCCCCGGCGGGGAATCGCCGAGCCAGGTGGCGGCGCGAGCAGATCGTGTCGTCGAGCGGGTGCGCCGGGTCGGCGCGGATGTGTTGCTGTTCTCCAGCGGCCACTTTCTGCGAATGCTGGGCGCGCGATGGATTGGCGCGCCACCAATTGTCGGGCGCTCGTTGATGCTGAGTACGGCGAGCTTGAGCAGCCTGAGCCACGAGCACAGTACCGATCCCGCGATTCGCCTCTGGAACGACACGGCTCACATTCGGACGTCACACGGGCACGAGCGTGTTCTGCTGTCGTCTCCGCCTTCCGCCTTCGCCACGGGCTCCGGCGGACGCCATGTCTGACACCGGCGCGGCGCTGTCGCGCGCGATCCGGCGTCATCTGGGAGATGGCGGTGGTCTCGTGCGTCAGGCGTGTACGGGGGGTGCATCAAGACATGCAGCGGTGCATCCAGCAATACACGTGTGGCGTGACTGCGGCGTCAGATGTCACGCGTTCGCTCCGGGATCGGAGCTTGCGTAGGGATTCCGCCATGAGCGATTCGTCAACGCCGACTGTCGTGATCGTTGGTGGAGGCTTCGCCGGTCTCTCTGCCGCGAAAGCCCTGAGGGGCGCGCCGGTCCGCGTCGTCCTCATCGATCGCACCAACCATCACCTGTTCCAGCCGCTCCTCTATCAAGTCGCGATCTGCGCGTTGTCGCCGGCGCAGATTGCGGTGCCGATCCGCGAGATCCTGGCCTCGCAGCGGAACGCCACCGTCATCATGGGCGAGGTCGTCGGGGTCGATAAGGCGAATCAGCTCGTGTTCGTCAGCAACGAAGACCGCGAGCGCGTCGAGCTGCACTACGACTACCTGATTCTCGCGACCGGCGCGACCCACAACTATTTCGGTCATCAGGAGTTCGCGCCGTTCGCACCTGGGCTGAAGAGCCTCGCCGACGCCGAAGCGATCCGCAACAGGATTCTCCGCGCGTTCGAACAGGCCGAAGTAGAGGAAGATCCGCGCGCCCATCGCGATCTCCTGACGTTCGTCATGGTCGGCGCGGGGCCCGCGGGCGTCGAGATGGCGGGCGCGCTCGCCGTCCTGATCCGCCAGACGCTGCGCGGTCAGTTCCGGCGCGTCGACCCGGCATCGGCCCGCGTCGTCCTCGTCGACATGGCGAACAAGGTGCTCGGGTCCTACGCCGACGATCTGTCCGAAGCCGCGAAGCGGCGGCTCGAGCGGCTCGGGGTCGAGGTGCGGCTTGGCCACGGCGTGGATCAGGTCGACGCGGAGGGCGTGATCGTCGCCGGCGAACGGATCGCCAGTCAGACGGTGATCTGGACTGCAGGCGTCGCGCCGTCGCCCGCAGGGCGATGGTTGAACGTCCAGACCGATCGCGCCGGCCGCGTGCGCATTCAACCCGACCTCACCGTACCAGGGAATCCGGAAGTCTTCGTGCTTGGCGATACGGCGACGCTCGACCAGGACGGTAAGCCGCTTGGCGGGGTCGCGCAGGTCGCCATGCAGCAGGGACGTTATGCCGGCCGCCTCATTCAGCGCCGCGTGACCGGCCGGCCCGCGCTCCGCCCGTTTCGATACTTCGACAAAGGCACCATGGCCGTTGTCGGAGAGGGCTACGCCGTGCTGGAGACCGGCCGCATCCATCTGAAGGGCATCGTGGCGTGGATCCCGTGGATGGCGGTGCACATCGCCTTTCTCGCCAGGCCGGGTTTACGGATCAGCGTCGTGCTGCAGTGGGCGTGGACCTTTCTGACCGGCCAGCGGGGCTCGCGGTTGATCGTCACCGGCGCCGAGCCGGCACGCGCCGCCGCCAAGCTGCCGCTCGCGGCGTCGATGATCGGATCCGATGGTCACTCCTGACCTGATGACCGCGCCGCCATGTCACGAGCCAGCCGCTTCTCGAGACCATTCCGCATTGTTGACGGCGACAAGTTCCGGCTCAGGGACGTCGATCCCGAGAACACCGGCGAGCTGAATTCAAAGCAGGAGGTCGCGGGCCTGCTCGAGCGCGGCGTCGCGCGCCTGAGCGAGCTCCAGGAACGCATGTATGCCCAGGATCGCTGGGGCCTGCTTCTGATCTTTCAGGCGATGGACGCCGCCGGAAAGGACAGCACCATCAAGCACGTCATGTCCGGCGTCAATCCTCAGGGCTGCCAGGTCTGCTCCTTCAAGGCTCCCTCGGCCGAAGAGATCAATCACGACTTTCTGTGGCGGACGTCACGGTCGCTGCCCGAACGCGGCCGCATCGGCATATTCAATCGCTCCTATTACGAGGAAGTCCTGATCGTTCGGGTGCACCCCCGGATTCTCGGCGGCCAGCGCCTGCCCTCGTCTCTCGTCACGAAACATATCTGGAAAGAGCGCTACACCGACATTGCCGCCTTCGAGCGGTACGTGACACGCAACGGCATCGCCATACGGAAGTTTTTCCTGCATGTCTCGCGCGCCGAACAGCGGCGGCGGTTTCTGCGGCGGCTGAAAGTGCCCGAGAAGCACTGGAAGTTCTCCGCGAACGATGCCCGGGAAGGCGACCACTGGAGCGACTACATGAAGGCGTACGAGGACATGATCCGACACACCAGCTTTCCACACGCGCCCTGGTACGTGGTCCCGGCCGACAACAAGTGGTTCACCAGGCTCGTCGTCGCCGCCGCCGTCATCGACGCGATGGAGGAAATGTCCCTGTCGTTCCCGAAGGTCGATCGCGCGAAACGCAAGGAGCTCGCCCAGGCGGAAGCGGCGCTCAGCGAGGGCTGAGGAGGACCGATATCCCGGTCCGAGCGGCTACTGATTGGGTGTGACGTTCGCCGCCGACCGCTCGATTCCGACGATGTCGAGCTCGCCATGCCGGTCGCGTACCGTGACGAGAACCGGTGCGAGCCAGTCTTTGTGGTCCGGCTGGACGGTCTTGATCGACGCGATCGCGTAGCGGAATCCACTGGCATCGGCCGGTCCCCAGGCTTCATCCGGGATTGCCAGCCGGGGCGCATTCGACGCGAGCTCGTCGCCGGCGGCGCGTTCGGTCCCGGCGGTGTTGTCGAGTGCCAGCCAGCGGGCCTGGTAGCTCGCAGTCCCCGCCGCGACGTGCAGACGCATCGCCGCGTTCTCGAACGTGAGCTCGGCGCCGGTCGACGTTCGGGTCACGGCGAACCGGTCGATCGGATTCGTCCGGACAATCCAGTAGGCCACCACCTTGTCGCGCCGCCGGATGATCACGTCGGTCAGATATCTCGCCGCATCCGGGTTGGAGAGCTCGCCGGTGCCGACGATCGCCTCGATCATCTGATCGCTGAAGCGCGAGGCAATACTGGCCGCCCAGAATCCGTCGGCGGCATCCATCTGATCGAACGCCGGCTGGGGGTACTCCGTCTTCCACTTGCTCGGCTCGAAGAAGTCGGCTTCGATGTTGCCCAGTGACGGATTCGAAGGATAGGGGACCTTCATCCAGGCGCGGGTCCACAGCCCGAACGAGACCAGCCCCCTGGCGATTTTGTCGCCCTCGATCAGGTACTCGTAGCCGCCGCGCGGTTGCTGTGCCGACGTGCTGCCACTGCCCAGGTTGGAGCCGAAGTCCTGCAGATAATGTCGAATGTAACGGCCGCCGTGGTCCTGGACATAGGTGTCGATGCTGTTGATCGACCGCGCATCGTCGTGATTCAGCCAGGCCGCGAAGACGCGCAGTCCGCGGAGCTCGCGCCGGCGCTCGTGGGGATAGATGTCGTTGGGATCGTCGGGCCGCATGCCCGAGTATCGGTACTGGCCCACGACCTTCCCCGGCACGTATCGGCTCGCCAGCGCGCGAATCGATCCATCCGTGGCGCGCGGGACGTTCTTCAGCCACTGCTCGACGTCGGCCCTCTCAATCGGCCGCTTCTTTCCGGACTCTGTCCGGATTCTGGCGCCTTCCGCGACGGTCAGTCGGGAAGGCTCGAACGTCACGATGAAGTCCTCCGGGACGTGGTAACCGATGGCATGAAAGATCTTTGTCGAGATCACTTCAACCGAGGAGGGCAGCTCGGGAAACTTCGCGGGATCGAGCTTGATCATGTAGACATCACCGCGGCCGTCGCGAATCGTGAACTTCGGCGTGATGCCGGAGTCGGGCCGGCCGGTGACGTGCCATGTCCCTGGCGCCGGGCCGTCGACCTGATTCGGACCCCGGACCACTTCTTCGATCGTCATGTCGTTCCGGCCGATCCGGTTGGTGAACCAGCTCGAGTCCGGCACTTCCCCTAGGGTGTTGACGTTGAGCGCCGGGCCGCGCGATTGCACCGACCCGCCGAACGTCTCGTTCAGGAACTCATAGCTCTTCGACAGGTCGTAGGCGGCGACCGGCGGAATATCGCGGGTGTCCCCGTCGCGCCAGATGGGATCGTCCGGATAGAACCGTCTCTCCGGGCTCTTCGTCCACGATTCGAGCTTCTGCGCACCGAGCCGCGGGGCGGAGGCGACCGCGACGCCGATGGCGGCGACCGCGCAGACGAGCGCGAGCCGACGTGGCATGAAACGGACGACGGGCTTAGAAGGCATGTTCGAACCTCAGGAGCGGAATGAAACCCTCGCGGCTGAAGGCAAGATCCAGCCTGGCAACGAAGGCGCTGTTGCTGTGAACTCTGAAGCCGATGCCGTACGACACGTCGACATCCCGGAGCGCGAAGTCGTGGCGGTCGGCAGCGACCATCCCGGCGTCGACGAACACGGCGCCATCGAGCGCCCACCACGCTTCCCATCGGTACTCGGCCGTTGCCAGAACGCTGTGGCGATCCTGAAAGCGAAACTCCCTGAAGCCGCGGAGCGCCTGTGCACCGCCCAGCGTGGGCTCGAAATAGAAGGGCACCTGCTGGCCGCTCCGAGGGTCGGTGAACACCGCCGCGGCGTGGAGCGCGATGGTTCGATAGCGATTGGGAATCGGCAGGTACTGCTGCAGGTCGATCGACACCTTGCGGAAACCGAACGTGTCGAGGTCCCGATCGCGGTAATCGGAGAAGTCCAGGCCGTAACGCCCCCCCGCGTGCGGGTGCAGCGGATTGTCACGCCAGTCGAGCGCGACCGAGGCGTCGGTGCGGATGAAATCAGGCTGGTCCTTGAATCCGGGAATCGCCGCTGGATTGAAGAACCCATCGGTCGATGGATAGCGGCTGTCGGTGCCTGATCCGATGCCCGGGGTCAGATAGAAGACACCGCCCGCGACGTCAATCAGTCTGGTCGCCTGCCATCGCACCTCCGCGCCGCCTTCGGTGCTTCTCATCAGATAGTTGGTGCGGTCTTCCTTCCGGCTGTCCTGCGTGAACCCGAAAAAATCCTGCTGAGGGAACTCGTAGTGCTGCCCGCTGACGCGCACGTCCAGTGGCGCCCCGGCCAGCCGGAGCATGTCGAAGCCTGCGGCGACCCGCGAGTAGCCGCGCGTGCCGTAGGCGCCCAGAGCGTCGATCGCCAGGCGGTTCGCCCGATTGGGGTCGGCGGCCGCGCGAGTGCGTCCGAGATCGTGTGTGAACCCGACGCCGACACCCGTGCCCGCGCCGGCAGGAAAGCCTCCGCCAGCCAGTTGAAAGCCGTGCCAGGGTTGCAGGATGAACGGCGTCGCGACGGCGCTGTTGTCGTATCGATACAGCGCCCGTTCGATCCTGCCGCGCCGCGGCGGCGCGCTTTCACCGGCCTTCCGATCGCGCGCGGCGGCGAGCAGCGCGGCGCGCAACGCCGTCGAACCGTCATCTGTGCCCTGCGGCTGGGCCAGAGCCGGCGCAGACGTCGCTGCCAGCAAGAGCACGACGACCCACGTGTGAGCGCTCGACATCGATCGGTTCCTCCTCATCGCGCGCTCTCTCAGGCAAGGACGATGCTCACCGCAACGGATCCGGGACCCCTTCGATCGCCCCCGGGGTTTTCAGAGACCAGTCAAACAGTTAGCGAAGCAGACGGCGTGACGTTCGGATACTCGACGCCGCCAGGGTGCGGCAAAGTGTGTGCGGAAAGGCAGAGGGTGCACGCAGGCGAGCACTCGACGAAGGAAGCGTGCCGGCGATCGCGGTATTGGCGGCCGCGAAGCGACCGATCGAATCTGGCCCCGAGCTTGCCAACCAGGTGGCCGTGGATACCACGGGTCACGCCGGCCAGGTTTCGGAACGCGGCTCGTTGCCGTCGACGGGCTTCTGGAGCCTCGGCATCGTGGTCGCCCCGATTCTCGTCATCCTGGTCCTCGAAATCGGCGTCTCCTGGGTATTGCCGCTCTGGGGAAGATAGAGGAGCTGTCACACGTGCTCGACGCGCCGTCAACACACATTACGAGCGTCTTCGCGCCCGCGTCGACATCAGCCAGAGCGATCTACGACCTGTCGCTCTTCGTGCTCGCCGTCACGGCAGTGATCTTCGTCATCGTCGGCTCGCTGCTGCTCTACTCGATCGTCCGGTTCCGTCACCGGGCGGCGGACGCCGGCCGCGAACCGGCACAGGTGTACGGCAGCACGCAGATCGAGCTCGCCTGGACGGTCATTCCGGTCCTGATCGTGGTCGTGCTGTTCCTGGCCACCGCGCGAGTCATTCACGGTATCCAGGATGCGCCAAAGCCGCCGACCGCCGTCGAGGTCATCGCCATCGGGCACCAGTTCTGGTGGGAGTTCCGGTATCCCAAGCTCGGGATTGTCACCGCCAACGAGCTGCACATTCCGGTGAGCGATCCGCCTCGCTCGGTGCCGACCTACCTGACGCTGCTGTCGGCGGACACGGATCACAGCTTCTGGATTCCGGAACTGGCAGGCAAGACCGACCTGATTCCGAATCGTGTCAACGAGATGTGGATGGATCCGCAGCGGACCGGCGTGTTTCTCGGCCAGTGCGCGCAGTACTGCGGGACGCAGCACGCGAAGATGCTGCTGCGCGTCGTTGTCGACAGTGCTGAGGACTTCGAGGCCTGGACCCGGACGCAGCGGCTCTCGGCACCTCAGGACCACGAGGTGATGGCCGGCCGGCGGGTGTTCGAGACCACCGCCTGCATGAACTGTCATGCCGTCGGCGGCACCGCGGCAAATGGCCTCTTTGGTCCGGATCTCACGCACTTGATGAGCCGTCACACGATCGCGTCCGGCGCGGCCGAGAACACGCGAGAGAACCTGCGTCTCTGGATCGAGAACCCCGAGGCGCTGAAGCCGGGCTCGCTGATGCCGGCGATGAAGCTGACCGACGCCGAACTGGACGCGCTCGTCCGATATCTGGAAACCCTTCGCTAGGTTCCAGGGACCTGGGAGCCCGACGATGTCATCGCCAGCGACAGCCATTCGACAGACGGAGGTCCTGGACCAGCCGTGGGTCGAGACGCTGCATCAGTGGGTGACCACGGTTGACCACAAGCGGGTGGGGATTCTCTACATCCTCTACGCCCTGGTCTTCCTCGTCATCGGTGGCATCGAAGCCGTCACGATTCGCATCCAGTTGATGTCTCCGCACAACGACTTCGTGTCGCCGCAGGTCTTCAACCGGATGTTCACCATGCATGGCACCACCATGATCTTCTTCGTGGCCATGCCCATCCTGTTTGGATTCGGCAATTACCTCGTGCCGCTGATGATCGGCGCGCGCGACATGGCCTTTCCGCGGCTGAATGCCTTCAGCTTCTGGCTCAGTGCGCTCAGCGGGTTCCTGCTGTATTTCAGCTTTCTCGGCGGCAGTGGCTTGTATGGCGCGGGCAGTGCGCCGGATATGGGATGGTGGGCCTATGCCCCCCTGGCCGCGCGCGCGTTCTCGCCCGGTTCCAGCGCCGACTACTGGACGATTGCCGTCCTGGTCTCCGGTTTCGGCAGCATCGGCACCGCCGTCAACCTGATCGCCACGATCCTCTGCATGCGCTGCCCCGGCATGACCCTCGGCCGCATGCCGCTGCTGTCCTGGCTGTACCTGACCATGTCCGGACTCGCGTTGATCGGGATCACGCCGCTCTCGGCCGCCCAGCTGATGCTGCTCGTCGACCGCTATCTCGGCGGCCACTTCTTCGACACCCAGGCCGGCGGATCCGCCACTCTCTGGATGCACTTCTTCTGGATCTTCGGACACCCGGAAGTCTACATCCTCGTCATCCCGGCCTTCGCGTTCATATCGGAGATCATTCCGGTCTTCTCCCGCAAACCGATCTTCGGCTATCCGGTCATGGTGGCGGCAACGGTCTGCATCGCCTTCGTCAGCATGAGCGTGTGGGCGCACCACATGTTCACGATTGGCATGAACTCGTACGCCAACAGCTTCTTTGCCATCACCACCATGGCGGTCGGGGTGCCGACGGGGATCAAGATCTTCAACTGGCTCGGGACGATGTGGGGCGGCCGGATTCAGTTCAAGACGCCGATGCTCTTCTCGATCGCGTTCCTCTTCCAGTTCCTCATTGCCGGGCTGACGGGGATCATTCAGGCCGCGGTCCCGTTCGACTGGCAGCTGAGCCTGTCGTACTTCGTGGTCGCGCACTTCCACTATGTGATCGTCGGCGGCATTCTGTTCGCGCTGTTCGCCGCATTCTATTACTGGTACCCGAAAGTCACCGGCCGGATGCTGAGCGAACGACTGGGCAAGCTGCACTTCTGGCTGTTCGTCATCGGCTTCCACCTCTGTTTCGACGTCATGCACATCCCCGGGCTGCTCGGGATGCCGCGCCGCATCTACACCTACGAGCCCGGCCGCGGCTGGGACACCTTGAACCTGATCGTCACGATCGGCGCGTTCATCCAGGGAATCGCCGTTCTGGTGTTCCTCTGGAACCTGATCGTCTCTTGCTGGAAAGGGGCCGAGGCGGGGAACGACCCCTGGGACGCATGGACGCTCGAATGGTCGGTGAGCTCTCCGCCGCCGGCGTACAACTTTGCCTCCATCCCGCGCGTCGCCAGCCGCCGGCCACTGTGGGATCGGAAGCATCCGGAAGATCCGGACAGCCGCTACGAGTGAGAGGGCTATCGATGACCACATTCGCGGCGCCGCTCGCTGAAAGACCGCCGGCCTGGAACCTTCCGGATCGGGGCAGGGTCGGCATGGCCTGCCTCATCGTCGCCGAGTCGGCGATCTTCACAATCTTCGTCGTGGCGTACCTGTTTTACGTCGGCAAGAGCCTGAGCGGGCCGACCCCGCGCGACGTGCTCGAGACGCCCATCTTCTACACGATCTGTCTGCTGTCGAGCAGCCTCACGATCCACCTCGCAGCCCGGTTCCTCGAACGCGGGGAGAGCCGCACGTTCCTGATCTGGTGGCTGCTGACCATCGTCCTGGGCGGTCTGTTCATGTATGGCACGGGCCAGGAATGGTACCGGCTGATTTACGAACACGGGCTGACCATCTCCACGAATCTCTTTGGAACGACCTACTACTCGCTGGTCGGTCTGCACGCCTCGCACGTGACCGCGGGTCTCGTCATGCTGTGCACGGTGCTCGTCTTCGGCCTCGCCGGCCGTGTCGGCCGCAGTCACTCCCGGCGGATCGACGTGCTGTCGTTGTACTGGCATTTCGTGGACGCGGTCTGGGTGATTGTCTTCACGGTGGTCTACGTGATCGGGCGCTGAGGGCAGGACATGACAACGCTGCTGTTCGCCGACGACGTCGTCGAGGATGCTTCCGAGCCGGATGAAATCGAAGTGCCAGCGTCGACGGCGTGGCCTGTCGTGCTGGCCTTTGGATTCACCTTGCTGTTTGCGGGTCTCCTGACCAGCGTCACGGTCAGCGTTCTCGGCGCCGTGCTCAGCGTCGCGGGCTGCATCGGCTGGTTCCGCGAGGTCTTTCCACACGAGCACGAAGAAGTGGTTCCGGTTGTGCTTGGGGATCCCATGGTGAGGACCGACCGGCCCGTGGTCGACCGGCTTCCCGTCGCCGCCGATCAGGTGCGCGCCTGGCTCCCCGTCCAGACCTATCCGGTGTCCGCGGGTGTGAAGGGGGGCTGGGCGGGGAGCGTCGCGATGGCCATCGTCGCGTGCATCTACGGACTGCTGAAAGCGGGAAGCATCTGGTACCCGATCAATCTGCTTGCCGCGGTGGTCTACGCAGCATCGTTGCAGGTCGAAGAACAGCTGTATGCGTTTCACGCCGGCAGCTTCGCGATCGCGGCGGTCCTGCACGGTCTCGTGTCCACGCTGGTCGGGCTGCTCTACGGTGCGATGCTGCCCATGATCCCGCGCCGTCCCATCCTGCTCGGAGGATTGATCGCGCCGGTGCTGTGGACCGGACTGCTGTACTCGATCCTCGGCCTCCTGAATCCGTTGCTGCAGGCCCACATCGACTGGTTCTGGTTCATCGCCTCGCAGGCGGCGTTTGGTCTCGTCGCCGGCCTCGTTGTCGTCCGGCAGCTGCGTGTCCCCACGCGCGAGAACCTCTCGTTCGTCCTGCGCGCGGGGATCGAAGCTCCTGGAATCATGCGGCCTCGAGGAATGGGGGAGGAGCGTCCGTGAACGCCTTTCGCCATCTGTGTGCATCCGCGGCGCTGGGCACGACCCTCGTGTCGGGCTGCGGCCCGTTGCCAGGCCAGCCTCACAAGGGTTCGGAGACGCCGGCGCCGAACGAGGTGTCGGAGTTCCGCACGCTCTATGCGGACAACTGCTCCGGTTGTCACGGGCCGGAAGGACGGGGCGGCGCCGCCATCGCGCTTGCCGATCCCGTTTACCTCGCCATCGTGGACGATGCGACGGTGCGCGCGGTCATTGCCGGGGGCGTACGGGGAACTTCGATGCCGCCTTTCGCGCAGAGCGCTGGCGGCATGCTCACCGACAAGCAGATCGATGTGATCGCCAGCGAGATGCGATCGCGTTGGAGCCGCCACGGGATTCTCGACGGCGCCACCCCGCCTTCGTATACCGCGAAGTCCCAGGGCGACGCACGGCAAGGGGAAGCCGTCTATGGGCGGTATTGCGAATCGTGCCATGGCGCCGGCGGTCGGGGCGGAGCCAAGGGCAGCGGCATCACGAAGGATGCGTTTCTGGCGCTGGTCAGCGATCAGGGGCTGCGCACGATCGTCATCACCGGCCGTCCGGACCTGGGTGCGCCTGACTGGCGTGGAAACGTCCCCGGAAAGCCCATGACCGACCAGGAGATCACCGACGTCGTCAGCTGGCTCGCCTCGCGGCGTGTGCAAAGCCCCGGGCAGCCCTACTCGGCTTCGAACGAACCGCCGCACTAGGAGACTACCGATGTCGAATGACGCCACGCTCAGCCGCCGCGGGCTGCTGATGAAAATCGGGATGCTGTTCAACGGGCTGGTGGCCACGGCATTGACGGTGCCGATCGTGGGATTTCTGCTGTCCTCGGTGACGCGCGGGCGAGCCAGCGCGTACCTCTCCTGGGTGTCGCTCGGGTCGGTGAAGGGGTTTCCCGAAGGCGAGACGCGGCTGGCGACCTTCCGGAATCCGTACGTGACGCCGACCGACGGCAAGACCGCGGACACCGCGTGCTGGGTGCGCCGCATCGAGGGCGATCGGTTCCAGGTGTTTGCCGTCAATTGCGCGCACCTCGGCTGTCCCGTGCGCTGGTTTCCACAGTCAGGGCTGTTCATGTGTCCGTGCCATGGCGGCGCCTACTATCGCGATGGCTCGCGAGCTTCAGGCCCGCCGGAGCGCGGACTCTTCGAATATCCGTACCAGGTTCAGAACGGCCTGCTGACCATTCAGGCGGGCGAGTTGCCCACGCCGGGAGCGAGTGCCGCACTCGTCAAAGGGAAGCCGCCATGCGCCTGATTGCGAGGATCGGCGAGTGGTTCGATTTCCGCCTGCAGCTGGCGGCGCCGATTCGCGACGTCGCCGAACATCCAGTGCCGCGAAACACCGCAAGCTGGTGGTACGTGTTCGGCAGCGCCGCGCTCGTCGTCTTCATGCTGCAACTGGTCACGGGGATTCTGCTGGCCCTCATCTACGTCCCCTCGGCCGGGCAGGCGTGGAGCAGCCTCCAGGCGCTGAACCACGACGTGACGCTCGGGTGGTTCATCCGCGCGATGCATGGCTGGGGCTCGAATTTCATGGTGGCGATCGTCCTCATCCACATGACGCAGGTGTTCCTCTTCGGCGCCTACAAGTTCCCGCGGGAGCTCACCTGGATTCTCGGCGTGTTCCTGCTGCTGATGACGCTGGGCATGGCGTTCAGCGGACAAGTGCTGCGCTTCGATCAGGACGCCTACTGGGGCCTCGGGATCGGCGCCTCAATCGCCAGCCGCGTCCCGGTCGCCGGTCCCGCCGTCGTGAAGTTGATGCTGGGAGGGCCGATCATCGCCGGCGCGACGCTGTCGCGATTCTTCGCCCTCCATGTCTTCGTGATTCCGGGGATGCTGATCGGCTTCGTGTGCCTGCATCTGCTGATGGTGGTGAAGCTGGGCATCAACGAATGGCCGGCGCCGGGGCGAATGGTGAGGCGGGCGACCTATCTTCGCGACTATCACACCTTGACCACGCAGGAGGGGGCGCCGTTCGTTCCCTATGCGGTGTGGAAGGACATGTTCTTCGCGGCCTTCGTCCTCCTCGCCGTCGCGGCATGCGCCCTGTGGTTCGGTCCGTTCGGGCCGACTGGCGAGCCCGATCCGACGATCATCCAGACGGTGCCGAAGCCGGATTACTTCTTCCTGTGGCTCTATGCGCTGCTGTCCCTGCTGCCTCCATCGCTCGAGACGCCCGCGCTGCTGATCGGCCCGGTGATCGTCATCCTGGCGTTGCTGCTCCTTCCGTTTCTGTCGGGAGAAGGGGAGAAAAGCTGGCGGCGGCGTCCGATCGCCGTCCTTACGGTCCTTCTTCTCGCCGTGACCCTGGGAACGTTCACGCGCCTCGCCGAGTTCGCTCCCTGGAGTCCACACATGAACGCGTGGAGCGGCGACCCGGTGCCGGATCAGTTCCTTCGCCGCAGCACGGCCCTCGAGCGGCAGGGCGCGCTCGTGTTTCAGGTCAAGCAGTGCCGTAACTGTCATGCCCTTGCGGACGGCGGGGGCGAGAGAGGTCCGGCACTCGACAGTGTTGCCGTTCGCCTGACGCAGGATCAGCTCATTCGCCAGGTGATCCAGGGTGGAGGCAACATGCCGGCGTATGGCAAGAACCTGAGCCCGGCGGAAACAACCGCCCTGGTGGCATTTCTGCTGACCCTGCACCCGGCCGGGCAGGCTCCCGCGCGCGATGCGTCACGCGACGCGGTGGACACCGAGGTTCGACGGCGTACTGCTCGCGCGCCGTAAGGACCACTCCATGTCACCCCTCGGTCGTACCGCCGCATTTCTCTTCGGACTCCTCCTGATCTGGCTTGCACTGGCTTCACCCGTGGCAGCGCTCGATCACGAGCGGTTGACCGGCCACATGGTTCAGCATCTGCTGCTCATGACGTTTGCCGCTCCCATGATCGTGCTGGGTGCGCC
>Ga0114129_10006016_pt1 | contig 17198 bp, 19 predicted proteins | sample RhiMetdeltSRZDD1_FD_80071 | JGI IMG/M metagenome (GOLD analysis project Ga0114129, IMG submission 80071) | Populus rhizosphere microbial communities from Tennessee, USA - Rhizosphere MetaG P. deltoides SRZDD1 (version 2) (version 2) | ecosystem: Host-associated > Plants > Roots > Rhizosphere >... | reverse complement strand
CTGGGGGCCATTTCGTGGCCCCCAGCAGAAGCGAGATACTGCGTGGAACCCGAGGCGCGCCACGGCTACGCCGGGGCGCGTCCGAGCGTTGGGGGTCTGGGGGCCATTTCGTGGCCCCCAGCATGAAAGATGAGCGTGGAGCTCTTCGACACGCACGCACACCTGCACTTTCCCGAGTTCGACGGCGATCGTGCGGAGATGATGACGCGTGCGCGGCAGGCCGGTATCACGCGCATGCTGACGATCGGCACCGAGGTGCCGACGTCGCGCGCGGCTGTGGCGCTGGCCGAGGCAGAGCCCGATGTGTGGGCCACCGTCGGCGTCCATCCGCACGACGCGGCGGAGGCCGACGAGACGGCGCTGTCGGAGATCGAGCGCCTGGCCGGCGGCGCGCGGGTCGCCGCCATCGGCGAGATCGGGCTCGATTTCTTCCGCGATCTCTCACCGCGTGACGCGCAAGCGCGCGTGTTCCGGCGCCTGATCGGTGTTGCGCGCCGCGTGCGCAAGCCCGTGGTCGTGCACTGCCGCGACGCCCATGACGAGGTGCTGACGATTCTCGGCGAGGAGCGTGTCGGCGAGGTGGGCGGCATCATGCACTGCTTCTCGGGCGACGTCGCGGTCGCGCGCCGCTGCCTCGACCTCGGCCTGGTGATCTCCCTGGCGGGGCCGGTCACGTATCCCAACGCGCGCGCGCTGCCTGACGTCGCCCGCTTCGTCCCCGGGGACCGGCTCGTCATCGAGACCGACTGCCCGTTCCTGCCGCCGCAGGGCTACCGCGGCAAGCGCAACGAGCCCGCGTACCTGGCGCTGACCGCCGCGCGCGTGGCGGAGCTGCGCGGCGAGCCGCTCGACGAGTTTGGCCGGCGCGCTTCCGACAACGCGCGCCGCCTGCTGCGCATCGCCTGATGTCATTGCGCGACGTCGGATTCTTCCTGCGCGGACGTGCGAACCGTGCGATGAGCCGCGTGCTGCGCGGCAAGCGGCCGATGCACAGCGAGACGCCGGCGCCGATCCGCGACGTGCTCGCCGGCCCCCGCACGCCGCTCGCCCTGGCGCGGCTGCTCACCGCGCGCGACAACGCCGCGCGCGAGGCGGCGGTCGCGACGTGGCTCGACGCGCGCGGCGTGCCGTACACGCGTCACCGGTTCCGGACCTTCGAGGGCCGCGGTGACAACTACATCGTGGACGTCGGCGGCGGCGACCGCACGCTCGTGCTCGCCGCGCACCACGACGCGGTGCCGGGCAGCCCCGGCGCCAACGACAACGCGGCGTCGGTCGCGATCCTGCTCACGCTGCTCGAGCGGCTGGCCTCGGCTCCGCCGGCGCGGCTGCGCGTGCGGCTCTTGTTCCCGGCGTGCGAGGAGCTCGGCTATCTGGGCGCGCGCGCATACGTGCGCGACACGTCGCTCGATCGGATCGCCGGCGTGCTGAGTCTCGAGCTGTGCGGCATGGGCGACACGCTCGCGATCTGGGACGCCGGCGCCGAGACGCCATTTTTGAGGACCATGCGCGGCGCGCTCGGCAACGTCGGCCGCCGTGCGGACGAGAGCTATCATGTCGTCGGCCGCATCCCCGTGTTCGGCAGCGATCACCGCGCGTTCGCCGCCGCCGGCGTCGCCGCCTATGGGTTGACCGTGGTGCCCGCGGCCGAGGCCGACGCGCTGCGCGCGTTCGTGTTCAGCCCGATGAAGAGCGCCCTGCGCGCGGTCAAGCGCCGCCCGGTGCCGTTCGAGACGTACCACACGACGCGCGACGCACTGGGGACGCTGGACGCCGCCGCGCTGGACAGCGTGGTGCAAGCGCTCGAGGCCATCGTCGCCGAGGCGACGGCGCGCGCGTGACTCATCGGAGGATCATCACGATCGACAGCGCGAGCAGCGCGCCCATCGCGATGTTGAACACCCGGCGCCGGCGGCCGCCGTTCAGCACGCGCTGAACCGCGGCACCTCCCGCGAGCCAGACGAGGCCGCTCGGCCAGGCCGCGAGGAAGAAGAGCCCGCCGAGCGCGGCGGACTGTAGGACCGCACCGCCGGCGTCGGTGCTCAAGAACGTCCCCGCGGCGCTCACGCTCACCAGCCAGGACTTGGGGTTGACCCACTGAAAGATCGCCGCCCCCGCGAAGCCGACGGGATCGCGCGAGGCGTCCGCCGCGCCGCCCCTCGACGTCGCGATCTTCCACGACAGCCACACCAGTACCGCCGCGCCGGCCCAGTTGAGCGCTTTCAGAACCATGGGATGCTTGAGCACCAGCGATGCGAGGCCGAGCGGCACCACGAACATCATGAGCCCCATGCCGGCGCTGACGCCAAACAAGCACGGCAGTCCTCTGACGACGCCGACGGTTGCGCCGGTGGCCGTCAGCATGACGTTGCTCGGCCCGGGCGTGACGGCGGCCACCACGGAGAACACGAGAAACGCGAGAATCTGCTCTGTCGTCATGCGACCGCCCTGCATGCGGCGCGAGGTACCTCCGTGACGCCTAGAGAAGCGCGCTCAGGCGGGGAGGGTCTTGAACGATCGTGCGAGCGCCTGGGCGATTGGATCGCCAGCGAGCGGCCGGCGGGCGGCGTCGAGCTGTTTCGCGCGTGGTTCGCGGGCGAGGCGTACGAGACGCATCGCCACGACACGTACGCGGTCGGCGTGACGGACTGCGGCGTTCAGGTCTTCGATTATCGAGGAGCCAAGCGCGTCAGCCGACCCGGGCAGATCGCGGTGCTCTATCCCGACGAGCGGCACGATGGACGGGCCGGCACCGCGGACGGCTTCGGCTATCACATCGTGTATGTCGAGCCGGCGCACCTCGCGGCGGCGGTGCGCGGACTTTGCGGTGATTCGTCACCGTTGCCGTTCGTGAGGGACCCCGTGGTGACGGACGCGGCGCTGGCGCACGCGATCCACGAGGCGTTTCGCGCGCCGCTCGAGCCGCTGGCGGTCGATCGGCTCATGGTCGCCCTCGCGGAGGGGTTGCTGGCCGCCGCGCACGACGCGCGACATCCGACGATGTCGCGCATCGTCGACGTGCGAGCCGTCGAGCGAGCGCGACAGTTCCTCGATGCCGAGCGAGCGCGCGTCGTGCGCTCCAGCGAGCTCGAAACGATCACCGGGTTGAGCCGATACGAGCTCGCACGGCAGTTCCGAGTGGCGCTCGGCACGAGTCCCTATCGCTATCTCGTGATGCGGCGCCTCGATTTTGCGCGTGAGCGCATCGATCGCGCGCAGCCGCTGGCCGACGTGGCCTACGAGGCGGGATTCGCCGACCAGGCGCACTTCACACGCGCGTTCAAATCGGCGTTCGGACTGACGCCGGGGCGTTACCGAACGCTGCGCGCGAATCTGGCTCGGCGGAGCTAGCCGGAGAGCAGGCGGCGGCTGCGGTCGGCCTCTTCGCGGGGCACGAACAGGACGACCTCGCCCTGGGCGCCGACCGTGAACGGATGCACGGAGTGCGCGATGCGCGAGCGGACGATCACCGGGATGCCCTCGCTCTCGAAGAGGCCTCTCACCACCAGCGCCTCACGCTGATCGCAGCGGTGCACCTCGACGAGCGCGGACTGATCGTGCTCTTCGACTCGACGCCTCGGAAACGGGATGACGTCGCCCATGCGGTGATGATGATACCAGGTCCGCGAAATGTTGCCGGCTGCGCCGGGCGTACAATCGCCGCACACGCAGGAGGTGCGTCGTGGACAAGTACGAGTACTTCCGGGGCCTGCCCGAGGTGGGCATCGTGCCGCGCGCGCCGCATGCCGGCCCGCTGCTGCGGCACGTCTACGAGCAGGAGCACGGACGCGGCGGATTCGCGGGGAAGGTCGCGCATACCTACCATCTCTACCCGCCCACAAACTGGCTGCCGGGCGAGACGCGCGCGCTCGACGGCTTCGCGCCCGCCTGGGAGTCGCCGCTCACGCCGATCGGCGGCACGCACCTCCTGCTGAACGTGAGCCCGGCGCAGCCAGCTCGCGACGTGTATCGCGGGATGGCGCGCCTCGTCGCCAACGCCACCGCGGCCATGAACGTGACGGCGCCCGCGGCGCCGATGGAGTACTTCTTCGAGCACCACTCGGCCACGATGGTCTACTTCGTCCACGAGGGCCGCGGGACGCTGGAGACGACGTTCGGCCCGATCGAGTACGCGAAGGGCGACTTCCTGATCGTGCCCAAGGGCATCACGCACCGCTTCGAGCTCGGGGCCGGCGCGCACTATTACTGGATGTACGAGTCGTTCGCCGGGGATCCGGAAAAGGCCGAGGCGGCGAGCACGGGACGCTTCATCACCCACAGCGCGAGCGACTACCGCTATCCCCGCTCGCTCGAGACGCGCAACGAGGCCGGACGCTTCGAGATCGTGTCCAAGGTCGGCGATGTCTACACGCGCCGCGTGCACCCCACGCACCCGTTCGACGTCGTGGGCTGGCGCGGCGACTATCTGCCGTACCGCTTCGCCGTCGAGGACGTGCGTCCGCTGGTGGCCGACCGCTCGCACGTGCCGCCCTCCGGCCACACGGTCTTCACGCTGCCCGGCTGCTATCTGTGCGTGTTCACCGTCCGCTCCGTCGAGAAGGAAGGCATGTGGCTGCCGTTCTTCCATCGCAACCTCGACTATCTCGAGACGGTCGGCTACCACTTCGGCGACTTCTTCAGCGGTGGCGGCGTCGTTGGGCCCGGCATGGTGTCGCTGCATCCGGTTGGGCTGCCGCACGGCCCCAAGCCGCGCGCGATCGAGAAGTGGCTGGACGGCAAAGCCGGCACCGTCCACAACGAGGTCGCCGTGATGGCGGACTTCGCGAATCCGACGCGCGTGTCGGAGTGGGCCCTGGGCCTAGGACGCGCGGACTACATGGACACCTGGGGCGGCTACACGACCGAGCCGCGCTTCACCTGGCGTGCCGACCGCCTGGACGAGATCCGTCGAGTCGCCGAGCGTGTCGCCGATGCGCGCGACACGCTCACGCCGCCGCGGGCTGATTGAGACGACACAAGGAGCCGCCCATGAACGACCACGACGCGCTGTTCGAGCTGAACCGCGATTACATCCGATCGGTGCAGACGTCCGACGTGCGGCGCTTCGACGAGATCCTCGCCGACGATTTCCTGTGCAGCAATCCCGACGGCTCCCTGGTCGACCGCAAGGACTTCCTGAAGCAGACGGCGGTGCCGGTGAAGATCTCGAATCTCGAGGCGCGCGACGTCAACATCCGGCTGATGGGTGACTTCGCGATCATTCACGCGCGAACGACGTACAACCTGCCGGACGGTCGCCCCGGCGGCGGCCGTTACACGGACGTCTGGGCGCGCCGCAATGGCCGCTGGCTGTGCGTCTCCGCGCACGTGACGCGGCTTCAGGCATGATCTCGAGGAGCGCCGCCAGTCCCCCGGGACGCTCCAAGCGTTAGCGGCGCGACTTCACAAATCTCGCGCGGCGGGCAGTCCCGGCAGCGACGACGCCGCGCGCACGCCGCGGGCGATCGCTCGCGCCACCGCGTCGGCCGCGGCCAGCCCCAGCCGCGTGAGATCCGCGCCGACGTCGCCCACCGAGAGGGCAAACAGCGTGTCGCCGTCGAACGCCGTATGCGGCGGCGAGAGCGCGCGGGCGAATCCGACCATCCCCAGTGACGCGAGCTTGCCCGCCTCCGCTTTGCCGAGCCGCGCGTTCGTCGCGATCACGCCGATCGTCGTGTGGCCCGGGCTGGCGAAGCGCGCGGGCGCACGTCCCTCGCGGAGCTCACGCACCGCATCGATGAGCCGACGGCCGCCGGGCGCGTCCCGCGCGCCCGCGATCAACGCGCCGGTGTCGGGATCGCGCACGTCGCCGACCGCGTTGACGACCACCGCAGCCCCGACGACCGCGTCGTCCACGCGCGCGCTGGCCGTCCCGAGGCCACCGCGCATCGCGCGCTCGAGGCCGAACACCTTGCCGACCGACGCCCCCGCGCCTGCGCCGACGTTCCCCTCGGCGACGGGGCCGGCGACGGCGGCAGCTGACGCGGCATAGCCCATCTCGCGCGTCGGCCGCGCTTTCGGGTCGCCGACGTTGAGGTCGAACACGAACGCGCCCGGCACGTGCGGGATGACGCCGGGGCCAAACCGAAAACCGACGCCGCGCTCCTCCAGCCAGCGCATCACACCCCACACGGCCTCGCCGCCGAAGCGGCTCCCGCCGCCGAGCACGACGCCCTGCACGGTTGGGACGAGGTGGCGCGGGTCCAGATAGTCGAGGCCGAGGACGTCGTTGGCGCCGCCGCGCAGCTCGACCCCGGCGACGGCGGGGCGATCGCAGAGCACGACGGTCACGCCGGTGAGGCCGGCCGCGTCGGTCGCATGGCCGACGCGCACACCGGGGACGTCGGTGATCAGGGCTTGCGGCTCACGTCGGCGGCACGCAGTCGTCCGGCGGCGACCTCGCCGGCGATATCGAGCGCTCGGCGCGCCAGCCCCGTGGCGAAGGCCTGGCGGCCGATGTCGCGCGTCTCGTCGGCCAGCGCGGCGGCGGCGGCGCGCGCGATACGCGCCGGCTCCGGACGCTCGGTCGCGTCGAACACGAACGCCATCTCCTCGAGCCGGCGGGCCCAGCGCCGCCTGACCTCCGGCGTCAGCTCGCGCTCGACGATCCCCGCGACGATCGCTGCCTCGCGCTCGGCCTTGATGTGGTCGGCGACGACCAGGCGGCTCTCGCGCGCCTCGAGCAATGCCAGGGCGTCCGTCTGCACGGCTTCGGGATCGAGAAACCACGAGGCCAGCTCGGGCAGCGCCAGTAGCTCGCCGGCACGCTCGGCGAGCGCGAGATCGACGTCGGGGCGCGCGGCGGGTGGCGGCTCCACCGTCGCCGTCTCGAAGCGCGGGCGCCAGCGCGCGAATGCCGGCGGCGGCGCCGTCCCGACCCGCGCGTGCAGCTCCAGCGCCTCGAGGACGGCGGCGACGGCGCGGGCGGGCGGCACGGCGATCCACGGCAGCTTCTGCGAGGCACGCAGCGACCGCAGCTCCTCTTCGAGGCGCTTCTTGGTGATCTCGCCGCCGGCGACGTCGAGAATGCCTGCGACGTCGTTGACGATCAGCGAGCACAGTGCGGCGGCGCCAAACCCGCCCTCGAACAGGACCCACACCGCGCGCGAGCCGGTGCCGTCGACGCCCGACAGCCAGGCGCGCGTCGCCTGCTCGGGACGGCGCTCGACGACGGGACGGCGCGCCGGTGCCGCGGGCGCGGCGACGCCGTGCTGGGCCAGTCGGTAGAGCGCGCGCTTGGCAGCGCGTCGCACGCCGCGCGCCGCCTCGTCACCAGCCAGCCTCGTCAGCACGGGCAGCGCGGCGGCGCCGTGCGCCGCCGCGAAGTCACGCAGCGCCGTGTCGAGCGTCGCCTCGCCGGCAACGGCGAGCGTATGCCGTGCGGCGGCGTCGAGACGCGCCGGATCGGCCAGCGCCGTCTCGAGGACGACGCGGCAGGCTCCGGAATCCGTCATGCCAGGAAGGGGACCGAGGGGCCGGAGGCGAAGTGGACGCGGCGCGTGTAGTCGAGCGCGCGCGCATAGCCTTCGAAGCGGTCGGCGAGGCGGCCGAAGAGCGGTCCGCCGGCCGGACGCACCGGACGCGAGCTGGCGCGGTCGTGCTCGGAGACGAAGCGATAGGCGCGGCGGCCCTGCGTGACGTAGTACGCGGACGACGCCATGCGCTCTACGCGCTCACGAAAGACGCCGAGCATGAACAGCGTGTAGTCGCCGATGTGACGCCGCACGGCGACTTCGCGCTCGGGCGTGAAGGAGGCGTCCTGCCAGAGCGCCTGCGTTTCCAGAAGCAAATCGACGACGCTTTCGAGCCGCTGCCCGGTGATGCCGCGAGGGAACAACTGTTCCGTGCGCGCGAAGCGCGTGAGGAGATCGGCGAGATATCCGGCGGCGGCTTCATCGTGGAGCGCCAAGTCCCGGAAGCTCGCCCGCACGGCGCGGTCGAAGAAGCTCCGAAGCTCCACATCCGCATCATAACAAAGTTCGGCTAGAATCCCGTCGTGCCCGAGGCTCCGCGGACGGTGGTTCCCTGGTTCCTCGTCGCCGCGAGCGTGCTGCTCGCCGCCCTGCTCGGCTACACACTCTTCGCCGGCTACCTGCCGACCAAGCAGCGCAACATTCGTCTCGAGCGGGAGCTCAAGGAGCTCTACGCCCGCGAGGCCGAGCTGCAGACGCGTTTGGCGCAGAGCGAGCAGCGGCACGCCGTGCGTGACCGCGAGCTGGTCGGGGTGACGGCGGAGCGCGACGCGATCGTGCGGCGCGCGGACGACCTCGAGCGCGAGCTCGCGCGCAGCCGGCGTCGCTGACGCCGCCGCGCGCAGCGTCAGCAACGCTCGCACGGCTCAGACCGCGTTCGAGAGCACGAGCGTGCCCGCCGCCGACAGCATGCCGCCCATGCCGTTGACCAGCGACGTGCGCACGGTCGGCACCTGCCGCGGGCCGCACTCGCCGCGCAGCTGCCGGGTGGCCTCGATGATGGGGAAGATGCCGTACATCCCCGTGTGCGTGTACGAGAGCCCACCGCCATTGGTGTTGATCGGAAGCACGCCGCCCGGCGTGGAGCGTCCCTCCGCGAAGAAATGCACGCCCTCGCCGCGCTTGGCGACCCCCAGCGACTCGAGCATGATCGGGGGCCCCGACGTGAACGCGTCGTAGAGCATCACGTGCTGAAAGTCGTTCAGGCCGACGCCGGCCATGCGAAACGCCTTGTCGCCCGAGATGCGCGTGGCCTCGCTGAAGGTGAGGTCTTTCATCTGGGTGAGGCTCACGTGCTCGGTGCCCTCGCCGAAGCCGCGCACGTACACCGGCTTCTTGGCGCAATCCTTCGCGCGATCGGGGCGCGTCAGCACCACCGCGCCCCCGGCGTCGGTCACGAGGCAAATGTTGAGCACGGTGAACGGGTAGACGACCGGCCGCGCCTTCAACACGTCCTGCACCGTGATCGGCTCGCGCCGCAGCGCCTTGGGATTGAGGGCGGCCCACTTGCGCGTGGAGACGGCCACCTGCGCCCATTGCTCCAGCGTGGTGCCGTAGCGGTGCATGTGGCGCGTGGTGATGAGGCCGAACATCGTCGGGGCGGGGCCGAACCCATAGGGCGCCTCGTACTGCCCGGGGATCGCGGTGTCGCGGCGCGGGCTGACGCCGACCTGCGAGCGTCCTGACTCGCCGTGTGAGATCACGGCGACGTCGCACAGACCGTGGTGCAGCGCGGCCACCGCGTGGCCGACCATGATGATGAACGAGCAGCCGCCGACGGTGGTGCCGTCGACATACCGGGGCGTGATGCCCAGCGCCTCGCCGATGGTGGCGGGAGAGTGCTGGCCCGCGGTAAAGACGCCGTCGACGTCGGACATCTTCAGTCCGGCGTCACGAACGGCGTTCGTCACGGCCTCGACGTGGAGACTCAGCTGGCTCTTCCCGGGCAGCGTTCCCATCTCGTCGGATTCGTCCACGCCGACGATGCAGGCGACGTTCGCGAGGTCGCGGAGGTTGGCCATGGCGCTCACCGCACCGGCTGGAACAGCGGCAGGGTGACCTCGTCGGTCAGCTTCGAGAACACGACCTCCACCGGCATGTCGCACGTGATCTTCTTCGGATCCGCCTCGACGCCGACCAGATTCGACAGCATGCGCGGCCCCTCGGCGAGCTCGATCAGCGCCAGCACGTAGGGCGTCGGGACTTTGAACGCCTTGTTGAACGACTGATAGCCGATCTCGAAGGCGTGCAGCGTGCCGCGCCCCTTGGACTGCACCCAGCCGATGTCGCGCGCGTGGCACTTCGGGCACGCGACGCGCGGATACCAGAAGACGTGCCCGCACGCGCCGCACTTCGGCAGCATCAGCTTCTGCTCGCGGAGGCCATCCCAATAGGGCTTGGCCTCCGGCGTGATCGGGTTCGGCAACGGACGATCGATCTCCATGGAGCCCTCCGCGCTGCTAGGATCACGGCGGCCGAGTATAGCCCGTCGTGCGAGCCGCAGGACGTCACGGGGCCGGGGCCCCGCCGTCCGAGGCGAGCCTATCAAATAAGGCGAAGGAGGCGCTCATGCGCGTGATCAGGCTGGTGCTCGCGGCGTTGCTCGTCGTGCTGCTCGCCGGCGAGGTATCGGCGCAGGGACCGATCAAGATCGGTTTCATTTCGCCGCTCTCGGGCGCCATCGCCGCCGCGGGCAAGGACATGTACAGCGGCTGCGAGCTCTACTGGCAGGAGACGGGCTGGCAGGCGGCCGGGCGGAAGATCGAGGTCACCCTCGAAGACAACGAAGGACAGCCGGCGGCGGCCCTGACCAAGGCGCGCAAGCTGGTGGAGAACGACAAGGTTCACATGCTCGCGGGCGTGATCCTGTCGAACGTCGCGTATGCGCTGGTCCCCTACGTCGAAGCGCAAGGCATTCCGACGATCTATCCGATCAACTCCGCCGACGATCTCACGCAGCGCAAGCGCCCGAAGTGGCTCATCCGCACCGGCTTCTCCGCGGGCGGCAACATGCACCCGTTCGGCGAGTACGCGGCCAAGACGCTGCGCTACCGGAAGATCGCGATGATCGGGCTCGACTATGCGTTCGGCTGGGAGACGGTCGGCGGCTTCCACAAGTCGTTCGAGGACAACGGCGGTCAGGTGATTCAGAAGATCTGGGTGCCGCTCAACGTCCAGGACTATGCGCCGTACATCGCCCAGCTCCGCAAGGACGCCGATGCGGTGTTTGTCAACGGCCTCGGACGCTGGACGCTGTTGTTCGCCAAGCAGTGGGCGGAGAGCGGGCTCGCGGGCAAAGTGCCGCTCATCGCGAACGGCACGTACTCCGACGAGCACGTGCTGCCGCAGCTCGGCGACGAGTCGCTCGGCGTCGTCAGCGCGCACCACTATTCGGCCGCGCTCGACACGCCCGCCAACCAGAAGTTCCGCACAGCGTACGAGAAGGCCTACCAGCGCACGCCCGGCTTCTATGGCGAGAACTGCTACACCGGCGCGCGGATCGTCAGCGAAGCCATCAAGGCGATCGGGGGCCGCGTCGAAGACCGGGCGGCGTTCATGACCGCGCTGCGCGCGGTGAAAATCGGCGATGCGCCGCGCGGGCCCGTCGAGATGGATGCCTACGGCAACCCCACCCAAAACATCTACATCCGGAAGATCGAGCGCGTCGGCGGCAAGCTGCAGAACACGGTCATCCACACCTATCCCCGAGTGAGCCAGTTCTGGACGTACAACCCGGAGGAATTTCTGAAGCAGCCGGTGTACTCGCGCGACTTCCCGCCGTGCAAGCACTGCTGATGCGCTGAGCATCGTGAGGCCGTTTCGGTTCGGCGTCAACGTGCGCACGGCTGCGTCGGCGGCGGACTGGGCCGACAAAGCGCGGAAGGTCGAGCGTCTCGGCTATTCGGTCCTCCTGGTGCCCGATCACCTGGCCGAGCTCTTCGCGCCGTTTCCCGCGCTCGCCGCGGCGGCGGCGGCGACGACGCGACTGCGCATCGGCACCGGCGTGCTCAATAACGACTTACGGCACCCGGTGTTGACCGCGCGGGACGCCGCGACGCTGGACGTGCTCAGCGACGGCCGGCTCGAGCTCGGCGTCGGGGCCGGTCACATGCGCTCGGAATACGAGCAGGCGGGAATCGCGTTCGATCCCGGCGTGACCCGTATCGAGCGATTGGCCGAGGCCGTTGGCATCGTGAAGCGGCTGCTGGAGGGCGAGACCGTCACGTTCACCGGCCGCCACTATCGCGTGAGCGGCCATACGCTTCATCCACGGCCGAAACAGCGTCCCCGGCCACCGCTCCTCATCGGCGGCAACGCGCCACCCGTCCTGAGCGTGGCGGCCGCGGAGGCCGACATCGTCGGACTCACGGGGATCACATTCCGCCGTGGCGGCACCGCGCCTGACGTCGCCGATTTTCGCGCCTCGGTGGTCGACGAACGCGTGCGCCTCGTGCGCGAGACGGCCGGGCCGCGGTTCGCGCAGCTCGAGCTCAATGCGCTCGTGCAGCGCGTGATCGTGACCGAATCGCGCGGCAAGGCCGTGGACGAGCTGGTGGCGCGCTGGCCGCAGCTGACCGCCGATGACCTGCTTGCCAGCCCGTATGTGCTGGTGGGGACCGTGGATCAGATGGTCGACGACCTGCGCGCGCGTCGCGAGCGCTGGGGCATCTCGTACGTCATGACGCACGAGGCCTTCATGGACGCGCTCGCGCCGGTCGTCGAGCGGCTCGCCGGCCGCTAGCCCTTCGACATGGGGCCCCGAAATGGCCCCCAAACCCCCGCGTTCGGCCCGCCCCGGCGAAGCCGTGGCGCGCCTCGATAACCGTTAGCCCTTGGGCAGCCCGAGCACGCGCTCGCCGATGATGTTGCGCTGGATCTCGCTCGTCCCCGCCGAGATCGTGTACTGGCGCGCCGCCACAAGCCGGTTGAACCAGCGCGGCGCGTCGGGCACGAGCTCCGTGCCCTGGTTGATCAGCGCGTGCATGCCGAGCAGCTCGCCGGCCGCATCCGCGATGCGCACGCCGATCTCCGTACCCGTGAGCTTGAGGATCGACCCTTCCGGCCCCGGCGGCTCGCCGCGAATTTGACGGGTCAGCGCTCGGTAGCGCGTGTAGCGCATGGCCTCGCAGTCGATGAGCAGCTGCGAGAGGCGCTGGCGGATCCGCGGGTCATCCCACGCCGTGCCGCCGTCCAGCGGCAGCCGCCGCGCGACCGCGATGAGATCGCGCACCTGGCCGATCGGATTGCGCGCGCCCGAGGAATGCCGCTCGTACATCAGCGTCGTCGTCGAGACCTTCCAGCCCGCGTTCAGCGGCCCCAGCAACCGGCTCTTCGGGACCACGACGTCGGTGAAGAACACCTCGTTGAAGTGATGGTGACCCGTCGCCAGCACCAGCGGCCGCACCGCTACGCCAGGCGCCTTCATGTCGGCCAGCAGGCACGAGATGCCGTTGTGCTTCGGCACGTTGGGATCGGTTCGCACGAGCAGGATGATCGAGTCCGCGTACTGCGCGCCCGACGTCCACACCTTCTGGCCGTTCACGAGGAAGTGATCGCCCTTGTCCTCGGCGCGCGTGCTGAGGCTCGCGAGGTCCGAGCCCGCACCCGGCTCGGAAAAGCCCTGCGCCCAGATCTCGTCGGCGTTCAGGATGCGTGGCAGGTACTGCGCTTTCTGCGCGTCGGTGCCCCAGTGAATGATCGTCGGGCCCACGAGGTTCAGCCCCATGCCCGGCAGCACCGGCGCGCGCGCGGCCGCGTACTCCTCGTCCCAGATGACGCGCTCGATGATCGAGGCACCGCGCCCGCCATATTCCTTGGGCCACGAGATGCCGACCCAGCCCGCCTTGTGCATCGTCTTCTGCCACGCGACGCGCCGCTCGAACATCTCGCGGTTGGACGCGACGCGATCGTCGACGGGATCGTCAACGCGCAGATCCTTGGGGAAATTCGCGGCGAGCCACGCGCGGAACTCCTTGCGGAACGCTTCCTGCTCGGGCGCGTACTCGAAATCCATACCGAGGCTCCTAGCGATTGGGGGAGGGCGGCAGACCGCTCAGACTGGCGAGCACATCGAAGAGCGTGCCGAAGTCGCGCTCGTGCAGCCCGAGCCCACGTGCCGTCGTGAGCCACTGCTGCACCAGCGCCGTCGTCGGCAGCGGCACGCCGGTGGCGTGGCCCTGATCGAGGGCCAGCTGCATGTCCTTCTGCACCATGCCGATGTTGAACCAGGCGTCGCGCGGCATCCGGCCGACGACGTACGGCCCGCGGTACTTCACCATGGGGGAGGCGATCACGGACTTCAGCAGCGCCTCCACCGCGGTCTCGCGCGCGATGCCGGCCTTTTCCGCGAGCAGCACCGCCTCGCTAAACGCGAGCATCTGCACGGCGAGACCCAGATTGGTGGCGATCTTCATTGTCTTGGCGAGTCCCAGCGGGCCGACGTGCGTGATCCCACCGGGCGCCATGGCGGACAGGTACGGCCGGACGCACTCCAGCGCCTGGCGGTCGCCGCCGACGGCGATCGACGCGGCACCCTGCTCGACGGTGATCGTGCTGCCGGACACGGGCGTGTCCAGCATGGCGGCGCCGCGCGCCGCGACGAGCTCGCCGAGCTCGCGTGTGACGGCGGCGCTGACCGTGCTCATCTCGGCCCACACGGCGCCACGACCGAGCCCCGCCACGATTCCGTCGTCACCGAGCGCGACCTGGCGCAGGGCGGCGTCGTCCGTGACCATGCTGAAGACGGCCACCGCGCCGTCGACCGCAGCGCGCGGGGTGGAAGCGAGCTTCAGGCCGGCGGCCTCGAGCGCGCGCGCCTTCTCCGGGGTGCGGTTGTAGCCGGTGACGGGATGCTTGGCGTCGAGCAGTCGCCGGGCCAGCCGGCCGCCCATCGCGCCGAGCCCGACGAAGGCCAGGCGGGTCATCGAGGACCGCGACGGCTTCGCCGGGGCGGTCCGAGCGCGGGGCCGGGGGAGTCCGAGGGGGGCGTAGCCCCCTTCGGCTTAGCGATCGGGGCCATTTCGTGGCCCCCATCATCACAGACAGCGATCGCGCTGATCTCGATCTTGCAGCGCGGATGCGTGGCCAGCCGCGAGACTTCGACGGTGGTCGTCGTCGGCAGATGTCCCTCGAGGTACTCGGCCCAGACGCGGTTGAGCTCGTCCTGCTCGCGCACGTCGGTGAGGAAGCGCGTGGCGGAGACGAGATCGCGGAGGCTCGAGCCCGCGGCGGCGAGCGTCTTCTTCAGATTCTCCATCGTCAGCACGGCCTGCTCGCGCATCGTCGCCGGCAGATCGAACTCCTCGTCGCGGTGCGGATGGCTGTGATACACGGCGGCGGCCGTCACACCGGACAGGAACACGAGCCGGCCGCGCGTGACGACGATGCCGGGCGCGTACGGCATGTGGACGTCGCGGCGGCGGTCGGCGTGATGCACGATGGCGACGTCCTTGGCCATTACTCCTCCAGCAGCTTCAGCAGGCGCTCGTTGATCTCCCGGGTGCCGACGCTGATGCGCAGGTGGCCGGGGAAGCCGACAGCGGCGCCGTCGCGCACCAGGATGCCGGCGCGCAGCAGTCGCTCGCGCGCCGCCGCGGGATTCGGCACGCGCACCAGCATGAAGTTGGCCTGAGACGGTGCGAAGGCGAGGCGCAGGCGCTTGAAGCCGGCCGTCAGGTACGCGCGCTCCTCCAGCACCAGCTTGCGCGTGCGCGCGGCGTGCTCGGGGTCCTCGAGCGCGGCGACCGCGGCGGCCTGGCCCACGCGGTTGACGTTGTAGGGGGCGCGCACGCGGTTCAGCCGGTCGATCGTCTCCAGCGAGCCGATGGCATAACCCACGCGCAGCCCGGCCAGGCCGGCGATCTTCGAGAACGTGCGCAGCACCACCAGCCGCGGATGGCGCGCCAGCAGCGACACGCCATCCGGATAGTCCGGATCGTCGACGAAGTCGCGATACGCCTCGTCCAGCACGACGAGCGGCGAATCCTCGCCAAGCGCGTCGAGGAACGCGAGTAGCGGCGCGCGCCGGATGATCGTCGTCGCGGGGTTGTGCGGCGAGCAGAGGAAGACCGCCTTCGTCTTCGGCGTCACACGGCGGCGGATGTCATCGAGATCGGTGTCGTAACCCACGAGCGGGCTCGCGACGATACGGGCTCCCGCGATGATCGCTCCCGTCGAGTACGGCTCGAACGATGGGTGCGGCATGACGATCTCGTCGCCGGGCTCGAAGGCGGCTAGGGCGATGAGCGTGATGAGCTCGTCGGCGCCGTTGCCGACGACGATCTGCTCGGGCGAGATCGCCAGCGCGCGCCCGAGCGCATCGCGCAGCGCACTGCTCCCGCCGTCCGGGTAGAGGTGGATGCTGGCGGCCTCGCGCCGCACCGCCTCGACCGCGCGGGGCGACGCACCGAGCGGGTTTTCGTTGGCCGACAGCCGCACCAGCTCGGCGAGACCTAGCTCGGAGACCAGGGTTTCCAGGGGCTTGCCGGCTTCGTAGGGCGTGACGGCTTCGACCGCGGCGCGCCAGAGCTTTCGCACGGGGCGTATTGTACGCCGATCGTTCGTGCACGCGACCGACGCGCCGCCTCAGTCTAACTGCGCGTCCTCTTTGACATTAATCGCCGTACGCTGGTACGCTCGGCGACGTCATGCCGTCCGAGATCGCTCACCGGGCCCGGCACGCCGAGGCCGGGGCCGCGCGCGCCGAGGACCGGCGCCGCCGGCGGCTGGACTTTTTCCGCGGCGCACTCACCGAGGGTCTCGAAGCGCTCAAGCAGCGCCACGCCGACGGCGCGTCGGGCGAGGATCTCGTCCGCGCCCACGCGCGCTTCATGGACGATCTGCTCAGCGCGCTGTCGGAGCTGGTCAGCGCCGACGCCGAGGCGGCCAGCCTGGTCCCGACGCCGTTCGTGGTGGTGGCGCTCGGCGGGTACGGCCGCGGCGAGCTCCATCCCTCGAGCGACATCGACCTGATGGTCGTGTACGACGGCGAGCTGTCGCCGTACGTGCAGCGCGTGATGCAGGAGCTGCTCTACACGCTCTGGGACCTCGGCCTGCAGGTGGGCCACAGCCTGCGCTCGCTCGAGGACTGCGTGGCGATGGCGCGCACCGACTTTCCGAGCCGCACGTCGATGCAGGAGGCGCGGCTGGTCGTCGGCGACAAGCGCCTGTTCACGCGCTTCGGCCGCGTGCTCCGCGACAACGTCTACCGGCACGACTTCGAGAAGTTCCTCGCTACGACGCTCGCCGAGCGCGAGCAGCGCTATCGCAAGCACGGGGCCTCGCCCTACATCGGCGAGCCCAACATCAAGGAGTCGGCGGGCGGTCTGCGGGACATGCACACCGCGATGTGGCTCGGCGCCTCGAAGTTCGGCGCGCGCACGCTGCGCGAGCTGACCGAGCGCGGCCTCATCACGCCGCACGAGCAGGAGGCCGCCGATCGCGCGCTCACGTTCCTCTGGCGCGTGCGCAACGAGCTGCACTTCTTCTCCGGCCACAAGAACGACGTGCTTTCGCGCGAGCTGCAGCCGCGCATCGCCAAGAATCTGGGCTACGAGAACGACGGCGACGCGCTCGGCGTCGAGCGCTTCATGCGCGAGTACTACCTGAACGCGCGGGCGATTCACCGCGTCTCCAAGCGGCTCATCGCGCGCTGTCACGAGACGCTCGCCGTGCGGGGCTCGGCCGAGCGGCGCCAGCGCCAGCAGGCCCTGGCCGACGGGCTCGTCT
>Ga0114129_10006015_pt1 | contig 17198 bp, 12 predicted proteins | sample RhiMetdeltSRZDD1_FD_80071 | JGI IMG/M metagenome (GOLD analysis project Ga0114129, IMG submission 80071) | Populus rhizosphere microbial communities from Tennessee, USA - Rhizosphere MetaG P. deltoides SRZDD1 (version 2) (version 2) | ecosystem: Host-associated > Plants > Roots > Rhizosphere >... | reverse complement strand
TGAAGACACCCGAGCAAACTCTCGTAACGATTGGCTACTCGGCCGATCGCTCTCAGTCGATTTTCAAGGCCAACAACGAAGCCCAACTCTATTGCGAACGCCGCGAGCTCGATGTCGTGTTACTGAAACAGGAAACCGTGTACCAAGGTCGCTACGACGAAGACGTGACGCAGACTGCCAGAGCCGCCGGCCGCGTAGCGGGTGCTCTCGGAAGTGCGAAAGCAGCCCGGGCAAGCACAGCCCTGTCCTCTCCAACAGACTATAAAACGACGTTCGAATTTCTCTGCAAGTAGAGCTGCAAAAATTGCCGCGGCGTGCGGCCGCCACATTCACGTTCAGGTTCACATCGAGCGTGGCCCCTTCTGGTCTCAGATCAATGTCCCGGCGCACGGACTTGCCAAAAGTGAGAAGCGCTTTGTCTCAGAGAATGTCCATATCCCAAGCTGGCAAGCGGAGCTTCGTGAACACTGACATGACCTCGTGTGGCGCCAGTTCAACCTGCGTGGCGGCGGAGCTCGCGAGCCGCTAGGACCGGTAAGTGGGCGGAATGAACTGTACTCGTGTGGACATGAGAAAAAAGCGAGTCTTTCGAGTCGTCTAAGCTGTTAAAATTTCATCGCATCGGGATCGTAGCTCAGTTGGAAGAGCGCCTGCTTCACACGCAGGAGGTCATCGGTTCGAGACCGGTCGGTCCCATTACATCAACAACTTGCAAACGAGTGAACGCCTGTTTATACGCAGGCGTTCACTGAGCAGATCGTCGTTTCCCTTCCTCCTCTAAGTCTCTGATTACAGCTGTTCCAATTTGAGCTGTGAATCATGGCCGGCCTCCATCAGTGTGAACAGTGGCTGAATCTGACTAATCGGTTTCGAAGCGCTGGCACAGTAGCTCGTTTCGTAGATTCTAAATCCGTATTGTCGCACCCCTGCCCACCGAGACATCCGATGCCCAACGACAGAGCAAGGGCGACCTTCGTGCCGAACTTCTTCGATGAAGTGCGGCGGCGCGTGGCAGCGGGACTGTTGCGGGGTGACGGCCTTTTCACAGGTGCGACGCTACGGCGGATCGGCGCTGCAAGCCCGCTCAGGTACGGCGGTTTTGTCGTATGAACATTGAACATTGGTCGATCCAGTCTTGAAGGCCCCAATTTTCATCCGATGGAAAGCCGGTTAGGTTACCCTGATACGAATGTATTCCTCGGAAAGAACTCTCGTGATCGTGCGACACGGACAGACCGACTGGAACCGTGAAGAACGATTTCAAGGTCAACTGGATATTCCGCTGAACGCCGTCGGACGCAGCCAGGCGGAAACGTTGAATCAGCAGCTCGGGTCGGTTTTGTTCGATGCGCGGTATTCGAGTCCGCTGCGGCGCGCTTATGAGACGGCGGAGGTAATTGCGCGTGGCTTGCCCGTTCACACTGATGCGAGACTGACGGAAATCCACCATGGCTCATGGCAGGGACGGACGAAGCGAGACATTGCCAGTGAATGGCCCCACCTGTGGAATGACTGGAACAAGGAGCCGCTGAACTTTACGCCGCCAGGCGGAGAAGCCGCACGCAGCGTTCGTTCGCGTGTCGAAGATTTTCTTCAGGAGGTGGGCGGCAACAACATCCTCTGTGTATCGCATGGGGTTGTGATTCAGACTTTTCTTTCTGTACTGCTCGGCACATCCCAGGAAGACTATGTTCCGTCCAACGCGTCGGTGCACACGTTCGTCTTCCGCGACAATCGTGTCCGCGATTACCAGATCCATAGGTGCTTATGGCACTCGCGCGTGGATTAATTCTGGTGAACACGGGAAACGGCAAAGGCAAATCCACTGCCGCCTTCGGCGTGGCGATGCGGGCCCTCGGACAGGGCCTCCGCGTCTCCATCATTCAATTCATCAAAGGAAAATGGAAAACCGGCGAATTGGAGGCGGCACAGAGGCTGGGATTGGAACTGACGCCTATGGGGAAAGGGTTCACGTGGGAAAGCAAGAACCTCGAAGAAGACAAGGCGTTGATCCGCGAAGCGTGGAAAACATCTTCGGAAAAGATCTTGTCCGGTCGATATGATTTGATTATTCTCGACGAGGTTAATTACGTTCTGGGTTACGGTTACCTCGGTGTCGGCGACGTCGTGTACATGTTGCAATCGCGTCCGCCTCACGTTCACGTCGTGTTGACAGGACGCAACGCTCCAGAAGAGATCATTTCTATTGCCGATTGCGTCACAGAGATGCGTGATATCAAGCATCCCTACCGCAACGGGATACCGGCCCAGAGAGGAATTGATTTTTAACAAGCACGCTGAATGCTCGGGAAGACGGTGTAATTCCGTCACTGCCCCGCAACTGTAAGCGGTCAGTTGTTACCTTGGCACTTTCCACTGCATCGGGTCAGCCGGTGTGGGAAGGCAGATGCCCGTTGGGACCGTAAGTCAGGAGACCGGTTCAGCATAATTGAGAACTCTTTTCCGAGGGGAAAGGATCCATGACGCTTTTCGCCTTCCTGCTTTTTCTGCTCGTTCCCCCTACAGTAGGAACCCTGCGGGGCACCGTTATCGATCCAAGTGGCGCAGCGGTGACGGGCGCTCGAGTGGAAGTGTCGAGCACGGGCTTTTCACGCATCGCTTACACCGATGGGGCAGGCGCGTTCTTCATCGAGGATGCGCCACCCGGCACTTATTCCTTACATGTCACGGCGGCCGGCTTTACGGCCCACACATTCTCGATTGACGTTCCATCCGATTTGTTGAACCTGACGTTGAGCGTCGCGTCTCGAGTTGAAGATGTCATTGTCACGACGACGATAGTGGAGACGCCATTAAGTATGCTCGGTGTTTCCGCCACTGTCGTCCAACATGAGGGAATCGTGCGCCAGCAGTCGCCTCCCATTTACGAACTGCTGCGCGACATTCCCGGCCTTGCGGTCGCAAATACCAGCCGCCGTGGCGGAACGACCAGCGTTTACACCCGAGGCGGCGGGAAGAATGCGAACCTTGTTCTCCTCGATGGCGTCCCGGCCAATGATCCGGGCGGCGACTACAACTTCGCGCACCTCATGCCCACAAATGTTGATCGGATCGAAGTCGTGCGTGGTCCTCAAAGCGCAACTTATGGATCGAACGCCGCTGCATCGGTCATCCAGGTCTTCAGCCGGCAGGGCACGTCCCAAGACGGGATCGCCAGCGGCTTCGGATCAGTAGAAGGCGGGAATCTCGCAACGTACCGTTATCGCACCGGAGTTTCGGGAGCCGCGAAAGCGTTCGATTACTCGTTTGGTGCCGACCGACTCGAGACCGAGGGCGCGTATACGAATGACGATTATCGGAACCTCACGATCTCGACAAACGTTGGCTACCACTTGAACAAGACGTCGCAGATGCGCTTCACTTTCCGCAGCATCGATACCCGCGTCGGCGTGCCGAATCGAGTTGCCTACGGATTGCTGGACCCAGATGCTTTTCGAGACGCTACCAACATCATCGGTGGCGCTCGGTACGAACGGAACAGCGAACGTTTTTCCGAACGCATCCAACTGGGCTTCAATCGATTCCGCGACTACTTTCAAGACAATCTCGCCGAAGGGCCCTTCGATATCGGCGCTATCGTCACGGGTACTACAGGAGCACGTGGGTCAGCAGGCGTGCGGCTGGTGCAGTTTCTCTCGACGTCAGATCTTGCGCTCGCAAATTACGCGATTCCACCGGGCGCCCGGCTGGTCCGTCGAATCGTGCGACTGGGCGCCATTCCGGCGTCAACGACGATCACACAACGGCGGACGGCGGAATATCAAGGCATCTGGCGTTACTCCAGCCACAACTCGCTCGGATTCGGTTACGACTTCGAGCAGGAACGCGGGATCACCGACGTTGCTCCACCGCTGCGCAACAATCACAGCGTATTTTTCAATCATCAGCACAGCATTGCGGAACGGTTATTTCTGACGGAGAGCGTGCGCATCGAAGACAATTCCGTTTTCCATACGAAAGTAACTCCGCGCTTCGCCGCGTCTTATGCCATGACGCGATCCACGCGACTGAAAGCCAGTGCGGGCACCGGAATATCGGAACCGAGCTTCCTGCAAAACTTCGCCAACGATCCAACGTTTGTCGGCAATCGCGATCTCCGTCCCGAACGTTCGCGAAGCTTCGAAGCAGGGGTCGAACAGCAGTTGTTCGGATCGGCGTTGATCGTCGACGAGACTGCTTTCGATAATCGATTTCGCGATCTCATCGTGTTTACGCCGCTGCCCGCGCCGCAGCCGGGTACTTGGATCAACCTCGAAGGCAGCCGTGCCCGCGGCCTCGAGTCGAGCGCGCGCCTGCGAGTGAAGTGGCTGCGGGTCGGAGCGCAATACACGCTGCTGGACACGCGCGTGACTTCATCGGCTTCTCCGACAAGCGCCTCCACCGGCGTCGGCCAGGAATTGCCACGACGTCCGCGGCACTCTGGATCACTGGATGTCAGCGCGGTATTTCGGCGCTGGTTCGTCAATCTCAATACGATATTTGTGGGTGAGCGTCAGGACTCCGATGGAGTGGGTTTCGGCATCGTGCGGAATCCGCGGTATCAAAAAGTCGACTTTGGCGGAAGTTATGCGCTTCATCGATCGATCGACTTGATGGCTCGAATCGAAAACGTGCTCGATCGCCGCTATGAGGAAGTGCTCGGATACCCGTCGCTTCCACGAAACGTAATGGTCGGGATGAACGTCCGGTGGGGACACCGATAGCATGAAGGGTGCTTTGATGATCGTCGGGACGGCGTCGCATGCCGGTAAGAGCATTCTCGTCACCGCGCTCTGCCGGCTTTTGACGCAGCGTGGAGTTCGAGTGGCGCCCTTCAAGTCGCAGAACATGGCGCTGAATTCCTTTGTCTGCCGCGATGGTAGTGAAATCGGCCGGTCGCAAGTTGTGCAGGCTGAGGCCGCCGGTATCGAACCGGAAGTCGACTGGTTCTTTCTGGAGAGATCGCACGAAAGTTTTAATCGGCTAGCTTCGAAGTACGACGTCATCCTCCTCGAAGGCGCCGGCAGCGCGGCGGAGGTCAATTTGAAGGATCGCGACATTGTGAATCTGCCTTTTGCGCAAGCTGTGGGAGCGCCCGCTCTGCTGGTTGCCGATATCGATCGCGGTGGCGTGTTCGCGTCGATTGTCGGAACGTTTGCGTTGATGACCGAAAGCGAGCGGGCTTTGCTGCGCGGTTTCGTCATCAACCGCTTTCGAGGCGATCCGAAATTGTTTGCGGATGGTCCGCAGTTTCTTGAGAATCACACCGGCCGTCCCTGCCTTGGCGTGCTGCCATACATCGAATCGCTCCGCATCGATCAGGAAGACAGCGTGTCGCTCGAAGAGCACCGCAGTCAGCCGGGATCCTTTCGCGTCTGCGTCATCCGGCTGCCGCACATTTCCAATTACACCGACTTTAACGCACTCGAAGCAATCCCAGGTCTGGTGCTGGAGTACCTGCGCATGCCCGTAGCGGCCGCACCGGTCGACCTTCTCATCATTCCGGGCACAAAGAACACAATTGCGCACCTTCGATGGCTCCAGGAGCAAGGTTTCAAGCCCATGCTTCTCGACATTCTCGATCGCGGCGGGTGGATCGTCGGAGTTTGCGGCGGTTACCAGATGCTCGGAAGAACAGTGTCGGATCCGCTTGACGCCGAAGAAGGTGAGATGCAGAAAGGCCTGGACCTGTTGCCGGTCGAGACGGAACTCGATGTTCATAAGGTCACGGTGCAATCCAAGGGGCGCTCGTTCCTCGGACCTGAGATCGACGGATACGAAATCCATCTGGGCCGCACGACTTGTTTGAGGCCAGTCGACTGCTTCGTTACCAAGGCAGATGGAAAGAGCGACGGCGCGGTCGTTGGCCGGGTGGGAGGAACCTACTTTCACGGACTGTTTGATAACGCCGAATTCACGTCGGCGTTCCTGACCCAAGTGGCTGAATCCAGGCGTTCGGATTGGCGCCCAGGTCCGTCTGGTTACTCAAAGGAGCGTGAATACAACCGGCTGGCCGCCACAGTCGGCGAGCACTTGAACACGGATCGAATTTGGGAACTGGTCGGTAGCGCATGAGCTACACGACGACAACGGCCCTGATTATCGGTGCGATGTTGGACCTGATTCTCGGAGATCCGCGATGGTTCCCTCACCCGATTCGGGGCATTGGTCGGATGATTCAGGCTCTTGAAACCATTCTGCGGAAGGTCGTAAGTGAAAGATTGGGCGGATACATTCTTGTTTTGCTCGTCCTCGCCGTGGTGGTGGCGATCGTTTCCGCGACAGTGCATTGGGGCGGGTTGCCGGCCGTTTCATTCTGGATTTTCACGAGCCTTGCAGCGCGCACTCTCGACCGCGACTCCAACAAGGTCATCGAAGCGCTGCGCGCCGGCGATCTCGAGCAGGCACGAACGCTCGTCCGCAATCTTGTCGGTCGTGACACGGCGTCCCTTTCGGCGCGTGACGTCACGCGCGCGGTTTTCGAAACCGTTGCTGAAAACATGAGTGACGCTATCGTCGCGCCGTTGTTCTATCTCGCGCTGCTGGGTGTCCCCGGTATGGTCGCGTATAAAGCCGTCAACACGATGGATTCGATGGTCGGCTACAAGAACGACCGTTACATTCGCTTCGGCTGGGCCGCCGCCCGTCTCGACGATGTTGCGAACTACATTCCAGCACGTATCACGGCGCTTCTCATTATCCTTGCTGCCGCTCTCCTGCGCCTGCGATGGCGTCGCGCGGTGGCGGTCGTGCTCCGAGATGCTCGTCTGCAGCCATCACCGAATGCAGGCTATCCCGAGGCGGCGCTTGCCGGGGCGCTCGGCATTCAACTCGGCGGACTGAATTATTACTTCGGCCGGGCAGTGCAGAAGCCTCTTCTCGGCGATCCGCTCGAAGACCTCGAGTGGAAGCGGTTTTCTCATGTCCGCCTGCTGCTCTACCTGGTGACGGCAGTCTCCTACGTCGTGGTGGCGCTATGGCTGATGTGATGCACGGTGGACGCGCTCTCGAGTTTGCCCGCGTGCACAATCTGGATTACCGCGATGTTGTGGATTTCAGCGCGAACATCAACCCACTTGGCCCGTCGCCGAAGGCAATCGAAGCAATCCGGAATGGCTTGGACCGCGTTCAGGCTTATCCCGATGAGAATCCCGTTTGTCTCGTCGACGCAATATCGCGGCGCATTCATGTGCCCGTCCGCTACATCCTGGCCGGGAACGGCGCGACGGAGCTTTTGTATTTCTGGCTTCGAACGTTGCGGCCGAGAACGGCGACACTCGTAGTGCCCACATTCACGGAATACCGAAAAGCGCTGGAAGCTGCGGGCACCGAAGTGCACACCATCCAACTCGACGAGGCCGATCATTTTCGAATTCCGCGGACAGTCGCGGATACCGATGTGATCATCATCACCAATCCCAACAACCCGACTGCTTCGTACGCACCCCCGGAAGAAATGCTGGAGTGGCTCGGCCGGTTTCCGGCCTCGACTCAGCTCTTCGTCGATGAAGCATTCGTGGACTTCACGGCGCAGCGCTCTCTCGTCCTGCAGATTGAGCGGTTGCCGAATCTGTGGGTGCTGCGATCGATGACCAAGTTCTATGCGCTGCCCGGTCTGCGTCTCGGATTCCTGGCCGGCTTGGGTGTGCCATCGGCGGCGAAACGACGCGAGCCCTGGCAGGTCAACACGCTGGCTGAACTCGCCGGGATCGCAAGTCTGGAGGATCAGGCGTATCAAGAAGCAACAATGCAGCTGATTCAGCGCGAGCGGATATGGATGTGGAAACAGCTTCAGGACATTCCGGGAATCCAGGCATTTCCAAGCGTCGCGAATTTCTTTTTAATTCGTGCGGCGTGCGACGCCACGCTTGATCAGTTGATCGAGGAAGCAAGCGCGGCGCGAATGCTGATTCGCGACTGCAGAGACATCGAAGGACTTGATGGCCCGTTCTTTCGAATCGCGATCAAGACGCGGCTCGACAACGAGCGCCTGCTGCACTTGTTGGATTTGACGAGGAAGGCATAAATGCTGTTGCTGGCGATTCTCCTGGCGTTGGCGCAGACACGGATCATCTCCGTGGCGCCCAGCATTACAGAGATTCTCTTTGCGCTCGGCGCCGGCGATCAAGTGGTCGGCGTAACGAACTATTGCAACTTTCCTGAAGCCGCTAAAGCGAAACCGAAGATCGGTGGTTATACAACGCCCAGTCTCGAGGCAATTCTGGCCCTGCGTCCGGACCAGGTTTTCATGATGAAGAATCGGCCGGATGTCGCGCAGAAACTGCGCCAGACCAGAATCGATGTCGTCGAACTGCAGCCCGAAGACCTCGCCGGCGTTTACGAATCGATTCGAGTGATTTCCGAAAAGATCGGAGTGCCCGCACGCGGCCGGGCACTGATCCAATCGATCCAGAAAGAGTTGCAGGAAGCCGCGACGACCAACATCGGTCCCAAGCCGAAGGTGTTGTTCATTGTCGGACGTACACCGGGCACGGTTGCGGATTTGACCGGCGTAGGGCCGGGAAGCTTTTTGAGCGAGCTTATCGAGTTGGCGGGAGCTGAAAACATTCTGGCAGATGCCACCGTAACGTATCCGAAAGTGAATATCGAAGATGTGATACAGCGAAATCCCGACGTCATCATTGACATGGGCCACAACGAAATGGTGACGGCCAGTGAGAAGCAGGCCGTTAAACAGCTTTGGAAGAAGTATTCATTCCTGCGCGCAGTCCAGCGCGACGCGGTGTTTCCGATCTCAGCAGATTATTTTGTAACACCGAGCCCGCGCGTGGTGCTGGCGGTGAGGGATATACGGAAGATGATCGGGAGGTAGGGGTAGTAGGTAGATCTGACGGAATTAGGCTAGTTCGCGCGGCGCTTCCGGGATTGGTCTGGACTGATGAACCAGCGGGTGGCCGCCGTCGCGGACTCGGTCTTTTTCATGGTTTGCGGCATTCCAACAAAGGTGAAGTGATGATTCTTTCGCTCATGCTCGCATCGTTCCTGAACGTTTTTGTGGTCGAAAGCCCTTCTTATGCGAAAGAGATGGTTGCCGCCGCCCACGAACTGACGGCTCGCTATCCCGACCTGAGCTTCACGATTCGAACGACCGAGCAGGTCGTCGACATGCCGGTTGAGGACCTCAAACAATCGTTCGCGCAGGCATCGGTCGTGGTTCTCGGGCGGACGTATGGGGATGTGGCAGCCAAAGTTCAAGATGCTTTCGCAACGGCCGGAACTCCACAAGTAGTGTTTGCAGCGCACAGCGATTTCGGAATCTACGAACTAAGCCGGTTCGGCGCCGATCGCCCGTTTCGCAATGTGACGCATGAGCAGATTGAGCAGATCTCCGCGGGAACCCTCGATGTAAACACGATTCCCCAGCTGAACCGCTGGGGACACAGCTTCCAATACCTGGCCGCCAAGGGGCCGGAGAACTTTCACAATCTCTTCCTCGATCTGCTTTCGAGTTTGGACGCGCAGTACAAGCCCGATCCCGTCCGAATACCGCCGCCCGCTTTCATTTACGAGAATGCGTCGATTTACTCGGATGCGGACGGCTTTGCCGACCACATCCGCACGGGTCGCCCTACGGTCGCGATCATTGATCATGATAACTACTACCACTCGGGCGATGTCGAACTCGAGGACCGCCTCGCGGCCGAGCTCGATGCGGCAGGCATCAATGCTCTTCCGATCTTTGCCGGCTGGGGTGAGCCGACGGAGACAGCGCTCCGCGATTTCGTCAAAGCCAAGCGCGAAGAATGGGACATTCGCGCCATCATGTCACTGCAGAGTTTTGTTCTGGGCGGCGACCAGGCGCGCGAACAGGTTTCCGACCTCCTTCAGGAATTGCGTCTGCCGGTATTTCGCGCCATGCGATTGACGAAGCGTAGTCCAGATCAATGGCTGTTGTCTTCCGACGGCTTGCCGTGGGCGAGTGTCTATTATCAGGTTGCGATGCCGGAACTACAGGGAATGATCGAACCCATTCCCATTGCAGCTGAGCTGGAACGCAGCGTCGACTCGCAAACCGGGGCAGCCATCGCATCATTCGTTCCGATCGAGGATCGGATCCACAGAGTCGTCGATCGAATCTCGCGATGGATCGCGCTGCAGAACAAGCCCAACGCGGAAAAGCGTGTTGCCCTGATCTATTACAACCATCCGCCGGGTAAGCAGAACATCGGGGCCGACTACCTGAACGTGCCCGAGACGATCATCTCGCTGCTGCAGTCGCTTTATCGTGACGGGTACGACGTCCAGAACGTACCGCCGAACGCCGATGCGCTTGTGGATTTGTTGACGCGCCGGGGAATCAATGTCGCCGACTACGCTGCAGGCCAGCGCCGGCTGCTTGCCGAGCACTCTGTGAGCCTGCCGGTCGCGGACTATCTGAAGTGGTACAACACGCTCGACCCGATCGCCCGCGGCGAAGTCGAAGCGGGTCCTCTCTCATATGTTCAAACCGTTATCGATCGTGCATCGAAGTTAGAAGACAAATCGACCGCCCGGCCGCAGGCGGAACGCGTGCTGCAAGAGACAGCCGCTTTCATTGACAGCTATCCCGAGGAACTTCGACGAGGCGCAGCGCCATTGATCGAAGAAATCCGCAAGAACGCGCTCGATGAACTCGACGGCAAACCCAACCGGTTTGCCGAGCTGATGCGGCAATTTGAGGCTTTGAAGCTCGAAGGACTCTCCGGTTGGGGCGCACCACCGGGCAACACGATGCTGACCGGCGACGGAGATTTCATCATTCCCGGTCTGCAGTTGGGTAACGTGTTCATCGGCCCGCAGCCGCAGCGTGGATGGCAGGCGAATGCGGATAGTCTTCACAGCTCGAACGTGGTCCCGCCGCACCATCAGTACCTGGCCTTCTACGAATACCTCCGCGACGTCTTTAAGACGGATGTGATCGTCCATATCGGCCGCCACTCGAGTTACGAGTGGCTGCCTGGGAAACAAGTGGCGCTTGCGGAATTCGATTTTCCGGACATCATCATAGGCGACATACCCGCCGTCTATTTGTACACGGTGGATGGCGTCGGCGAAGGGTTGCAGGCGAAGCGCCGCGGCCTTTCCGTCATCATCGATCACTTGATTCCGCCGTTGAAGACGACCGAGCTGTACGGCCCGATCCTCGAGCTTCAGCAGATGCTCGATCAATATGAAGCGCAAGAAGTCGTGGAACGGCGAACCGTTATCGCGCGCGAAGTGCGGTCGAAGGTGCGGCAATTCAATTTCGGTTCAGATCTCGGACAAGACATTCTCGAAGCGCCCGACGACCAACTGGTTCACACGTTGGGACACTACGTGGAGGAATTGAAAACCACCTTTTTGCCGTTCGGCCTTCACACATTTGGAAAACCATGGGAGGACGCTAAGATCGATCTACTGGCCAATTCGATGGCATCGTTTGGCGATGGAGATGCCGCCGAATTTCGCGGCAAGATCGTCGCGAGTTTTTCGGCCGAAACCGCGGCATTCCTCGGTGCGCTGCGCGGCGAATACGTCTTGCCTGGCAAGGGCAACGATCCCATTCGAACGCCGGATACTCTGCCCACGGGTCGCAATTTCTATGCCATCGACGCGTCCGTCATGCCGACGAAGATATCCTACGAGCTCGCCAGGCAGCTTGTAGCGGACGCCTTGTCGAAACATCCGCAGACGCCGGAAAAGGTCGCCGCAGTTCTTTGGGCGGTCGAAACGACGCGCGATGAAGGGACGATGCTTTCGTTCATTCTTCAGCTGCTCGGCATCGAACCGGTATGGGACGCTCGAGGTCTCGTCAAAGAGTTGAGGGTCGTCCCTGCGGCGCAGCTCGGCCGGCAGCGCATCGACGTGATCGTCACAACGTCGGGTCTGTTTCGAGACTTGTTTGCGCAGCTTCTGCTCCTGGTGGATCGCTCGTTCCGTCACGCTTTGGCAGCATCATACCAATCGATTCTCGAAAAGAACCCGTCGTTACGGCCGGCTCTCGACGCCACGCTGAAAGATGTTCCCGAGGGCGTCCGCGGCAGGGAAGCGCTCCCAACGAACGCTATCGCGCGGCATTGGATTTCCAATACAGAGAGTGCGATGAAAAGCGGCGCATCGTCCGAGCAGGCCGGTTCGCGCGCGTTGCTACGCATTTTCGGACCGGCGGAAGGAGCTTACGGCGCCGGAATCAATCGAGTGATCGAACAGGCATGGACTTGGAAGTCGCGAGATCAGGTGGCAGACTCATACCTCGGTAAGATGGCGCACGGCTATTCGTCGGATTCCTGGGGAACGATCGATCCCGCGGAGTATCGCGCGGCGCTCACCGGCATCGAACAAAGCTTTCACAGCCGCGCGACAAACCTTTACGGCGTGGTCGACAACGACGACTACTTCGATTACTTCGGCGGACTTTCCCTAGCGATCGAACGCGTGAACGGCAAGCCTCCGGAGAACTACATCCTGTTCTATGCGGATCCGAAGCAATCCAGAGTGGAATCATTGGAACACTTCCTCACGAAGGAAATGCGCTCACGCTATTACAACCCGGATTGGATCCAAGGAATGATGAAGGAGGGCTACGCGGGCGCGCGGACCATCTCGAACAAGTTTTTCGAATTTGCGTGGGGATGGCAGGTAACGAATCCGGACATCATTCGTGATTGGATGTGGAACGAGGTGAACGACATCTATTTCCACGACAAGTACAAGATCGGCGTGACCAGGTGGTTTCACAACGAGCGCAACGCACCGGCGATGATCAACATGGCCGGGATCCTGTTGACCGCGGCGAATAAAGGATTCTGGAAAGCGAGTCCCGGTACGATTCAGAACCTTGCGAATACCTTGGGCGCGATGGTCGTGAGGTATGGCCCGTCATGTTCTGCGCATGTGTGCGGCAATCACCAAACCATTGCGTTCAGCCGGCAATGGATGAGTCCGACGCTGGCTGGCTCGTATTCGCGCGCGATGAAGGCGGCGCTGGCGGGAGGGGGATATGCGGGCTCGCGGCCCGTGTCAGCGAGTGCGACGAAAGGTGCGGGGGTGGGCGTGAAGGGCACGTTGCCTAAGAAACCCGTGTTCGATTTCGAGGTCGATAACGTGGCCGGCTTTGTTCAACGAGTCACCGAACGATTCCGGAACCAGGAATGGGGCGGAGTGTTTCTGGCGCTGCTCTTGATATTGGCGCCGGCCGGCTTCCTGATCTTTTTGGTGAGGGACCGGTACTATCGCCGTCGCGGAGAGGAAACGATCAAGTTAATTTGGTCATGAGGGAGCAGAACCACAAGAAGCAATTCTCAATTCCCATCGGATGAGAAACGCCTGCGTCGTGGTGAAGAGTACGCAAACACAGCCGGCCCCTGGAACCACACCGGCGCCTGGGTGAGGCGCGGCGGCATCTTCTGTTCCCATCTGGCGTCGCTGACCAATCGTCCACTGGTCAGCTTGGGTCTGGAGTGTACTGAAGCTTCTCCTCAGAAATGTTCAGAAATCGTGCGGCGATCGTCTTAGCCATGGCGGCATCTACGCCGTTCAATACTGTCCCATCGTCGGCGTAGACGATTGTTCCATCGCCGCGTCCGCCGCCCACGCGATAGACCGGACGGTCGAGAATCGCGGCTATCGTAACGCGCGCCGCGTGCGCCTCTGCCTCGACCACGTGCTTCTCCTCCGGTTGAAGCCTGGGAGTCTCCGATGGGTTGTTGTTGCGATGCCTGTTGGGTCGGCGGATTGAGACGTACGACTGCCTCAACAGGTGTGAGACGTATTCGCGAAAGATCAATGGAAGGTAACTTGAGCAGCCGGAGTTCCGCGGTCAAAGCGCGGCATTCCTCCGGCATACATCATTCCGATGCCCGAGACGAACCAGACGAAGAACAACAATCCCAGCGCAGTGCCCAAATATCGATGAGTCAGAATCAGCGATTTGCGGACCCATCTCATACATTCTCCGTGTTGTTCGCCCCGCGGCCTCAACGAAACCGCAAGCGGATTGTCGTGAAGACGTTGATGGGCGGACCTGGATAAACTTGGTTGTCGTAATCGGATGCTGTGAAGTACCGCTGCCGATTGAGCAGATTTTCGGCGTTCACACTCAATTCGTAAATGCCCCGCCGATATCCGACGGCGCCACCGAATGTGGTCCAGCCCCCGAGACGGATTGTGTCCGCATTGTTCGTAAACATTGGACCGAGGTATCGACCACCCAGGCTTGCCGAGAAACCGGAGTTCCATGCTTTCGTCAACCACATGTTCGCGGCATGAAGCTGAACATACGCAGGCCGGTTGCCGCTGAAGTCTGTCCCCTCGGAGTCCAAAAACTCATCGAATCGGGGAAACGAATAGCCATAATTCGCGACGAGGCGCACGCCCTTACCGATATTTCCGCTGATATCCAGATCGACACCCTTTGAGGATTGTTGCCCGGCTTGTTCGAAGAGCTCATTGGGCCGGGGGATCAGGACGTCATTGCGCACGATCCGATAGAAAGCCGTATTGACAGTGAATCGTCCATTAAACCCTTGCCACCGGTGACCCACCTCGAAACTTCGGCCTGTTTCGGGCTTGAGTTCGCGGTTGTCCTGCGGAATGGAAATCACAGGCTGGAATGAGCTCGACGAACTAAAGTAGACCTGCTGATTGTCATTGAGCGCGTATACAAGACCGGCCCGGTACGTATACGCGGTCTGTACCCAACGCTCATCCGGCCCACGGCTGACGGGCTGACCGTTTGCCCAGGGATCCCGATGACGAAGCCGGAGATAGTCATCAAATCTACCCCCGACATTAAGCTTGAGGCGCTTCGTCAGCGAAACCAAATCCTGCCAGAAGAAAGCGTGGACGCGGCTCGAGAGGTGGTCCACACGACTGATTGGGAAATTCGGGTCAGAGACGTATGTCTCTTCAAACGTGTCCAAACTTATGGGCGGGGCTTCGACGCTTCGGCTCGCGCTGCGGTCGCTACGGTTGGCAAAGTCCATGTACTCGTAACCCGCATCAAATGCGTGGCGCATTCCGAACAATTGAAAATCGCCAGTTACATCTGCTTGATTCACAACCGGACTGAGGTGATGTTTGAAGTACAACGATTCGCGGTTCACCTCATTCAAATCTGGATCGTAATTCAGGTATTCCGCGGTGAAATACTCGTCGGTCGTGTGCCGATAAAAGAAGCTGTTGCGGAACTGCAAGTTTTCGGTGAGGCGGACATTAAAGAGAACCTGTGTCTGCGAGTCGTGAGACTTCTCGAAATCTTGCGGCGTATTGAAGCGGCGGCTGAGGTCGAAGCCGGGAATGTTCACGACGTCAACGGGTACACCGGCGTCTCCGTCGAAGTGGTCGCGGTTGAAAGTCTGGTGCACCGTTACGCGGCTGCGATTATTCATAAGCCAGGTCACAGTTGGAGAAGCATTAAAGCGCCGTGAACCCGCATCACGCCATGCGTCCGTAGATGCGAAACTCCCGTCCACGCGGTACAACAACTTGTTTGCGACGATCGGGCCTGTTACGCCGCCGCCTGTCGTATGGGTGTTGAAACGTCCCCCGCGATAGAAGAAGTCATAGTGAGGCTCCGGCTGGGGCTTTTTGCGAATGATATTGATGGTTCCGGCCAAGGCTTGCCCCCCATACAGAACTGAACTGGGACCCTTGAGCACATCAATCTGCTCAATATTGTTCAGCTGCGTATTCATCCGGTTACCTTCGAGCCGCAACCCGTCCACCAATATGACGTCGCCAAATCTCTCCGGTCCCTCATCGTTGTTAAATCCACGGATGGTGTAGTACTCATACATCCCGTACCTGACGGTTGCCGAGACACCGGAAACATTACGCAGGGCCGTCACCATGTCATTGACGCCTTGGGACTCCAGAACCTGTTGCGGAATGGAGCTGACCTGCACGGGCAGATCGGTATCTGGAATATCCAGCCGAGAAGCGGTCGTTTTTCCGCTGATATCGGCTACAGTCCCACCGGCTTCCTTCACGACGATATTTGTCGAAATGCCGCTTACTCCGAGTGTCACATCCAGTACTGTAGATTCTGTCGACAGAAGTAATGTTTTCCTGGCAGTCTCGAATCCCTCGCGAGTAAATGTCAGTTCGTAGGACCCTCCGGATAACGCATCGAATCGGTAGCGGCCGGCCTCATCACTGGTAACCTGCCGGGTCATTCCGGATTTCACGTCTTGTAATGTCACTTCAACACGTGACATGACGGCCCCAGATGAATCTGTGACTCTTCCTGAAATCGCTGCCGTTTGCGCCTGCAGAAGCCCACTGATACATAACAACGCGAAAACCAATACAAATATCTTTCTCATTCCATCATCCTCGTTTTCTACCTTTATTTGCGGAAGTTGTCCTCCCGTAGACACACTCACCCCTGAGGCTCGCTCACGAGTGCGCGGTCGCTTGGTTCATGCTTCCTGTAGGTCGTTAGGCGCGGTCATTCCCCAATAATGGCCGTCGCCGTTCAGAATCCCTGCGGTGGCATGCTAGCTGACGTATTGAATTCCGCAGACTGAAGAGTTTCTGAAGTTTTTGTCAACCTCTGGGGCTGTGATGAGTTATGACATGGACTGAGGGAAATCCCCTCGATGAAGAGGGGAGTACCCTGGCTGGAAAGTCTTTTTCGAAAAGCAAGCACCGAGTCAAGCAGACGTCGCGAGCTAGTTGGAGACCGGTTTTATTTAGTCTGACTAATCTGGCCTATTGACGAGGCGCCGGACAACTCGCGGCCGCTCGACAGCTTTACCGATTTGGCTATCCGTTATGAAGAACGCGGCCCCCCTGTAAGTCGTGCAAAGACGGAGCGGCGGGCCGCTAAGATGATTCGAGAATTGCGTCGTCCTGGCTACCGCGTTGAACCCAGGCGTACCAAACAGGCGCTTCGTTGTGAGAGAGAGATTTTCGACCATGGAAGTCGCGGGTTCGAATCTGAATGCAAGCCCAGGTCGTGTTGCCGCGGCATAGAATCTGACTAATTTCTGACTAATTAATGCCGAATGCGGTGAGTTTTGGTTGTGTTGGACCAGCCAGAACAACACTAAACCAATGAGATACGGTTGTGGAGCTTGCTTCACACGCAGGATGTCATCGGTTCGAGACCGGTCGGTCCCATTTAGAATCAGCAAGTTTGCTGGGTTGTGATTTTTATGGCGTTGCCCGACTCATTCGAGAAACATCAGGAGGGTACCCTGGTCCGGCGTCATGTC
>Ga0114129_10006014_pt1 | contig 17199 bp, 17 predicted proteins | sample RhiMetdeltSRZDD1_FD_80071 | JGI IMG/M metagenome (GOLD analysis project Ga0114129, IMG submission 80071) | Populus rhizosphere microbial communities from Tennessee, USA - Rhizosphere MetaG P. deltoides SRZDD1 (version 2) (version 2) | ecosystem: Host-associated > Plants > Roots > Rhizosphere >... | reverse complement strand
CTTCAGGCGTGAGCGGGTGATAGGACGGGCGATCCATCTTGTGGCGCGCCGGCGAATTGATCCACAGCTGGATGAGCTCCGTCTCGCCGGGCAACGGCGTCTCGTCGTGGAGCAGGCCGCTGCCCGCGTGCATCCACTGCGTGCCGCCGCCCATCACGGTCGCGTCGTTGCCCTGGGTGTCGCGATGCCGGATGCCGCCCTTGAAGATGAACGTCACCGGCGCAAAGCCGCGGTGCGGATGCCAGCTCACGCCGATGCCGCCCGAGAAATCCTTCGGCGGCGCGTGGTGCAGCAGGACGAACGGGTCCAGATAGGGAAGCTGCTCGGAGGGAAGCGGCTGCCTGACGGTCAGCGGTCCCATCTGGTGGGCTGGCGCGAAGATGACCTGTGAGACGGTTCGAAACCTCATGGTTGTATGACGGACTCGCGGACCTGAAAGGTCCGCGCCGCTGAGATTTCGCCGGGTCCGCGACGCCCTGGCTCTCGTGGGCGTTGCGGGACCCGGCCCACGTGTGGTGCGGGACCCGGCCTACTTATGATGGTGCGGTGCGACCACTTGTCCTCGCCGTGCTGGGCCCGACCGCATCGGGCAAGAGTGCGCTCGGGCTTTCGCTGGCCGAGCGGCACTGCGGCGAGATCATCAACTGCGATTCCACCGCGGTCTACCGCGGGTTCGACATCGGTACCGACAAGCTGCCGATGGAGGCGCGCCGCGGCATTCCTCACCATCTCATCGACCTCGCCGATCCGACCGAGGTCTACACGGCCGCGCAATTTGCTCGCGACGCGGCGGCCGCCATCCGCGACATCCACGCGCGCCGCAAGCTGCCGATGCTCGTCGGCGGCACCGGCTTCTACTATCGCGCGCTGACGCGCGGCCTGTTCCCGGGGCCGGGCGCGGACGAGCCGCTTCGCACGCGCCTGAATCACGTGGCGAGCGTGCGTGGCCCCGAGCGGCTGCACCGCCTGCTGCAGCGCGTCGATGCCGAATCGGCGGCACGCATCATGCCTCGGGATCTGAAGCGAATTGTCCGCGCGCTGGAGGTCTACTACACGACGGGCCGGCCGCTGACGTCGCATTTCCAGGAGACGGCTTCGCCGATCGCGGATTGCGACGTGTTCGCGATTGCGCTGCGACTGCCGCCGGCGCTGACGGCGGAACGTGTCGCGCGGCGCGTCGACGAACAGTTCACGCGCGGCATCGTCGACGAAGTGCAGGGACTGCTGGCGCGCGGCATTTCGCCACACGTGAGACCGTTTGGTGGTCTCGTCTATCGCCAGGTGATGGAGATGCTGCGCGGGGTGCGCGGCGAAGCGGACACGCGCGCGCTCATCGTGCAGGAGAACCGCCGGTACGCGCGGCGCCAGTTGATCTGGTTCCGTAAAGAGCCTAATCTTAAGTGGTTTGACGGCCCCGGCGAGCGCGAGGGCGTGCTTCGACTCGTGGAGAAGGCGTTCGCCACGCACGCATCGCGAGGAGATGTTCCCTGATGGCCCAGGTCACTGAACAGCGGTCGTCCTCGGCGCAGCCGAACATCCAGGATGTCTTCCTGAACTACGCGCGGCGCGACCGGCTCGCGGTCCTGATTCACCTGCTCGACGGACGGCAGTTCGACGGCCGCATCAAGAACTTCGATCGCTTCGCCGTGATCGTCGAGGTCAATGGCGCCGACCAGCTCGTGTTCAAGCACGCCATCGCCACGATCAGCACGCAGCGATCGGTAGCGAACTACTTCGCCGCACACCATTCCTGATTGATCTTTCCCCGCGTCATCGTCATCGTGCTCGACAGCGTCGGCATCGGTGAGCTCCCCGACGCGGCGGCATACGGTGACGAGGGGAGTAACACGCTCGGGAACATCGCCCGCCAGGTCCCATTGAAAATCCCGACCCTGCGTTCGCTGGGATTGGGACGAGTGGTGTCATTGGACAGCCGTGGGGCAAACCTCAGCGGTTCCCTGTCACCCGTGATCGGTGCGTATGGGCGTATGGCCGAGGCGTCGCCGGGCAAGGACTCGGTGACCGGCCATTGGGAGATGATGGGCGTTGTGCTCGATCGTCCATTCCCGACGTTCCCACACGGTTTTCCGGCCGATCTCATCGCGGAATTCGAAAGACGCATCGGGCGACCCACGATCGGCAACGTCGTGGCCTCGGGCACCGACATCATCGATCGGCTCGGTCCCGATCACGTGCGCACGGGCAAGCCAATCGTTTACACGTCGGCCGACAGCGTCTTTCAGATCGCGGCGCACGAAGACGTCATTCCCATCGCCGAGCAATACCGCATCTGCGAGATCGCGTTCGATCTCGTCGGGCGCGGCATGGGCGTCGGCCGCGTCATTGCGCGCCCGTTTGTCGGCGCTCCGGGCTCGTTCAGGCGAACGGCAAACCGTCACGATTACGCGCTCGAACCGGTGGCCGAGACAGTGCTCGATCTGTTGACGCGCAGGGGCGTGCCGGTCACTTCGATCGGAAAGATTAACGACCTGTTCGCGGGGCGTGGCATCGCGCGCGCGACGCACACCGCCAGCGACGCGGAAGGCATGGAGCGCCTCGCGGACGCGTTGCGCGAGACCAACGAGGGGTTCGTGTTCGTCAACCTCGTCGACTTCGATACGCTGTATGGCCATCGCAACGATGTGAGCGGCTATGCCGCCAATCTGGAGCGCTTCGACGAGGCGCTGTCGCGGCTGCTGCCGATGTTGCGCGAGTCGGATCTGCTCATCGTCACCGCGGACCACGGGAACGACCCGAGCACGCCCAGCACCGATCATTCGCGCGAGTACGTGCCCGTGCTCGCCACGAGTGCGCCGGCTAAAGGCGCCGGTGGGCCGCCTAAAGGCGGCCCCTACGTACGGAGAGGGCAAGATATCGGGACACGCAAGACGTTCGCGGATCTCGGCCAGACACTGGCCGCCAATTTCGGCGTCGGCCCTCTCGCCCACGGCACCAGCTTCATGGAGGACATCGTTGTCCACCATCCGTGAAGGGCTCGAGCAGCGCGAGCGCGAGACGCTGGCGCCGCAGGCGGCCAAGAGCGCCGACACACGGGGCCGCCTCAAACCGGAACGCGAAGACGATGTACGGCCCGCGTTTCAGCACGATCGCGACCGCATCATCCACAGCAAGGCCTTCCGGCGCTTGAAGCACAAGACCCAGGTCTTCTTCGCGCCTGCCGGCGATCACTACCGCACGCGCCTGACGCACACGCTCGAGGTCTCGCAGATCGCCCGCACCATCGCAAAGGTGCTGCGCCTCCACGAAGAGCTCACCGAAGCCATCGCGCTCGGCCACGACCTCGGTCACACGCCGTTCGGCCACACAGGGGAACGCGTGCTGGATTCGATCGTGCCCGGCGGCTTCCGCCACTACGAGCAGAGCCTCCGCGTGGTCGATGTGCTCGAGAACGACGGCAGGGGGCTGAACCTGACGTTCGAAGTGCGCGACGGCATCGGCCGCCATTCGAAGGGTAAGGGAGGCTCGCCCGTCGGCGTCGACGCCTCGCAGCGCGCCGCGACGCTCGAAGGACAGATCATGCGCGTCGCGGACCTCATCGCATACGTCAATCACGACATCGACGATGCGGTGAGGGCGGGTGTGCTCAACGAAGCGGACCTCCCGAAGGATGCGGTCTCGGTCCTCGGGTCCAGCTCGCCGGCGCGCATCGCGGCGATGGTGAAAGACGTTGTCACTGAAACGCAGCAGGGCGGGCTCGCGGAGATCCGCATGAGCGAGCCGATCCTCGAGGCGACGCTCGCCATGCGCAGCTTCCTCTTCGACGCGGTGTACGAGAACCAGGAGGCGACTGCCGAGTTCCGCAAGGCCACCGGTATCCTCGGGGGCCTCTGGGAGAAGGTGCGCGAGCGCCCGGATGAATTCCTGGACCGACGGATCATCGAGACCGACGGCCTCGACGTCGCTACGCGCGATTTCCTCGCCGGCATGACCGATCGCTTCGCCGTCACCCTCTACGAGCGGCTGTTCATCCCCAAGCCGTGGGTCGGGCCGATGGCGTGGGATCAGCTATAATCGACGGTCTGTCTTTCGCCGGAAATTGGCGTTCGTAGGGGCATGAAGCTCGATCTCACGCGGTATCGCCAGCCAGTCAGCCATTTCGGCCGGACGTTCCAGCCCGGGGAAGTCGGCGGCGAGGCGGACACGTATCAAATCGTGGCGCCGGTCGAGCTCGAGTTCGACATCCACAAGGACAAGGACAAGTTCCGCCTCGTGGGACGCGTGCGCACCGAGCTGGAGCTCGTGTGCAGCCGCTGCGTGGAGCCGTACCGGTTTCCGATCGACGCCGAGTTCGATCAGCGGTATCTGCCCTCGTCCGCCGCGTCGAGCGAGGCCGAACGCGAGGTCGAGGAAGACGACCTGGAGACCAGCTACTACACGGACGACCAGATCGACCTGAGCGAGTTGATGCGGGAGCAGTTCTATCTCGCGCTGCCCATGAAGCCGCTGTGCCGGGAGGACTGCAAGGGCCTCTGCGCCCAGTGCGGGACGAACCTGAATACGGGCACGTGCGATTGCGCGCCGGTGTGGGAGGACCCGCGGCTGGCGGCGCTGAAAACGTTCAAGGGGAAAAATGCCTAATCCAAAACGCCGACACTCGAAGACACGCACGGCCAAGCGCCGCACGCACGACGCGCTGCAGGCGGCCGCGACCAGCCTGTGCCCGCAGTGCCACGAGCCGAAGGCTCCACACCGCATCTGCCCGCACTGCGGCTACTACAGGCAACGGCAGGTAAGAGCGGTTGAAGAGGAGTGATTTACGAATTTACGAATTGTCGAATTTACGAATTTATTGATCGATTCAAATTCGTAAATTCGTAGATTCGTAAATTCGTAAATGCCCGCGACAAGATGATCACCATCGCCGTTGACGCGATGGGCGGCGACCATGCGCCGGCGGCGATCGTGGACGGCGCGGTCGCTGCCGCCCGCCACCTCGACATCCAGGTTTCACTCGTGGGCGCCCACGCAGCGGTCGAGCAGGCGCTCGATGCGCATCCCGATTGGCGCAGCCTCCCGGTCACGGTGGTCGATGCTCCCGACGTCATCGAGATGGCGGACGCTCCCGCGGCCGTGCGCCGCAAGCCGCGCGCGTCGATTCGCGTGGCCGCCGGCCTGGTCGCCCGGCGCGAAGCCGACGCGCTCTTCAGCGCCGGCCACACCGGCGCGACCGTCGTGGCGACGCACGCGGCGTTCGGCATGATCGCCGGCGTCGATCGTCCGGCGCTGGCGACGACGATTCCAACGCGAGGGCGTCCGGCGGTGCTGCTCGATGCCGGCGCCAACGTGGAATGCCGCCCCCAGCACCTCCTGCAGTTCGCCATCATGGGCGGCGTCTACGCGCGTGTCGCGCTCGGCGCCGCCAGTCCGCGCATCGGCCTGCTCTCGATCGGCGAGGAAGCGACGAAGGGAAACGAGCTGACGCGCGAGGCTCACCGGCTTCTCGAGGCCGCTCCAATCAACTTCATCGGCAACGTCGAAGGACACGAAATCTACAGCGGCGCCGCCGACGTCATCGTCTGCGACGGGTTTACCGGCAACGTCGTGCTCAAGACCAGTGAGGGACTCGTGGACGCGGTCGAGATGCTGCTCGGCGACGAACTGCGCGGCACCTTCTCGAGCCAGGTCGACTATCTGCTCTCGCGCCGGGCCTTTCGCCGGTTCCGCCGGCGCGTGGACTACTCCGAATACGGCGGCGCGCCGCTGCTCGGCGCCGCCCGCCTCGCCATCGTCGGCCACGGCCGTTCGTCGCCGAAAGCGGTCCGGAACGCGATTGCGATGGCGTACCGCTTTGCCACGGGCGATTTCATTCGGCGCGTCGAGCAGGAGATCGCCGTCGCGACGGTGTCACACCATTGATAGCGTTCGTTTTCCCGGGTCAGGGCTCCCAGAAGGTCGGGATGGGACGCGCGCTGGCCGACGCCTATCCTGAGGCGCGTGCCGCGTTCGACGAAGCAGAAGCCGCCTTGCCGGGCCTGACGACCGTCATTTTCGACGGTCCCGAAGACGAGCTGGTGCTGACGCAGAATGCCCAGCCGGCGATTCTCACCGTCAGCGTCGCGGCACAGCGCGTGCTCGCCGCACGAGGCATCGAGCCGGCGCTGGTCGCCGGTCATAGCCTCGGCGAGTATTCGGCCAACGTTGCCGCCGGGACCATGGGGTTTGCGGATGCGGTGCGGGTGGTGCGGCGCCGCGGGCAATACATGCAGGAAGCGGTGCCGGTGGGCGCCGGCGCGATGGCTGCGATTCTGGGCCTCGACGCCGACGAGGTGGCGCGCGCCTGCGAAGAGGCAGCGCAGGGAGAGGTCGTCAGCCCGGCGAACATCAACGGCGCCGGCCAGGTCGTCATCGCGGGGGCGACAGCCGCCGTGCAGCGCGCCGGCGAACGGGCGAAAGCCCGTGGCGCCAGGCGGGTGATTCCGCTGGCCGTCAGCGCGCCGTTCCACTGCGCGCTGCTGAAGCCGGCGGAGGATCGGCTCGAGCCCGACCTCCGCGCGCTGCGCACGCAGGATCCGCGTGTGCCGGTGGTCGCCAACGTCGACGCGGAGCCGAAGCGTGATGCGGCGTCGGCGATCGACGCGCTCGTCCGGCAGGTATCCGCGCCGGTGCGCTGGGAGCAGGTCGTGCGTCGCCTTGCGTCGGAGGGCGTCACCAACTATGTTGAGGTGGGCCCCGGCACGGTGCTCAGCGGTCTGGTCAAGAAGATTCACAAGGACGCACGCGTGTTCAACTTCGCCTCGCCGGACGATCTCGCGGCGGTGGAAGCAGGTCTGCGTGCTTGATCTCACCGGCAAGGTAGCCATCGTCACCGGCGCGTCGCGCGGGATTGGCCGCGGTGTCGCCGTGATGCTCGCCTCGCGCGGCGCGCACGTCGTGGCGGCGGCGCGCGGCGAGAACGCCGCGTCCACCATTTCGGAAATCGAGGGGGCGGGCCGCACGGGTGAGGCCGTGCCGCTCGAGGTGACGGATGCCGCGTCGATCGACGCGATGGTGTCGGGCGTCCTGGCGCGGCACGGTCGCATCGACATCCTCGTCAACAACGCCGGCATCGCGCGCGATCAGCTGATGCTGCGGATGAAGCGTGAAGACTGGGACGACGTGATCGCCACGAACCTCACACCCGCGTTCGTCCTCGTCCAGGCGGCATTGAAGCCGATGATCAAGCAGCGCAGCGGCCGCATCATCAGCATCAGCTCGGTCGTCGGGCAGACCGGCAACGCGGGACAGGCCAATTACGCGGCATCGAAGGCGGGGCTCATCGGGTTCAGCAAGGCGCTGGCGCGCGAGCTCGCCTCGCGCAACATCACGGTGAACGTCGTCGCGCCGGGACTCATCGAGACCGACATGACCAAAGCGATCACCGAGAAGGCGCAGGGCGACTGGGCTGGGCAGATTCCGCTGGGACGACTCGGCACGACGGCCGATGTCGCCGCGGCAGTGTGCTTCCTTGCCTCGGATGAGGCGTCGTATATTACAGGTCAGGTCCTTGCCGTCAACGGCGGCATGTACATGTGATTCTGGATGGTAGATGGTAGATAGTGGATAGTGGTGGTGCGTGCGGATCACCCACCATCCACCACCCCCATCCGACAACGGAGGTCAAATGGCAGTTTCAGACAAGGTGAAGAGCATCATCGTGGAGCAGCTCGGTGTCGATGAAGAGGAAGTCACGGCCGACGCCTCGTTCGTCGACGACCTCGGCGCCGACTCGCTCGACACGGTGGAGCTCGTCATGGCGTTCGAGGAGGAGTTCGGCATCGAGATCCCGGACGAGGACGCCGAGAAGATCACCCGAGTCAAGGAAGCCATCGACTACATCGAGGCACACGCCAAGAGCAAGAAGTAGGAAGCGCAGGAGCGAGCCAGAAAGGGACGCGGTGGGAGCGTGAACAGGCGTGTCGTTGTAACCGGTATCGGACTCGTGTCGGCACTCGGCATCGGGACCAACGAGACGTGGTCAGGGCTGCTGGCCGGTCAGAGCGGTGTCATCCGGATCACGCGGTTCGACATCTCCGGCTACGCGACGCAGATCGCGGCGGAGGTGAAGGGGTTCGATCCGCTCGCCTTCATCGAGAAGAAGGACATCAAGAAGATGGACCTCTTCATCCAGTACGCGATTGCCGCCGCGCAGTTCGCGATGGATGACAGCCGCCTCGAGATCACCGCGGCCAACGCGCCGAACATCGGCGTCTACATCGGCTCCGGCATCGGCGGGTTCATCACGATCGAACGGGAGCACGAGGCGCTGCTCCACGGCGGTCCCCGGAAGGTGTCGCCGTTCTTCATTCCGTCGGCCATCATCAACCTGGCGTCGGGCCAGGTCTCGATTCGCTTCGGCGCCAAGGGTCCCAACTCGGCGACCTGCACGGCCTGTTCGGCCTCGGCGCACGCCATCGGCGACGCCTACGAGATCATCAAGCGCTGCGACGCGGACGCGATGATCGCCGGCGGGAGCGAGGCGGCCATCTGTCCGATGAGCGTCGGCGGATTCGGCCAGCTGCGCGCGCTGTCCACGCGCAACGACGAGCCGGCCAAGGCGAGCCGGCCGTTCGACAAGGATCGCGACGGGTTCATCATCGGGGAAGGCGCCGGGGTGCTCATTCTCGAAGAGCTGGAGCACGCGAGGCGCCGGGGCGCGCAGGTGTACGCCGAAATCGTCGGCTACGGCATGTCTTCCGACGCGTACCACATGACGGCCCCCTCGGAAGATGGCGACGGCGCGCGGCGCGCCATGGCGATGGCCATCCGCAAGGCGGGCATCGCCCCCTCCGACGTGGACTACATCAACGCCCACGGCACCTCCACGCCGTACAACGACAAGCTCGAGACGCTCGCCATTCACAACTGCTTCGGCGACCACGCGGAGAAACTGGCGATCTCGTCGACGAAGTCGATGACCGGTCACCTGCTCGGCGGCGCGGGTGGGCTCGAGGCCGGCATTACGGCGCTCGCAGTTCGCGATCAGGTGGTGCCGCCCACGATCAATCTCGACGACCCGGATCCGGAGTGCGACCTCGATTACGTGCCGCACCACAGTCGGAAGATGCCCATCCGGTACGCGCTGTCGAACTCGTTCGGCTTCGGCGGGACCAACGCCACGCTGCTGTTCAAACAATATGAGGGTTGATTCGCCCGCCGACCGATGAAAATTGCCGTTTGTATCAAGCAGGTTCCGACCCGCGAATGGCAGCCACGCCTGAACGATGCGAAGACGTGGATTCGCGAGCAGGACATCAGTTACGAGATGAACGAGCCCGACGCCTACGCGCTCGAAGAGGCGCTCCGGCTCAGGGAGAAGCACGGTGGGGAAGTGGTCGTCTGCTCGGCCGGCCCTGCGCGCGTGCAGACGGTCATTCGCGAAGCGCTCGCGCGCGGCGCCGATCGCGCCATTCATGTCGAGCACGACAGCCTCGGTTCCGCCGATGCGTTCGTGCTGGCCGACGCGCTTGCCGCGGCGATGAAGGACGAGAAATTCGACCTGGTCCTCACGGGCCTTCAGTCCGACGACCAGGGGCACGGCCAGACCGGCGTCATACTCGCCGAGCGGCTCGGCATCCCCTCGTCCACGATCATCATGGACGTGCAGATAGAAGGCGGTTCGCTGCGCGTGAAGCGCGAGCTCGAGGGTGGCTGGTTCCAGTGGATCTCCATGCCGCTGCCGGCGCTCCTGACGATCCAGAGCGGCATCAACCAGCTCCGCTACGCGACGCTGAAGGGCATCATGGCCGCGAAGAAGAAGGAGATCAGGAAAGCGGCGCTGCCTGACGGCCTCACGCCGGCGCAGAAGATCGTCAGCCTCGCGGTGCCGACCCGCAGCAAGCAGACGCAGATGATCGGCGGCTCCGCTGCCGACGCCGCGAAAGAGCTCGTCCGCCGCCTTCGCGACGAGGCCCGCGCGCTGTGATGCTCGTCATCGCCGAACAGCGCGACGGCAAGCTGAATCGCGCGACGTGGGAAACGATCGCGGCCGCCCAGCGTCTGGCCGGCGGGACGCCGATCACCGTGGCCGTGCTCGGGGCGGCAACAGGCGGTGTTGCCCAGGAGCTGGCGTCCGCGGCGGTGGCCGAAATCCTCGTGGCCGAGCACCCCGCGCTGGACCCGTACACGCCGGATGCGTATGCGTCGGCCGCCGCCGCAGTGATTGATGCGGCCAAGCCGGTCTTCGTGCTGCTGCCGCACACGTATCAGACGCGAGACTTTGCGCCGCTGCTCGCCGCGCGCATCCGCAAGCCGCTCGTCACCGACGTCACGGCCATCGATGGCACCGGCGGAGATGCCACGTTCGCCAGGCCGATGTTCCAGGGGAAGCTCGCCGCTCACGTGAAACCGCAGGGTGGCACGCCCGCGATCGTGACGATCCAGATCGGCGCGTTTCGCGCCGATGCGGCGCAGAAGGGCGGACCGGCGCCGGTCAAGAAGGCTGACGTGCAGATCGATGCAACCTCCGTTCGCCAGAAGCCGGAACCGCCGTTCCGCGAAGCGAAGCAGGCCGTCGATCTCGGCCAGGCCGAACGCATCGTTGCCGTCGGACGGGGCATCAAGTCACAGGAGCACATCCCCCTGGCCGAGAAGCTGGCGAAGGCGATGGGTGCCGAGGTCGCGGCGTCGCGCCCCATCTGCGACAACGGGTGGCTCCCGATGGAGCGGCAGATCGGCAGCTCGGGCCAGACGGTCGCGCCGAAGCTGTACGTCGCGCTCGGCATCTCCGGCGCCATCCAGCACCTGGTCGGCATGAAAGGGTCACGCACGATCGTCGCGATCAACAAGGACGCGGAAGCGCCGATCTTCGAGGTGGCCGACTACGGCATCGTCGGCGACCTGTTCGAGATTGCGCCCGCGATCGTCGCTGAGCTCGAAAAGGGCTAGGGGGAGATTCATGGAACGTCGGGCGTTTCTCAGGTCGGGCGCGCTGATCGGCGCCGGCGTCGTGCTCGATCCATGGGGCGGGCTGCTGGCCCAGGACGTGCGCGGCGCGACTCAGAGCGGAGTCGCGAAGACGACGTCGGGTCCCGTTCGAGGCGTCGTGACGGACAGGATCAACGCGTTCTATGGCATCCCGTACGGCGCAGACACGGCGGGCGAGGCACGGTTCCTGGCGCCCGCGAAGCCGCGCCCGTGGACGAGCGTGCGCGACTGCGTCGAGTATGGTCCGCGTTCACCGCAGGGACCGTCGGGACTGATTCCGGAAGTCGCGGCGGTGGATCGGCGGGAGCCGGCGGGCGAGGACTGCCTGCGGCTGAACGTCTGGACGCCGGCGCTCGGCAGCGGCCGCCGCCCCGTGATGGTCTGGCTGCACGGCGGGGGCTACTCGCAGGCCTCCGGCAGCTTCATCATCTACAACGGCGCGAACCTCGCGCGGCGGCGCGACGTAGTCGTCGTCACGCTGAATCACCGGCTCAATCTGTTCGGCCACCTCTACCTCGGCGAGATCGCCGGCGACAAGTACGCCGATTCGGGCAACGCCGGCATGCTCGACATCGTCCAGGCGCTCGAATGGGTGCGCGACAACATCGCCGCGTTCGGCGGCGATCCGGGCAACGTGACCATCTTCGGCCAGTCCGGCGGCGGCGGGAAGGTGTGCACGCTGATGGGAATGCCCGCGGCCAAAGGACTGTTCCACAAGGCGATCGCGCAGAGCGGATCGAACGTGACGGGAACGTCGCGCGCCAGCGCGACGCGCACCGCGCACACGTTCCTCGACCGGCTGAACCTGAAGCCGGGCCAGGCCGCAGAGCTGCACACGGTGCCGACCGACCGCCTGCTCGGCGCCATTCGCGGCCTGAACTTCTCTCCGGTGGTGGACGGCCGGAACCTGTCGTCAGGTCCGTTCGATCCGGTTGCCTCCCCCTTGTCGGCGAGCGTTCCGCTGCTGTGCGGATCGAACGAAACAGAGGTGGCGTGGACTCGCGGCGCGATCATCGACGACATCGACGACGCCGCGCTCGAGGCGCAGGTCAAACAGGACGTTCGCGGCATCCCGGATGCCGACGCCGATCGGCTGATCGCCGCCTATCGAAAGGCGCGGCCGGGCATCAGCAACGTCGACATCCACCTGATTCTCGCGTCGGACAACACTGTCCGCAGCAGCATCCTGACCGTCGCCGAGCGCAAGGCCGATGCGAAGCAGGCGCCCGTCTACATGTATTACTTCACCTGGCGCTCGCCGGTGCACGACGGCAAGCTGAAGGCCTATCACACGCTCGACATCCCGTTCGTCTTCGAGAACGTCGACCTCGCGACGGCGATGACCGGCGGTCGGCAGGAGCGCTACGCGCTGCAGGACCGCATGAGCGCCGCGTGGACCAATTTCGCGCGCACCGGCAATCCGAACGTCAAGGGCCTGATGCCCGACTGGCCGGCCTTCGACACCACCCGGCGCGCGACGATGGTCCTCAACAACGAGTGCACGGTCGTCAACGATCCGAACGGCGACGAGCGCCGCGCGCTGATCGCGGTCAGAAAACAGGGTGGAACAGACAACGTCGACTAACCGGGAAACGCTCGAGGTCGACGTCCTCATCGTCGGCGGAGGCCCGGCAGGGCTCTCGGCGGCGCTTCGCCTTTCTCAGCTCCAGCAGGCGGCGGTGGGCGGACCTGAAGGTCCGCCCCTGCAAATCGCGGTGCTCGAGAAGGCACGCGAGGCGGGCGCGCACATGCTGTCCGGCGCCGTACTGGATCCATCCGCGCTTCGCGACCTGATTCCGGATTTCAAGGAGAAGGGCGCGCCGCTGGCCGCGGACGTGCACGACGAGGACGTGTACTTCCTCACCGAGTCCTCGAAGCTCGCGCTGCCCATCATCCCGCCGCCGCTGAGGAACCACGGCAACTACATCATCTCGCTCAACCAGTTCGTCCGATGGCTGACCGGGCAGGTGGAAGCGGCGGGCATCGATTTCTTCACCGGCTTTGCCGGGCAGGACGTCCTGATGGACGGGACGCGCGTCATCGGTGTCCGCACTGGCGATCGCGGCATCGGCAAGCACGGCGAACACAAGCCGACCTTCGAGCCGGGCGTGGACATCCTCGCGAAGGTCACCATCTTCTGCGACGGCGTTCGGGGCAACCTGACGAAGGAACTGATGCGGCGCCTTCAGCTCTGCAACCCGGATCACCCGCAACAGTTCGCGATCGGGCTCAAGGAGCTGTGGGAGATCCCGCGCGACCGGCTGAAGCCGGGGACCGTGATCCACACGCTCGGCTACCCGCTGAAGCACGAGGAGTTCGGCGGCGCGTTCATCTATGCGATGCCCGATGGCCAGTTGTCGCTCGGCTTCGTCGTCGGCCTCGACTACAAGGATCCGCTCTTCGATCCCCACATGGCGTTCAATCGCTTCAAGCAGCATCCGTTCGTGTCGGCGCTGCTGGCGGGCGGCCAGATGATCCGCTATGGCGCAAAAGCGCTTCCGGAAGGCGGGTGGAACACGATACCGCGCGTCTACATGGACGGCGGGTTGATCACCGGAGACGCGGCCGGATTTCTGAACTCGATGCGTCTCAAGGGGATTCACCTCGCAATGCGGACGGGCATGCTGGCGGCGGAGACCGCGTTCGACGCCGTGCGCGCCGGCGATACGTCATCGGCCGCGCTGAAGTCGTACAAGGACCGCATCGACCGCAGCGCCGTGAGCGACGAATTGTACCCGGTGCGCAACGTCCATCAGGCATTCGGCTACGGGCTGATTCCGGGGCTGGCATTCGCCGGACTCGCGGTGGCGACGCACGGCTGGATGCCGGAGGACCTGCACGGCCATCCGGGCCACGAACGGATGAAGATGCTGGCCTGGTATTACGGCTCGAGCCAGATACCGAACGAACAGGCGAGCAACGTCACCGCCATCGATCGAAAGCTGACCTTCGATAAGGTGACCAACGTGCACTTCTCCGGCACGTCGCACGACGAGGATCAACCTGCGCATCTCCTGGTGCACACCGAGGTCTGCAGCTCGATCTGCGGGCCGGAGTACGGTCATCCGTGCACGCGGTTCTGCCCGGCGAACGTGTACGAGATCGCCAGGGAGCAGGACGGGACGCCTCGCCTGCAGATCAACGCGTCGAACTGCGTCCACTGCAAGACGTGCGACATCATGGATCCCTATCAGGTGATTACGTGGGTGCCGCCAGAGGGCGGCGGGGGTCCGCAGTACAACGGTATGTGACATACAGTCGAGCATTCGACGGCTCGACCGGCGCGACCTCATCGTCGCCAACACCGCGGTTTCCGGCGGTTTTCCGCCGGCACAAATCCTGCCCTGAGAAAGTCCATCGACGACATCGACAACTCGACGCTAAAAGGAGGCGCCATGTCCAGAACACGGAATGCGACTCTCAGACGCGTCAGCGTACTCGCCCTCGCCACGGGGTTGTACCTGTTTCATCTCGCGGCGCCGGCAGCCGCTGATCAACGTATCAGCTGGACCGCCATGCGGAACGTTGCCGCCAATGGCGACGTCCTGCAGAAAACCGGCGGCTGCCAGGGCTGCGAGGATGCCGGCGCGATCTCGCAGCAGATGCTGTCAGGCGACGGCTACGTCCAGTTCGCGCCCGGCGAAACCAATACCTTCTGGTATGCGGGTCTGACGCGGCGCACCGACGTCGCGCAGCACGCGGATCTGGACTTCGCGTTCCGTTTCAACGGCGCGGGACAGGCCGACGTCGTTGAAAACGGCACGTACAGGGGCGGCGATACCCGGTATGCGGCCGGTGACCTGTTCCGCATCGCGATTGTCGGCGGCCGCGTGCAATACCTGAAGAATGGCACGCTGCTGTACGAAAGCCAGCAGCAGCCGCGCTTGCCGCTGGCGTTCGCGGCATCGCTCGGCACGGTCGGTGCCACCGTCCGCAACGTGAGCACGGAGAACGGCGTGTTCAACACGGCCGGATACACCCGCCCTTACTACGATGAAGGCGGCTACTACGGGCCGACGTTCGTGGTTCCCGCAACGCAGCGATGGACCGATACCGGCATCGACATCCACGCCGGCGATGCGATCACGTTCGATGCGTACGGCACGGTACGCCTGAGCAGCGATCCCAACGACGTCGCGGATCCGCTCGGGTCGCGTCTGGGGCGCCGGGCAGCGGATGCGCCGCTGCATGACGCGTCTGCGGGGGCGCTCGTCGCGCGCATCGGCAACGCGACGATCCTCGTCGGCGATCACCGGACGATCGCGCGGTACCCGTTCAGCGGGCGGCTGTACCTGGGCGTCAACGACGATTACCTGAACGACAACTCGGGCCAGTACACCGTCTCGGTGAGCGTGGAGCCGTACCGGCGTTAGCGCGTGCGAACGGATGTCAGCTTACGTATCCTTGTAAGCTGACATCCGGAATGACCTCGCCTCACGAATGGCGCGCGTCCTGGTCCAGGCGCGCACAGGTTGCCGCCATCGCCGGCCTCGGATATCCAGTCATCAACGCCCTTGGGCACACGCTGCGCTGGCGCATCGAAGGGGCTCACCACTACGATGCCGTGGTCGCCTCCGGCCGGCCGCCGATCATGGCGTTCTGGCACGGACGGATTCTTCCCGCGACCTACTACTTCCGCCATCGCGGCATCGTCGTCATCACGAGCGAGAACTTCGACGGCGAGTGGATTGCGCGCATCATCGAGCGTTTCGGCTTCGGGACCGCGCGCGGCTCCTCGTCCCGTGGCGGATTGAAGGCGATGCTGAAGCTGGTGCGCGACATGGAGCAGGGGAAGCCGGCCGGCTTCACGGTGGACGGTCCGCGCGGCCCGGCACGCATCGCGCAGCCAGGTGCCATCTGGCTTGCGCGCGCGACCGGCAATCCGGTGCTGCCATTTCACATCGAGGCCTCGTCCCACTGGACGGCGAACAGCTGGGACCGGACGCAGATTCCGAAGCCATTCAGCACGATCGCGCTCGTCGTCGGGGAGCCGCTCGACGTGCCAGCCGACACGACCGACGAACAACTCGAATCCGCGCGGCAGGAACTCGAACGGCGATTGGGCGCGCTCGAGACCCGAGCCCTGGCGATGCTGCAGCCCTGACGTCGAAAATTCTGCAACCGCGCGCGACCGCCGGCAGTGCTGATACTGCGTACTTCGATCGATGCGAGGGCACGCGACCCCTGGAAACAGTGGTGTCTCGCAGATGGCACGGCGTTGGCTCGTTCACGTCTACAATGAGCCAGTGTCCGGGAGAGACGAGGTGAAGCCGGCAGCTTCGGGCGTGAAGCTCACGTACGAGGACTTCGTGCTGTTCCCCGATGACGGGAAGCGGCACGAGCTCATAGACGGAGAGCATTACGCGACGCCCGCGCCAAACGCAAAGCATCAAGCGATTGTCGTGAACCTCACCGGGATGATGTGGAGTTATCTGCAACAGCATCCGGGTGGCCGTATTTTCACCGCGCCGTTCGATGTCGTCTTCTCCGAGTTCGATGTTGTCGAACCCGACCTCTTGTTCATTGCGGGTGAACGAAAGGATCAGGTTCTGCTCAAACAGCATGTGCGCGGCGCACCGGACCTGGTAATTGAAATTGGGTCGCCGTCGACGCGAAAGCGCGATGAGACCATCAAGCGGCGTCTGTACGAGCGTTTCGGCGTATCTGAATACTGGGTGATCGACCCGGAGCTCGATACGATCAAGGTCTATCGCCGTGTTGACGAGCGGTTTGTACGCGTTGCCGAACTCTCGCTCGAGAACGGCGATGTCGTGACCACGCCGTTGCTGCCCGGGCTCGAGATGCCGCTCTCGACGATCTTTGAGAACTGACCTCGCCATCTTCACATCCGATCGGTTCGCCGATCACCTGAACCCGCCCGGCCACCCGGAGCGCCTCGAGCGCGCGGAGGTGATGCAGGTGGTTGCGTCGGAATTTCGCCAGCATGGCGGCGAGGTCCGAGAGCCGCGGCCAGCGACGCACGAGGAGCTGGCGCGGGTGCACGACCCCGAGTACGTCTCGCTCATCGCCGAAACGGCCGGGAGGGCGACGGCGCTCGACGCCGACACGTTCACCTCTCCCGACTCCTACGAGGTGGCGTTGCTCGCAGCGGGCGCGGCGATCGGCTGTGTCGAGCACGTGCTCGACGGGGGTGGCCGCCGCGCGCTCGCGATGGTGCGCCCGCCCGGGCATCACGCCGAGCGCAACCGCGCGATGGGCTTTTGCCTCTTCAACAACATCGCGACTGCTGCGGCGCACGCCCGCGCGCGCGGCCTG
>Ga0114129_10006013_pt1 | contig 17199 bp, 16 predicted proteins | sample RhiMetdeltSRZDD1_FD_80071 | JGI IMG/M metagenome (GOLD analysis project Ga0114129, IMG submission 80071) | Populus rhizosphere microbial communities from Tennessee, USA - Rhizosphere MetaG P. deltoides SRZDD1 (version 2) (version 2) | ecosystem: Host-associated > Plants > Roots > Rhizosphere >... | reverse complement strand
TCGGCGAAGGAGAACGTGTGGTACGTGTTCAGCCAGCCGTGATCGAAGTGTCCCCGGTCGGAGGCGCGGCGAATCGAAATCATTCGTAGCGCAGATTAGCAGCGATCTGGAGGAGTCCAGAGCGCTGAAGCGATGTCACGGTGGATCGGGCTCCGGTTTTTTTAAATCTCTCGACTGCCGGGCGTGCAACGACCGCCGCAGTCGAAAGTCGAGGCTCGCGCCGCGGGAGGCGGAGCGCAGCGAGGAGCAGCCGAGCAAGCGAAGCCGACGTGACTGGTGGAGCTGATCGGGATCGAACCGACGACCTCCTGAGTGCGATTCAGGCGCTCTCCCAAACTGAGCTACAGCCCCACACGCGGAGAGGGCGCGCAGGATAGCACGCGCCGGCATGGCGGAAAAGCGCGTTCGGCTAGCATTCCTCGCGATGGATCACGGCGAGCTCGGCACTTTCCTGCTCGCCTTCGCAGCGGCGCTCCTCGGCGGAAAGCTCTTCGGCGAGCTGGCGGAGCGCATCGGTCAACCCGCCGTCTTGGGCGAGCTCGCGGTCGGCGTCCTCCTCGGTCCGTCGCTCCTGGGCCTCGTCCCACTGACTGCGGGCATTCTCCTCGTCGCCGAGATCGGCGTCTTGCTTCTCCTGTTTGAGATCGGCCTCGAGACCGATCTGACGGAACTGATCCGGGTCGGCGGCGTCGCGATGGTGGTCGCCGTCGTCGGAATGGCTCTTCCGTTCGTCGGCGGCTACCTGGTGACGCGCGCGGCCGGATTCCCGACGTTGACCGCCGTCTTCGTGGGCGCCGCATTGACCGCGACGTCCATCGGCATCACGAGTCGGGTCCTGTCGGAGATCGGAATGCTCGCCACCCGGGAAGGTCAGATCATCCTGGGCGCCGCCGTCGCCGACGACGTCCTGGGGCTCGTCATCCTCGCGGTCGTCAGCCAGCTCGCGGCCACCGGATCGGTCGGGATGGGCACGGCGATCCGCGCGGCCGGGCTCTCCTTCGGTTTTCTGGTCGTCGCGATCGTCGTCGGCGGGCCGCTCGGTCGCTTTCTCGTGAGGTTCGTTCACGGCGCGAAGGTGCGGGGCGTCCTGGTCGCGGTCTCAGTGGCCTTCGCGCTCCTGGCGGCGCTCGGCGCCTGGAAGGCGGGGTCCGCGGCGATCGTCGGCGCCTTCGCCGCGGGTCTCGTTCTCGCCCGCACCGATCGGCGTCACGACATCCGGAACGCCCTGCGGCCGACCGTGGACGTCTTCGCGCCCGTGTTCTTCGTCTCGATCGGCGCGCAGGTGGACGTGCGCTACCTGAACCCCGTCGTTGCCGACAACCGGCCAGCTCTCCTGCTCGCTCTCGCGCTCACGGTCGTGGGGGCGGTGGGAAAGTTCGCGGCGGGGTTCTCCGCGTGGGGCAGAGTGCGCCGCTCGTTCATCGGCGCCGGAATGGTCCCGCGCGGCGAAGTGGGCCTGATCTTCGCGCAGATCGGGAAGGAGAGCGGGGCTCTTCCCGAGCCGGTCTTCGTGGCGGTCGTGCTCGCCGTCTTCGCGACCACGTTCCTGACTCCGCCCCTGCTGGCGGCGCTCTCTCCCGCGCGGGCGCCCGCCGCGCGTCCCGACTAACCCTTCAGGTCCGCGAGTGTCCGATCGAGCAGCGCGCGACGCTCCGCGTCGAGGCGTGCGAACAGCGGTTCCAGCACGCGCACGACGTGGTCGTTCTCTTCCGGCGTGATCGTGTAGAGGTTGGGAGAGATCGCGTCCACGATCTGCGCGATCGAGACCTTCTCCGGCGGGCCGGCGAGGGCGAATCCCCGGGCCCCGTCGCCCGTGACGATCCCGGCGTCGCGCAGGCAATCGAGGATCCTTTCGGCCTCGACGGACGAAGCCTCCTGGTTGTGGTAAAGCGTGCGGAGCGCGTGGACACCGCCATCGGACAGAGTCAGGAGCATCCGGATCGCGTTCTCGGCCCGCCCCGCCTGGGCGCGCCCGCGGCGCGCGCCCTTTCCGATCTTCGTCTGGAGCACGTGCGCGAGCTCGACGCCCAGGAGGATCAGCACCCACACGAGAAACACCGAGATCAACGCGAACAGGAGGAACGAGAGGGACCCGGTGATCAGGTTCATGCGCGAGAGCATCGCGACGTACTTGCCGAAGACGCTTCGGAGCAGCTCGAGGAGGCCCGCCGTGATCAGGCCGGAAAGGCCGGCCGACCTCCAGCGCACGTAGGCGTTGGGCAGATAGCGGTAGAGCAGGGTCAGGACGGCGAAGTCGGCGGCGAAGGGAAAGAATTTCTCGGCGAACGGCGAGACCAGCACGGATTCGAGGAGCGAAAACCGGCGGAGCAGTTCAACGCCCGAGCCGATCGCTCCGACGAGAAGGGCGAGCGAAAACAGCGCGAAGCTGTAGATCGCGATCCTCTGGAGCAGGGCCCGTCGCTTCGGCGCCCCCCAGACGGCGTTGAACGCCGCTTCCACGATGAAGATCAATCGGATGGACGCCACGATCAGGGTCACGAGACCGATTCCGGAAATGGTGGTGGACTCAGCGACGAACTCCCGCAGGCTCTCGGTCAGCTTCGCCGTGTGGTACGGCAGGATCCGGTTGACCAGCTCCAGGACCTGGTCGTTCTTCTCCTTGAAGAACGCGGCGAGGAAGAGGGAGAACGTCGCGAGGAGCGGGACCGCCGTCAGGAGCGTCGTGAATGCAAGGGAGCCGGCAAGGTCCGCGCCGCGGTCGGCCGCGAAGCCGCGGAAAGTATCCAGAACGACTTCGCGGACCGTGACGGCGATGCGGAGGAGAAACTCGGGCACGGTCGGCGCGCGGGCCTTCGCGCGCTCGACGACCATCGTCACGTGCCCTTTCGGTTGTCCCGCATCGCGATCGCCAGGTTCGTTCATCGGCCCGTAAAATGACGGCTCGTCCTCACTCTAGCTCGATCGCCTCTCCTTCTTCGGGGAGAACCACCTTCCAGCCGTAGGTCGAGCGGATCAGCGCCGCCAGGGCTTCGCGCGCCGCGGGCTCGCCGTGGACGAGGTAGACCGCCCGCGGAGGCGTCGTCAGCGCGCCGGCCCATTCGACCAGACCGCGCTGGTCGGCGTGCGCCGACAACGCCGGGATTTCCTTGATTTCCGCCCGGACCGGCACCAATTCGCCAAAGATCCGGACCTCGTGCGCGCCTTCCAGTATCTGACGCCCGAGAGTCCCCGCCGCCTGGAAGCCGACGAAGAGGAGCGTCGTCTCCGGGTCGGACAGACGGTGCTTCAGGTGATGGAGGATTCGGCCGCCGGTTAGCATTCCCGAGGCGGACACGATCACCATCGGACCGCCGCGCCCGTTCAAGGCGATCGAGTCGTTGCGGTCGCGGATGAGATGGACGGACGGTCCTTCGATCGGGCTCACACCCTTGCTCTCCAGCTGTTCCGTCTCGAGGTCATGCTCCGAGAGAGCGGAGGTGTAGAGGTCCGACGCCGAGACCGCCATGGGGCTGTCCAGGTAGATGGGAAGATCCGTCGGAAGGCTCCCGTCGCGCTGGAGCGATCCCAGGTGATACAGGACGTCCTGCGCGCGGCCCACGGCAAAGGCGGGAATCAGGACGACGCCGCGCCGGGCGACGGTCTCGCGGACCGCGCGTCCGATCTCCTCGCGCGGGGATCCTTCGGGATGGAGCCGGTCGCCGTAAGTCGATTCCAGGAGGAGGTGATCGGCGGATTCCGGGGTCTCCGGGTCCTTCAGGATCGGGACGTCCCTTTGCCCGACGTCGCCGGAGAACACGATCCGCCGCGAATCGGCCTCGAATGTGATGAAGGCCGCCCCCAGGATGTGCCCCACCCTCCGGAACGTGAACGCGAGTCCGGGCGCGAGCTCGGTCCGCTGGTGAAAATCGATCGGACGAAGGAGCTCGAGCGCGGCCGCGGCGTCGTTCGCGTCGAAGAAGGGGAGCGCCGGGCGGTGGCGAGAGTACCCCTTCTGGTTCGCGTATCGGGCGTCCTCTTCGTGGAGATGCGCCGCGTCCGGCAGGAGGTATCCGAGAAGTCCCGCCGTGGACGGCGTCACGTAGACGGGTCCGGAAAAGCCGGCCTTCCCGAGCCTCGGGAGATAGCCCGAGTGGTCGATGTGCGCGTGGGTCAGGACCGCCGCGTCGAGCGAGCGCGGGTCGAAGGGCGGCGCCGTCCAGTTCTTCTGCTGGAGCTCGCTCGAGCCCTGGAAGACGCCGCAGTCGATCAAGATGCGGCGCGAGCCCGCTTCGAGAAGGAATTTCGAGCCGGTGACGGTGCCGCAAGCTCCCAGGAATCGCAGCGTCGCCATCCGGTCCGGATTATTCGTGGCCGCGCGCCAAAGAGCAATTGGAAAGGGTTTTGCAGGTATATGATCCGGGGCTTCAATCGGAGGTGACGGATGGCAAAAGAGACCCCGTTCGATCGCGCGCGCGATTTCGTCGAAGAGAAGATCGAGCAGACGAAGGAAGTCCTCGGGGACTCCTTCGACGACGTCGGCGATGAGGTGCGCAAGACCGTGAAGTCGACGGCAAAGAAGCTCGAGAAGGATTACGGCTACCTGTGGGATGACGTCCGCAAGTACGTCAAGGAGAGTCCCGGTACGGCGCTCGCGATCTCCGTCGGCATCGGCTTCCTGTTCGGATATCTGCTCCGGGGCGGCGACGACGACTGAGTCGCGCGATTCGCTTTAAAGCTCGAGGCCCCGACGGCATTGGTTCGAATCTCCTCGCTCGAAAAGGCGCTGCCGGACGACGTCCGCCGGACCGTGCGCGATCATCCGTTGCTCGCGATCGTCGCGGGGGCGCTTGCGGGCTACGCCATCGGTCGGAGCTACGGCCGCGAAATCCTGACCGCGCTCGTCGGCGTGGCCGTCTCCGCCGGAGCGGCAAACGCGCGACGGCTGCTCGGCGTCGAGCCGCGCCGCGCGCGCTGATCGGCAGGTCCGTTGGACCTGTCCCCCCGGTGAATAAGGAAGCGGGTGCAGGTCCGTTGGACCTGTCCCCGCGGTGAATAACGAAGCGGGTGCAGGTCCGTTGGACCTGTCCCCGCGACATAATCTCGGGGCGTGACGTACCGCAAAGCGGGTCATCCCGCTCTCTCGACGTTCGCGTCGAGCGCGGGTTGAGCCTGCAAGATCGGTCAGTTCGACCTTTCCGCGCTTCTCGCGAAGCTTCCTGTCCCGGCGGATCCGAACCTGCTGGTCGGCAACGCCTCCGCCGACGACGCGGCGGTCTACCGTATCGGTGACGGGCAGGTGCTCGTCTCGACCGTGGACTTCTTCACGCCGGTCGTCGACGACCCGTATCTCTTCGGGCAGATCGCGGCCGCCAACGCTCTTTCCGACGTCTATGCGATGCGGGCGCGCCCGATCCTCGCCCTGGCGCTGCTCGCTTTTCCCACGGCAGTGCTTCCCGACGAAGTCCTCGAGCAGATCCTTCGGGGCGGCGCGGAGAAAGTCACCGAGGCCGGCGCCGTCGTGGGAGGCGGCCACTCGATCGAGCACGACGTCCCGATCTACGGCCTGGCGGTCACGGGAACCGCAAAGGAGTCGGCGATTACCCGGAACTCCGGGGCGCGCCCGGGAGACGCTCTGGTCCTGACCAAGCCGCTCGGCATCGGCGTGACCGTTTCCGCCGGGCGCGCGGACTCGATTGCCGCGGAAGGCGTGTCCGGTCTCTTCCACCGCCGAATCCTTTCCGACGCCGCTCTCGAGGAGGCCGGCCGCGTCATGTCCGCGTTGAACCGGCCGGCGGTTGAGGCGATGGACGGATTCGAGATCCACGCCGCCACCGACGTGACCGGCTACGGGCTTCTCGGCCACGCTCTCGAGATGATGGACGCGTCCGGCACGACCGCGCAGTTCTGGGTCGAGGCGGTCCCCCTTCTCTCGGAGGCGCGGCGCATCGCCGCGCGGGGAATTGCGCCGGACGGCTCGCGGGTGAACGTGCGCAACCTTCGGCCGCGGTGCGCCGTCGGCGCCGGCGTCACGGATGACGACTTCCTGCTGCTGTGCGACGCGCAGACGTCGGGAGGCCTCCTCGTTGCGCTTCCCGCCGGCGAGGCCGGGAGTTACGCCGCGCGCTGCCGGGAGCGCGGCGCGGAAATGGCCGCGGTCGTCGGCCGCGTCGAATCCCGCGGGAATCGTTCTCTCGAGGTCGAAATGAAATCCGGGGGGCGAGCATGAAGAAGAAGGACGAGGGGGAGTGGGTCGTCGTCGCTTCGGTGGGGCAGGACGAGGAGGCGAGCTTGATCGCCGGCCTGCTGGAGTCGCAAGGCATCCCGTGTCAGATCGAAGGACCTTCGACGACGCCGTGGCCGGAGAACCTGGGCGCCTTCGGAATGAGCCGCGTTCTGGTCCCGCCCGACCACGCCGACGAGGCGCGGCGAATCCTTGCCACGCAGAGACGCGAGCACGAGAGCTCGCGCGCGATGGACGAGGACGACACCGAAACCGGCGAGGAGTAAACGGCCCTTCGTCCGTCCGATTTCGTTTTCCCGCTTGTGCTAGTTTCCTGCGCATGTCCGCCCCGGCCCGGGCCACGACGCTGAAGCGCACGGCGCTGTATGACCTCCACCGCGAGCTCGGCGCGAAGCTGATCGACTTCGGCGGCTGGGAGATGCCGGTCCAGTACTCCGGCATCCTCGAGGAGCACCGCGCCGTCCGGGAACGCGTCGGCATCTTCGACGTCTCGCACATGGGAGAGCTCGAGTTCACGGGCGAGGGTGCTCTCGCGAGCCTCCAGTGGCTCACTCCGAACGACGTCGCGCGCCTGACCGATGGTCGCTGCCACTACTCCGCGTTTCTGACCGAGCGGGGCACCTTCGTGGACGACCTGCTCGTCTACCGCAAGGCTGCGGACTCGTACATGCTCGTCGTCAACGCGTCGAACACCCCGAAGGACTTCGACTGGGCAAAGGCGCGCGCCCGCGGAAACGTCCACGTCGACGACGCCAGCGAGCGATACGCGCTCCTGGCCGTGCAGGGGCCGCGCGCCGCGGGGCTCGTTTCGCGGCTCTGCGCGGAAGACCCTTCGGGTCTCGCGTACTACTCGTTCCTGGAGACGTCGGTCCTGGGGACGCCCGCCCTCGTCTCGCGCACGGGATATACCGGCGAGGACGGCTTCGAGCTGTACCTCGCTCCCGAAGGCGCGGCGAGGGTCTTCCGGGGCCTCCTCGAAGAAGGGCGCGGGGACGGCGCGACCCCGTGTGGACTCGGTGCCCGCGACACGCTGCGGCTCGAGGCGCGCATGGCGCTCTACGGAAACGACATCGATGACACCGTCACGCCGTGGGAGGCAGATCTCGGCTGGATCGTCAAGATGAAGAAGGGGGATTTCCTGGGCCGCGGCGCGCTTGAGCATCAGAAGGCGGAAGGCGTGCCCCGCAAGCTGGTCGGGTTCGAGATGGTCGACCGCGGGATCGCGCGCCACGGCTATCCCGCGCACACCGCCCACGGAGAAGGAGTGGTGACGTCGGGAACGCACTCGCCGACGCTCGGCAAGCCGATCGGCCTCGCGATGCTGCCTGCGGGCGCGGCCGGCATCGGAACCGAGTTCGAGATCGACATCCGGGGGCGCAACGCGAAAGCCCGTGTCGTCGAGACGCCGTTCTACAAGAGACCGAAGGAGGCGTGGTGAGTTTCCCGGAAGAGCTGCATTACACGCCGAGCCACGAGTGGGTGCGGATCGACGGGGACGTCGGCACGATCGGCATCACCGACTATGCGCAGAAGGAGCTGGGGGAAATCGTGTACCTCGAGATGCCGGAAGTCGGCCACGTCTTCAACGCGGACGACGAGTTCGGCACCGTCGAGTCGGTCAAGGCCGTCTCGGAGCTCTATACGCCGGTCTCGGGCGAGGTCGTGGAGGTTAACAAGGCCGCGGTCGCAGAGCCCGGGATCGTCAACGACGATCCGTTCGGGGACGGGTGGCTGATCAAGATGAAGCTGACGACCGACGAGGAAGTCGGGAAGCTGATGACGGCCGAACAGTACGGGAGCTACGTCCAGCAGGAGGAGAAGGAGCGGTGAAGTTCCTCCCGATCTCCGATTCGGACCGCTCCGAGATGCTCCGCGCGATCGGGGTGTCGTCCATCGAAGACCTGTTCGCCTCCATTCCCGCTGAGGTTCGGCATTCCCCGAACCTTCCGCCGCCGCTCTCCGAAATCGAGGTCCGCCGTCTCCTGGGATCTCTCGCCGCGCGCAACGCGAATGCCCGCGAGAGCGCGTTCTTTCTCGGCGCCGGGATCTACAACCACTACGTCTCGGCGATCGCTGACCAGATGCTCTACCGCGCCGAGTGGCTGACCTCTTACACTCCGTACCAGCCCGAGGTCTCGCAGGGGACGCTCCAGTCGATCTTCGAGTTCCAGACGCACATCTGTCTCCTGACCGGCCTGGACGTGGCGAACGCGTCGCTCTACGAGGGCGCCTCGGCGCTCGTCGAGGCCCTCCTGATGGCTTCGCGCCTGTGCCGCGGCCGGAGGCGGGCAGTCCTTTCGGCCGGCATCCATCCGGAGTACCGCGAGACCGTGCGCACTTACTTCTCGAGCCTCGGATTCACGTCGATCGAGGTGCCGGTCAAAGCGGACGGCCGGACCGACGAGAACGCGCTCGCCGCGGCGGTCGACGACGACACCTTCGCGGTCGCGATCCAGTCTCCCAACTTCTACGGAGTCGTCGAGGACTGGCAGATCGGGTCGCGCGCGGCGCACCAGAAAGGGGCGCTCTCGGTCGCCGTCGTCGCCGAGGCCGTCTCGATGGCGCTCCTCGCCTCGCCGGGGGAACGCGGCGCCGACATCGCCTGCGGCGAAGGGCAATCCCTCGGGGTCCCGATGCACCTGGGAGGGCCGGTTCTCGGGATCCTCGCCTGCCGCGCCGAGCACGAGCGCCAGATCCCGGGCCGCTTGGTCGGCGAGACGCGCGACGCCGAAGGGCGGCGCGCGTTCTGCCTCACTCTCTCGACCCGCGAGCAGCATATCCGCCGCGAGCGCGCGACGTCGAACATCTGCACGAACCAGGGGCTGATGGCGCTCGCGTCCAACATCCACTGTTCGCTTCTGGGAAAGCGGGGTTTGCGGGAGGTCGCGCTGCAGTCCCACGCGAAGGCAGAGTACCTGAAGGGCGAAATCGCGAAGATTCCGGCCTGGCGGATCCCCTTCGAGGGTCCCACGTTCAACGAGTTCGTCGTCGAAGGACCGGAACCGGCCGCGCCCCTCCTCTCGCGGCTCGCCCGGCGCGGCATTCTCGCCGGAGTGCCGCTTTCGCGGTGGGAGGATTCCGCGAATCGCTTCCTCGTCGCCGCCACCGAGATGAATACGCGGGAAGAGATGGACCGCCTGGTCGCGGCCCTGCGGGACCGGGCCGGGGGCAGGGGGGACCGCGAGGTCCCCCACGGGGACACTGGGGGTACGGGGGACCGCAAGGTTCCCCGCCGGGAACCGTTTTGAGCGTCGAGATCGAGGAGAAGGCCGCCGCGATCCGCGACCCGCGGCATCCCGAGCCGCGGCACGAGCCGCTCGTCTTCGAGCGCTCGGGCGAAGGAAAGGTCGGTTACTCGCTCCCGCCTCTGGACGTGCCGGAGACCGTCGCGATCCCGGCCGCGCTCCTCCGCGCCGAAATCGCGGGCGAAACCGAGATCACCGAGGTCGAGGTCGCGCGGCACTTCACGCGGCTCTCGAAGCTGAACTTCTCGATCGACCAGGACCTGTACCCGCTCGGATCGTGCACAATGAAGCACAACCCCCGCGTCAACGAGGAGGTCGCCCGACTACCGGGCTTCGCTGCCGCGCACCCTCTTGCCCCCGAAGAGGTCTCCCAGGGAGCGCTCGAGCTGGCCTGGAGCCTCGAGAGGATGCTGTCGGAATTGACCGGCCTCGCGAGAGTCACCCTGCAACCCGCCGCCGGCGCGCAGGGGGAGCTGGCCGGCATCCTCATGGTCCGCGCCGCCCTCACGAAGCGCGGCGGCCCGCGGACGACCGTGCTCATCCCGGACTCCGCCCACGGCACCAACCCGGCTTCCGCCCACTTCGCGGGCTACAAGGTCCGGGAGCTCAAATCCAACGCGCGTGGAACGCTCGACCTGCACGTCCTCGAGGAGGCGATGACCGAGGACGTCGCCGCGTTGATGCTGACGGTCCCGAACACGCTCGGCATCTTCGAGAATCAGATCCTGGAGATCGCGCGCATCGTGCACGCGAAGGGGGGTTACCTCTACTGCGACGGAGCGAACTTCAACTCGTTCGTCGGGATCGCGAAACCGGGCGCGATGGGCATCGACGTGATGCACATGAACCTGCACAAGACTTTCTCGACGCCGCACGGCGGGGGAGGTCCCGGCGCTGGACCGGTCGCCGTCGCCGGGAGCCTGGTTCCGTTCCTGCCGAGACCCACGGTCGAGCGCCGCGCCGACGGCAGCTTCTTCCTCGATCACGATCGGCCCGAATCGATCGGGCGGCTGCGGACGTTTCTCGGCAACTTCGGCATGTTCGTGCGTGCGCTCGCCTACATTTCGTCGTATGGAAACCGGATCGGCGAGGTCGCGCGCGGCGCGGTCCTGAACGCGAACTACATCCGCGCCGGGCTCACGGGCGTTTATCACCTGAAGTACGACGCTCCGACCATGCACGAAGTCGTCTTTTCCGACAAGAAGCAGACGGCGTGGGGCGTTCACGCGATGGACATCGGGAAACGCCTCATGGACTACGGTTTTCATCCGCCGACGATCTCGTTCCCCCTCATCGTGTACGGCGCCCTCATGATCGAACCGACCGAGACCGAGTCGAAGTCCGGACTCGACGCCTTCGTCGCCGCGATGCGGGAGATCGCGCGGGAATCCGAAGAAGAGCCTCAGATCGTGAAGACCGCGCCGCACACGACGCCGGTCCGGCGCGTCGACGAGGTGGGCGCCGCGCGGAACCTGGTGCTCCGGTGGAAGCCGGAGAGCTGAGGACCGACGTTCCCTGCGATATCCTTCCCCGTCACACCGATGAGCTCCGCCTTCCATCGAAGGTGCCCCTTCTGCAGCGGCGACATGCTGCGTTCGCAAACGCACCAGTCCGGCTACACCCACTATTTCTGGCAGAAGCCATGGAAGCGTTCGTTCCTGGGATTCGGCGCCGAGCGCGTCTACCCGTGGGCGTGCATGGGATGCGGCGTCGTCCTCTTCTACCTCGACCGCCTTCCCGCCGTGGCCGAGGAGTTCCGCTCGCTCCGCAACGTGGAACGGGCGCGGGAGGGCCAGCCCGCTCCGCTCAAACCGTGATCTCGATCGCGTACCTGGACGGCCGCCGCCTCTCGCGGGCCGTCATCGCGGGCGCCTACTTCGTCTCCGAGCGAGCGGAACCGCTCAACAAGATCAACGTCTTCCCGGTGCCCGACGGCGACACCGGGACGAACCTCGCCGCCACGTTGCAGAAGATCGCCGCGGGGATCGCACGCCTCCGCGAACGACACGTGCGGCGGATGTGCCAGTCCCTCGCCAACGAGGCGCTCGGCGGCGCGCGCGGCAACTCGGGGGCGATCCTGGCGCAGTTCTTCAGCGGCCTCTGCGAAGGGCTGCCGGACCGCCCGCGCGTGTCGACGCGGGACTTCGGCGCTGCCGCCCTTTCCGCGTCGGAGTCCGCGTATCACGCGATCGCCCGGCCGGTCGAGGGAACGATTCTGACCGTCATCCGCGACTGGGCGCGCCGCGTCTCGGAGCGCGCCCAGGAGATCCCGGACTTCGCCGACATCCTGCCCGACTCGCTGAAGGAGGCGAAACGATCGCTCGAAAACACGCCGAAGCAGATGAAAGCGCTCCAGAAGGCGGGAGTCGTGGACGCCGGGGCGCAGGGCTTCGTGTACCTGCTCGAGGGGATCGTGCGCTACGTGAAAGACGCCGCGCGACGCGCCCTTCCGCCCGTCCCCCCGGAGGAGGTCCGAGCCGCCGTGTTCGACCGGACGCCCGAGTCCATCCTCTTCCGTTACTGCACGGAGGCTCTTCTCGAAGGGGATTCGATCGACCGCGACGCGCTGCGTCGCGAAGCCGCGTTGATGGGGGACTCGGTCGTGATCGCCGGAGGCGCGGCCCGCGTGCGCGTCCACGTCCACACCAACGAGCCGGAAAAGCTCTTCGAAACCCTCATCCGCTACGGCGAGGTCGCGCAGACCAAGATCGAGGACATGCGCTCGCAGCACGAGACCCGCTTCGATCGGAACCGGGCGGAGCGCGTCGGCATCGTGACCGACTCCACCTGTGATCTGCCGCCGGCGATGTTCGAGGAGTTGAACATCGGCATGGTCCCGGTGCGCGTGTATTTTGGATCGGAGAACTACCTCGACAAGGTGACGCTCAGTCCCGCCGAGTTCTACGCGCGGTTCGCCGTGACCGACGTCGCACCGAAGACCTCCCAGCCGCCGCCTGCCGATTTCACGCAGGTCTACCAGTTCGTGTCGGGGCACCACGGCTCGATCGTCTCGATCCACCTCTCCAAGGCGCTTTCCGGCACGTACCAGGCGGCCATTGTCGGCGCGCGGCCCATCGAGAAGACGACGTTCGAGCACGTCAACAGCCGGAATGCCTCCGTTGGTCTGGGTCTCGTAGTGCGGGCCGCGGCGGAGGCCGCGGCGTCGGGGCGGCCGTTCGCGGAGGTCGTCGGGGTCGCGCGGGACGCCGTCAAGCGCGTGAAGGTCTTCATCGCGATGCCGACGTTGAAGCACGTCGTTCGCGGCGGGCGCGTGCCGCGCGGGAAGGGCTTCGTCGCGAACCTCTTCGGGATCCTTCCGGTGCTCGCGATCACCACGAAGGGGACCGCGGAACCGGTCGCGAAAGCGCGCGGGTTCGGCAAAGCGCTCCAGAAGATGATGCGACTCCTGTACGAAGCGGCGGAGCCGGCCGACGGGAGGGGGCGGCGCTTCGGGGTGGCGCACTCCGACGCGGCGGAGCTCGCCGAGCGGCTCGCCCGCGAGATTCGCGACCGCTATCCGGAGTCCGACGTGATGATCGTCGAGTGCGGGCCGGCGCTCGGAGCGCACGGAGGACCGGGGGCAGTGGCGGTGGCGGTCCTGCCGTAGAACCTGTGAGCCGGATCTGGACGGTCGGGCACTCGAATCATCCGATCGAGAGGTTCCTGGAAATTCTGAAGGCGCACTCGATCGAGAGGATCCTCGACATCCGCCGGTTTCCCGCGTCGCGCAAGTGGCCGCACTTCAACGCGGAGGCGCTCGCGAAGAGCCTTGCCGCGGCCGGGATCGACTACGACGGCATGCCGGAGCTCGGCGGCCGCCGGAAGCCGCGTCCTGACTCCCCGCACGTCGCTTGGCGGAGCGATGCCTTCCGCGGCTACGCGGACTACATGGACACGGAGGAGTTCGCGCGGGAGCTCGCGAGAGCGATGTCGCTCGCGCGCGAAAAGCGGTCGGCGCTGATGTGTGCGGAAGCGCTGCCGTGGCGCTGCCACCGTTCGGTCCTCGCCGACGCGTTGCTGGCACGCGGCTGGGAAGTGTTCGAGATCCTCTCCGAGAAGGAGGCGCGTCCCCACGGCCTCCCGGAATTTGCGCGACTTGAAGGTGAAAGAGTGATCTACGACCGCCCCTCGCAGAGCGACCTTCCGCTGCCTTAGATCTCGAGCCGCCCCTCTCCGACCCGGACCACCCTCCCTCCCATCACGACGCGTACGATCTCGGAGCCCGCGAGGTGCACCTCGGTGGAGATGGTCGAGGGGCGGTTGAGAGAGCGTCCCTGCTCGATCGAGAGCGCCGTCACCGGCTGGACCGTGACGGCGGAATGCGAGACCAGGTAGGCCGCGAGCGCGCCGGCCGCCGCTCCCGCGCCGGGCACCTCGACGGACCCGACGACGTCGAAGGCGCGGGCGTGGGCCGCGGACCGCGCCTCGCACGTCTCCTTCGTGAACGCGTACACGAGCGTGGCGTCGCGTCCTTCGAGAAGGTCGCGCAGGAGACCGTACCGTGGCCGGGCGGCGGAGAGCGCCGCGAGCGTCGCGACCGGGACGATCAAGACCGGCAACCCTGTCGATGCGACGCGGACCGGCTGATTGGTCGCCTGAATTTCCTCCTCGGCGAGCCCGAGCCCCTCGGCCACGCGTGTGATCTCCTCGGGACCGAGCTTGGGTCCGATCTCCGGCAGCCTCTGCGTCAGCCGCACCTGGACGATCTGCCCGCCCTCGGTGATCAGCTCGACCTCGACGAGTCCGTAGCTTCCCTCGTGGGCGGCGCGGGTCACCGGGTCGTGGAGCGGGCGCCGGGTCTCGGTCGCATGGACGAAGTGGGCGCCGAGGGCGGGATGCCCCGCAAAAGGGATCTCCCTCTCTCGCGAAAAGATCCGGAGGCGGAACTGCGCGCCGGCAAGCGAGGACGGAAGGAGGAACGCGGTCGCCGCGTGGTCCATCTCGCGCGCCACGAGCTGCAGGGTGGCGTCGTCCACCCCTGAGGCATCGGGAAAGACCGCCAGCGGATTGCCGGCGAGGGGCCGGTCCGCGAAGACGTCCACCAGGACGTAACGAAGATTCACTCGATCAACCGCGCCGAGCGGCCAACAGGAGCACGTCGCGGTCGCCGGTCGAGACGCCTTCCCGCTTCCAGTCCGCGACGAGGCGGGCGAACGCGGAGGAGAGCGGCTGGCCCGATGCGAGCCGGGCGAATCGCTCGAGCGATGTCTCCCTCGCCGGCGAGGGCCCGGCGATCGCGCGGAGCTTCGCGAGGCCGCCCGAAGCGACCGCGAGCACGTCGCCGGCGCGCGTCGTCGCTTCCGCCGACCCTTCCGCCGGGAGTGGAACGAGATGGCCTTCCCGGAGCAGGACGGGAAGCGGGGCGCCGGAGGAGGCGAGCGAGAGCCGCTCTCCGCTCCAGCAGGCCACGGATGCCGTGCAGCCGGAGTCGAGGGCCGCGATCGCCGCGACGATCTCCCCGGCCGTTCCCGACCGGAGAAGGCGGCGCCCGGCGTCGAGCGCCAGAAGCAGACCGCCCAGCGAATCCTCGGGCTCGCCCACCGGCTCGAGTGTGAGAAACCCGAGACGCTCTCCGGTTCCGTCGACCGCGAAGGCGATCAAGTTCAGCTCCCCCGACCGCCAGCGCAGCGGCGCCGATTCGAACCCGGGCATATCGGGCCACGCGTGCGGAACGAGGAGCGCCGAAGCTCCCCGGATCGCCCGGGCGGCTCCCTCCCGTCGGGCCCGCTCGACTTCCGCCTGGTGCTGCCGGACCCCGGCGACGGCGAGCGCCGCGTGCGTACCGACCTCGGCGAGGAATTCCTCGTCCTCCTTCGTGAAGGTCCCGTGCCTCTTGTTCAGGATTTCGACCACCCCGACGATCTCTCCTGCGGGAGTCCGCATCGGCGCGGCGAGGATCGAGACAGTGTGAAAGCCGGAGCCCGCGTCCGTCCCCGAATCGAACCGCCGGTCGTTGTAGGCGTCCGAGACGTTGACGATGTCCCCCCCTGCCGCGACCGAGCCCGCGATCCCGCGACCCGGCGCGAGCCGGATCGGAGAGATCGCGCCTCCCTCGAGAATCTGGCTCATGAGCTCGCCCGTCTCCGGATCCTTCAGGAAGATCGTGCCGCGCTCGGCGGCGGTCTCGCTGGTCGCGGTCTTGAGGATGATCCGAAGCGTCTCGGTCGTATCGAGGGTGGCAGCGAGCGATTTGTTCGCCTCGAGGATCACCATCAGCTTGACCATCTTGGCGCGGGTGACGGAGACTTCCGCCAGAACCCGATCCAGGACCTGTCCTTCGAACGCCACGATCGCATCGGCGAGCGCGCTCGCGTCCGCGAACCGCGCCTCCGGATCCTTCGCGATGGACCGGTCGAGGATGTCCGCGAGATCGGGGGGCATGTCGGGCCGCAGTGTGCGCACGGAGGGCGGGGCCTCCCGCACGATCCGGCGCACGAGCCGCGCGGTGTTGTCGTCGTCGATCGGGACGCGCCCCGTGAACATTTCGTAAAGGAGCACGCCCATCGCGTAGACGTCGGTTCGGACGGTCGGACTCCCCCTGCAAGAGCTCGGGAGCGAGGAATTGCGGGGTACCCGGAACGGTCTCGCCCTCCGGAACGAACCCGCCCGTCTCGACGGCAATCCCGAAGTCCATCAGGCGCGGCTTGCCGTCGTCTCCGACCATCACGTTCTCGGGTTTCAGGTCGCGATGGAGGACGCCGATCCGATGTGCGGCCGCGAGCCCGTTGCAGATTCCCTTGGCGATCGCGAGGCCCCGGCCGAGCGGGAGAATCCTCTCCTTCTGCTCGATGTTCTTCAGCGTTCGGCCGGCCAGGTACTCCATCGACACGAACTCTTCGCCCCCGATCTCGACGAGGTCGTAAACCCGGCAGACGTTTTCGTGCGTGACGCGGCGCGCGAGGATGATCTCGCGCCGCAGCGTCTCGCGCCGCTCGGGAGAAAACCGGTCGGGGCGGATGCGCTTCAGCGCGATCTCCGCGTCGAGCTTCAAGTCGTGTGCGCGGTAGACGACCCCCATGCCGCCGAAACCGAGAACCTGTTCCACGCGATAGCGGCCGCCGAGAACGGATCCGGAGGTGTGAGGAACTTCGCCCGCCGAGGAAGCCGGCGTCGCCGCGACACCCTCGCGCGTGGGACTCTCGCTTTCCCGGGCCACCTCCCGACGATTGTATTCGCAGACGTGCGCGATCGTGGGGGGCTTGTTGACTTCACCGGCGCGCGGGAATAGCGTGCGACCACTTTTCGATGCCACGAAATCCCGGGGAGGAGAAAACGTGACCAGACGAAGTCGGGTGAGGTTTTCGGAGACCTTCGTTGCCCTGGCGCTCCTCTTTCTCGTAGCGGCCCCGGCCCATCCCGCGGGCTTCTCCATCTTCGCCCAGGGGGCGAAGGCGTCGGGGATGGGCCTCGCCTTCACCGCGGTCGCGGACGATCCGTCGGCGGTCTTCTACAACCCGGGCGGTCTCGGCTTTCAGAAGCATTTCAGCGCGCAGGTCGGGGGCTCGCTGCTCTCCAAGGTGAAGGGGGAGTTCGAAGGGGCCAACCCGTATCCCGGAACGTCCTTCGGCGTCGAGGATCAGAGCAAATCGACCTTCTACCTCCCGACGTTCTACGCGGTGTTGCCGCTGACGTCGAATGTCAACTTCGGCGTGGGCGTGTTCGCTCCCTACGGCCTGGGCTTCCGTTGGGCGGACGCCGAGCGGTTCTCGGGCCGCTTCATCGCCCAGAACGCCGTCATCCAGACGGCGGACGTGAACCCGGTCCTCTCCCTCC
>Ga0114129_10006012_pt1 | contig 17200 bp, 10 predicted proteins | sample RhiMetdeltSRZDD1_FD_80071 | JGI IMG/M metagenome (GOLD analysis project Ga0114129, IMG submission 80071) | Populus rhizosphere microbial communities from Tennessee, USA - Rhizosphere MetaG P. deltoides SRZDD1 (version 2) (version 2) | ecosystem: Host-associated > Plants > Roots > Rhizosphere >... | reverse complement strand
TGATCGGTCCGCGCACCTGCGAGCGCCCGCGTCCGGCGGCCCAGCGTTCGACCGCGGTGAGCAGCGCGGCGGCGGTCTCGGCGTCGGCGGCCTCGAAGAATCCGAACATCGCTGTGTTCTCGCAGTGCGTCTCGTTGTGCAGGCGGTCGTCGATCGCCGCGATCCGGCCCGCCACACGACCATCGCGCCACGCGAGGAACAACTGCAGGTCGGCGTGTGCGAAGAACGGGTTCTTGGCAGGGTTCAAGCGATCGTACTCGCCGAGGCGAAGCGGCGGGACCCAGTGCGGATCAGCGCGATGTCGATCGTACGGGTCGTTGACGAAGCGGCGGCGATCGGCGCGGCTCTGAACGGGACGGACTTCCACATCCGCCTAATCGTCGGAATGGATTGCGTTCCTGTACTTCCTTGACATCGCCCTGTGGTGTGCGAACGACGAACTCGCCCGAATATAGCTCCAGCACGTACGCGATGCAAGAGGTGCCGCATCCACTGCTATGGCCAACGATGAAGAGGAATTGAACTATGAACCGACGAGGCAAACGATGCGACGCCTCGTCGCGATGAACCTTGTGCCTTCGACGAGCAACTGCGCGAATTTGCGACGCTGCGCTTGACTCTTCTCGAGCTGCCGCAGGAGATCTTCGCCGAATCTCTTACGTCGTGATACGTCACGCCTGAGGAATCATCTGATACCGGACAATACGGTGAACGCGCTTTGAAAAAGACTGTTCTTGTTTTCTCCGTGAGCTCCGCGACTCCGCGGTGAACGCTCTGACCGTGTGCTCCGTACCCTCCGTTATCTCAGGCGGGTCTCCACGCGCATTCGGCCGTCAGTGGCCTGTAGAAAGAACGGCTCCCATTGCCGTCGAATCCGGTCCACTTTGTCCACCTGGCCGGCATCGGCCGTTCGGCCGGCGCTCACGAGATACACGAACGCCTGTCGATGCAGCTTTGGTGAGTCGGCGACGCTGGGTGATCGCGCGCCCATGACTGCAATCACGTCCTGAATCAACACGTCTCGACGCGTGCCGTTGAACGTCACGCCGACGCGCGGCGCGGATTCGTTATCGCGGTTCGGCACGACGTTCGTTGGATTCTCCACGTAAAAGAACGGCGGCACCTGCGACGAGGCGACGAGTCCCATCGCATACTGGTCGAGCAGGCAGTATCGCTGCACCGCGGCAAGGGTGCGAAACGATCCGCCGCCGAGGTCCTCGATGTCGTTCCCCTCCATGACGGAAGCATCAGAATCGAAGAAGAAGCTCCAGTGCGCGAGACCGCGTCCGAGGAGCGCCTGCGATTGTCGTCCGGTGTGATCGCGGAATTGGAGGAAGGCGAGCCAGCGGTGGCCGGACTCCTGACCGAGCACGCTCAGCGTATTGTTCTCACCGAGGAACTTCAACGCGGGGTCGTCGGGATATTTGCCGAGCCAGTCCATGACCGTAAAGCTTCGAAGGCGACCCGCGCTGCCGAAATCGCCCGACGCATCGTAGATGTCGATCCCGACGCCACGAATCTCGTTCGCCACCGTCGTCTCGTACGCGAACGCGTCCCGCACGATCGCTGCGTCCGTCCAGATCACGAGCTGGTCGTAGTTGTCAGGATGACTCTGATAGAACTTCTTGACCAGGGCCACGGTGTCGAGCTCGCCTTGCTCGGCAAAGCGTTCGCCCACCGCAGCGCTCCCGCCACCAGTCGGGCCCGTGTCGCTCAGGTTCACCGGGCGGAACTCACCCGTATGTCCTGGCGACAGGCCGACGACGGCATCGCCGAGCGTCGAGCCTGAGTCGGCATATTTCATTTCGATGGTGCCGTCCGGCAGCAGCGTGGTCTGCGCGGTCAGCGTTCGCGTCGAGTCGAAGCCCCGGACCGTGCAAAACGTGACGGTATACTCGCCGGCCGCGGCGTTGACGAACACGCGGCCCCCGGCGCTCGGATCGAGATCGGCAAGGAAAAGAGAAACACGCGGCGGTCCGGTCAGCAGGCGCGCGACGTTGCGCTCGGTGGTGGCCTTGTCTCCTTCCTCGAACGTGACGTTGCCGTCGGAGTTCACGAACGCAACCGTCTGCGAGCGGCCGTAGAACGAGAAGCCGAACGGCACGTCGACTTCAGTGGTGGCGTCGTCGTCGAGTGTCAGCTGACGTCCAAGAGCTGTGCGGAACGTCGCGTCGATTCGGCGGACGTCGTAACCGCCGGATGAGTTGCGCGTGAACCTGAGACCGCTGCCGCGCAGGTCGAACTGGTTCGGCGGGAGGATGAGGTCGCCCTCGTCCTGAACGATGGCGATGTCGCCGATGTCCGCGGCAGCGCGGCCAGTGGTGATCTGCTGTGTCGGCGGCTGACGGTCGGCGTACTGCCGGTGCGTCCAGAGCGCGTCCAGGACGCGCCAGCGAGAGCTGCCGTCGATGCCGCGTTCTTTCGTGGAAGGGGTCGTGACCTGCCCGGTGAGCGGCGCCTCCTCTTCGGGCTCGACGGACGAACTGCTGCAGGGATTGGATCCGGACGGCGGATTGTTCGACGGCGGCTGATTGCCGCCGTTGTTCGACCCGCCGCATGCACTGAGGAGTCCGCCGATCAGCAGCGCTGCCAGCAACCCAGGGTAACGGACGCGCATGCTCGTCTCGGCGGTCGGTGCTACTTGACGTCTTTCAATTGTTCGAGGATCTTCTTCGCGTCCGCCATCTGGGGGGCGTCGGCCGGCGCCATCGACACATACTTCTCGAGATCCGCCTTCGCTTCCGCCATCTTCTTCGCCGCGATGTACGCCCGCCCGCGATAGTAGTAGGTCTCGACCTGATTCGGGAACTGCGTCGCGATCTTGGTCAGCAGGGCAATCGCATCGTCTGTTTTATTTTCATTGATCTGGCTGATTGCGACGTTGATCAACGGAAGCGGATTCTTGACCTGCGTCAGGTCGACCGACATCATGATCTGCTGCCCCTCGGCCTTGTCCCCCTTCTCGATCAGCAGATCTCCCAGAAGCATCTTCATGTCCGCGTTGTTTGGCTCCTTCTCGACCGCGACGCGGAGATGCTCGACGGCCTTGTCGTAGTTCTTCTCACCTGCATACGCCTGCGCGATGTAGGCGTGGAGCTGATACACGGACGGATACTTTATCTGCAGGTCCTCGAAGATCTTTCGCGCGTCCGCGAACTTCTCCTGCTGCATGAGCGCGTTGCCCTTTTGCGCCTGTTCCTGGATTTCGGCGTTTGGATCGACCGTCGGGGCCCCTTTTGCGAGGGTGACGTTGATGGGCGCGGTGCGGCCGGACTCGTCGACGTCGACCGGGCCTTTCTGAGACTCGTAACCTTCCTTCGAGAACTCGAGCGTCCATTGACCGGCCCCTAGACCGATGATGGTCCACTCGCCTTTCTTGTTCGTCTTCGCCTGGAGTGGCTGCGGCTGGCCGCTCATGACGGCCTTCACCTGCACATCCTGTAGCGGTTGGCCCTGCTGGTCGACAACCTTCCCGTACAGCCGTCCATCGCCGCGCCCCTGTGCGGCAGCGGTTCCGGCAACGAGTGTGGCGACCGAAAAGACGAGCACGAACACGTTCTGGCAGAATCTCATCATCTTGTTCCCCATGTGACGGCTCTCCTCCCGAGTCACAGCGGAAAGAGCTTCAAGTCTACTGGATCTTGGCAGCGCCGGTTCGTGACTCTGTCGAGCTAGCGCTGCGTCCCCCAGGCCGACCTTGGGATGCAAGTACAGTGACGTCTACTGTCGCACGAGAAGCGGCAGACGCGGGAATGCGAATGTGCCCGCGACATCATCCACGACGGTGATCTGGCAGGTGTAGTACCCAGGCTGCAGCGCCGACGCTGGAACGGAGAACCGGAACACGGCGGCCTTTCGATCGGGCGCCTCGAGTCGAGTGAGCTCGACGAGCGGCGTCTCGTAGGTGCGCACCTTGCCCCGGAAGAACGAGATGCTCGTGAGCAGGCGCGGGCTGCCAGACTGCGCCGCCGGATCGTACACCTCGTAGTAGAAGTACAACGGCTGCGTCGTCGAAACGACGTGGGTGAGGCTCGGCACCAGCAGCGTACCGTTGCGCGCGAGCGGGTTGACGCCATTGCGCTCGGGGGCCGGCTGCGTCTGCGTCCCAAGCACGATCGAGCTGACCTTCACGGGCGAGCGGCGAAGGTCCGGTACGACGACGTCGCTCTCGAACGAGCCTATTGCGCCAGACTGATTCTCCCGCAGGACGACCTTCAGCTTGAAGTGGCCAGGCGGCAGCGTGAAGCCGGTCTCGTACTGAACGTTCTTCCGCCTGACGTCCTGCGTCTGCTGGACCGCGAGCTTGACCGTGTCGCGAATCTTTCCGACCGGCCGCTCCAGCTCGTCGCGCATCAGACCGATGACGTCGATTGTCGCGCGATCCGTCGTGCTTGCCTGCGTGAACGGAATCTCCGAGCCAGGGACCGCGATGGAAACCGGAACGTAGAAGCGGTCGTTCGACAGACGGAAGAACGATGTCGACAACCAGACGGTGAGGTCGGTCGACGAGAGGTCGGTCATCAGCTGCTCCTGCAGCTGGCGCTCGCGATCGTCCTTGCTCGAATGGGCGAAGTCGCGATTAGCGTAATAGCCGTTGCGATGCTCGACCTTGAGACCTGGTTTGTTCAGCCGTACTTTGATCCGTCGGAACTGACCATCTCGTGCCGGATTCGTGCTCGAATACCCGAGGAGGTAGTACGCCGACGTATCGGCGATGACTTTCGTGTAGACGCTGCCGAAGTCGTTCGTGTCGAGGAACGCGCGCCCGCCGGTGTCGCTGGCGAGCGTCACGAGGGTTTCCTGGCTCGCGGCCTGACGATCGAACTGCTGCGACACCCCGGCGCCGGTAAACATCGCGGAACCGCTGCGACTCGCCTGGCTGGCGCTCCCGCCAGGAACGATAGCGGTCAGCCCGCGCGTGTCAACGGGATAGATCGACACGTTCGCCTTTACCGCGCGATCGATTGCGGCACGAAGCTGCACCTGATTGTCGTCGCCGGATCGACTCATCCCGCTGCTGAAATACACGATTGACTTCTTCTGCTGAACCGGCGCCAGCGACTCGGACAGCCGCTCGATGGCCTCGAGGCGCCTGTCCGTGTTAAAGATGTTGAACTCGCTGTCGTCCGCGACGAACCCTTCGACCTCGGTCTCTTCTCCTGTGGGCGTGGTGCCTTCTTCGAAGCCCACAGTATCGACCCCGGAAAAACGATCCAGTGCCTTCCCCAGCGCTTCGCGACTCGTGGTGAAATCCTGAACGATTTCCAGTGCGGAGCTGACGGCCGCGATCGCGACGAGGTCCGCTCCGGTCAGCCGCTTGTCAACGTACTCCCTGGCCGATGCGATGGCTCGCTCGAGCTCCTCGGCCTGCATCGAGCTCGAATCGAACAGGAGCACGATCAGGCGGTGATTGCGCAAGTCGATCGGCTCTGCCTGAGGGGCAGCCGGCGCCGCAGCCGCTTCCGCCTTCACCGCGGGAGGCGTCTGGAGGATCGGTGCGGTCGCGGGCGCCGGCTGCTCCGCCGGCAGAGCCTCTGACGGGACTTCCTCGAAGTCGAACGTCGTAATCGTCTGCGGTTTGTCGTCCTCGACGAGCGTGAAGTCCTCCTTCGACAACCCGCGGACGATGTTTCCGCTCTGATCGCGCACGACGACGTTGACGTAGATCAGCTCGACGCCCGTCCGGAACGACGGACGGCGCTGCGCGGTCGGCGTCGCGCCGGCGAACAAGAGCGCGACGAGAAAGAAGGTGCTAACGGTGCTAAAGGTGCTGACGGTGCTAACAGTGCTGGTGCTAAAGGTGCTGAGGGTGCTAAAGGTGCTAATGGTGCTGGTGCTTGTGGTGCCAACAGCGTCGTCGTTGCGCCGGCTGCCGAACCTGCGAACCCGCACCTTTAGCACTGTCAGCACCTTCAGAACCTGATCCTTGTGACGACCTGCACCGACCGCATAGGACGAACTCCAGTCACGTGACCGAAGGTCGGCGAATTGACAACCGTGTCGATCGTCGAGAACTGCACGGCGTTGAACACGTTGGTAGCCTGCAGCCGCACCGTCATCCCGTGCGATCGGTTGAAGTTGAAGTTCTTCGAGAGCGCCATGTTCATGTTGTACGATCCGGGACCGGTAATGGTGTTCCGCGCGGCGGTGCCGAAGAACCCCGGGGCCGGCACCGAGAACGCATCCGTGTTGAAGAAGCGCAGTACGGTCGGATGGTCGATGGCGATTGGCTCACCGTTGTAGTCCGCCCGCAGCGTTCCGTTCACGCCGCTGCTGACGTCCACGAAGTTCCCGACGACCCGTGCCGTGAACGGCGCACCCGACTGGATGGTCGTGTTCCCGCTCCAGCTCCATCCGCCGAACAGCTGTGATTTCCAGCTGTCGTTGTCGAGCCAATGGCGACCTTTGCCCCAGGGCAGCTCGAATGTGTAGTCTCCGGTAAAGCTGTGACGGCGCTCGAAGCTGGATCGTCCCCACTCGGCGCCGAGATCCTGATCGTTCTGCGCAACGTTCGCATTGCCGCCGATTCCGCCAATCGAGGATGCGTCGTCGTATGCGCGTGAGTACGCGTACGCGCCGCCGAACGCGAATCCGCGCGCCAGCCGCTTGCGCGCGCGCACGCTGAGCGCGTGGAGCGTCGAGCGCCCTCCGGAGGATTCCCAGATGAACGGCTGCACGTTCGGGATGCGCAAGCCGCCGTCGGGATTCCGATTCGGGGCGCGCTCGATGTCGAGGCTCGACCCCCGCGTCCCCGTGTATCCAACGTTCACGGTCAGATTGTGCGGAAGGTCGCGCTGGACGTCGACGTTCCAGATCTGCGCCATGCCGAGACCGTAGAGGGGATCGATCCCGAACGAGTTCGTCGTCGCCGCGCTGTCGATTCGGGCGAACGGATCGACGAGCAGCAGCGGCGCGGCAACGCCGCCGAGACTGGTCGCGGTGACGGCAAACGGAGGTTGCGCGGCGAGCTGCTGTGCGATCGTCCCGTACACTCCGAGGTTGTAATTGATGCCGTAGCCGGTGCGAACCGTCGTGTGAGTCAGCGGTCTCCATGCGATGCCGACACGAGGTCCGACGTTGTTCCTGTCGGGATATACGAGGCTCCGTGGCAACGGACCGCTGAATGGTCCGGTGGTACCCGACTGGACGGGCACTGCCGCGGTGAAATCGGGCGTGACGTCCAGATTAACGAGACGATTGCCGGCCTCCACGAACGGCGACACGTACTCGTAACGAACACCGAAGTTCAGCGTCAGATTTTCGCGCACCTGCCAGTTGTCCTGAACGAACAGGTTCCACGATCTTCCGCGCAGCTCGATCTTGCCAGGTCCGTACTGCACCGACGCCTGCTGTGCGAGGCCAAGCAGGAAGTCCGCGAAGTCGAGACCCGTGCCCGAGACGGCGCGGCCGTCCAGGAGCGCCGACGTATACAACCCCGTGAAGACGAAGCTCCCGCGCGGGTTACTGTTCGAGAGGCTGTCGAGCCGCAGGTCGCGATAGTCGCCGCCCCATCGGAGCGCGTGCCGCTGCCACATTCGCATCATCGTGTCGCTGATCTGGACGCGCTGATCGACACGCTGCGCCGGTGTGCGGTCGCGCAGATCGGAAACGCTCGTGAACGACAGGTTCGGACTACCCCAGTCGAACGGATCCGTCGACACTCCCTGAATGCCGGCGATTCCCACGATGTTCGTGACGAACGAGTAAAGATTCGTGCTGTCCGAGCTGTTCCGGTTGTAGTTGACGTTCAACATGTTGTTGAACCGCCCGCGCGCATACAGGTAACTGACTGGCACGTTCCAACCGGTCGCCTCTGTCGTGCCTCCGATCGTCGGAAAGTTCGACGACTGGATGACAGACGCGCGGTGATAGCTCACGTTGACGTTCAGAACACTGCGCGGCCGCGTCGGTCCGCGCCCGCCAGGACCGCCCCGGCCTCCAAACCCGAGACCGCGTGCGCCGCCTGCACCAAACCCGCCGCGACCGGCCTCCCCTCCGCGCCCACGTTGGGCCAACTCTGCACCGAAAACATGCGTCACTCGAACGTTCACATCGTCACTGGACGATGTCACCGCGGTAAGGTAATGGAAGTTCTGAGTCAAGGCCGGTTGATTGGGTACTGGAATGTACGCAAGTAGCGCGCGCGCCGCCGACGAGATTCGCGACTCGGGAATCTGATTGCCCGCGAACGGCTGACCGGTTGATGGATCGATCACCACCGAGGAGAACGCCGAGAAATCTCCCAATCGTTCAGCAAGCGTCGGCACGGTCGAATAGGAATCAACCGGATTGTGTGAGTGATTGCCGGCGTAGTTCAGGAAGAAAAATGTCCTGGTCCCTCCGTTGTAGATTCGCGGAACCTTCAACGGACCACCGATGGTTGTTCCATAGTGCTGCTGGACGTAGTCCGGCTTTTCCGCTGCACGGCCATTCAGGGCGTACGGCTTTGCATCCAATATTGATCCGCCGAAGCTGTAGTTCGCCGTGCCCTGAAAGCGCCCCCCGCCTCGAAGTCCCCCGAAGCCTCCCGGTCCGCCGCCGAACCCGCCAGGACCGCCGCCCGGGCCACCACCGAAACCGCCGGGCGCACCGCCACGTCCCCCGCCAAACCCGAACTGGTTTGCGTTCGCGTCTCCAAATCCACCTTGGCCGGCCGCGAGGCGATCGAATCCTTCCGGTCCTCCCTCGCGTCCACCGCGGCCGCCGAACAGCAGCGGTTCGTTGAGCTGTCCCTGATTGCCTGATGTCGCCACGCTTTCCGTTGGCGCATCCGCCGAGAAGCCGGGCGGAAGTTGCAGTCGACCACGCAGCGCGTCTGCACCTTCATCTCCGGATGCGAGTTGCTCGCCCGCGTTTGCATTCGCAACGACATCGAGCTGCTGGAACCCGCGGCCGCCGCCTGCTGCAGCCCTGGGCCCACTGCCGCCACGCTGACCTTGAATCACTGGAGCCTGAGCTGGCTGCGCACTGCGCTGGTCAGGAGTAGCGGGCGCAGCCGGAGTCGATGTTGGGACGGGTACGCGAGATGCGAGCTGCAGTGTCCAGTCGAGCCGCGTCGAGCAACTCTCTCCTGTCAGCGTGATCTGTCGCGAGGCGGATGCAAATGCGGCAAGCTCGACGCTCAGCGTGTAGACACCCTCGCCTGGAAGGCGAAGCTCGTAAGCGCCGTTCGATTCCGTCGCGGTTGCGGCGACTTTCCGAGAATCAGCCGATGTCGCGGTGATCGCGACGCCAGGCAGCGGGATCGTGCCCGATACGACTGTGCCGCTTACCGTGCAGCGCTGCAAGCTTTGGTCAGTCGTGGATCGCGCCTGTTGCGGACCCACCCAGGCCAGCCACAGCATGAGGGCCGCCGCCGACGTGCTGACATACCGGGTCGGACCGATGGACGCCTCACGGTTCCGCACGTTTCCGATCTGCCTGCGATACTCCGGGCCGCTCGTCGCCGTTTACGACGCGCGATACCGGTTGGACTCGTGTGCGGAGGAGAAACTTCCCGAAGCGCTGAATCGAGTAGAGACTGTGGCGGGTTGGTGGACGGTCCTGGCGGTCCAAATCCCTGAGTGGCGCGACCGAGCGCAGCGAGGGAATCACCATGCCGTACCGCGCACAAGCGCGCGGCGGGGACCACGCCGAGCGGCTCATGGGATCCCCGCGAGCGACGGCGTGACTGGTCCGGGGACGCAGTCCCCTGATAAAAACAACTATCGTCCGAAGCGATCGAAGATGTCGATGAGCTCGGTCAAGCGTTTCGTCTTCTCGGGCTCACCCTGCACGATGCCGTCCGGGACGCAGCACTCGACGTGATGGCGCAGGACGGCAAGGCTGATGCGGTTGAGGGCCGCCTCCGCCGCCGCCAATTGCTGAAGGATGTCGACACAAATGCGCGGCTCCTGCACCATCCGTCGGATACCGCGAATCTGGCCCTCGATCCGATTCAGGCGAGTGACGAGGGTCTGCTGCTGGACTTCATCCATCATGGGGAGCCCCTACCAGGCCGACTGAGAACTGCCGACGTTTCAAACCTCACGCTAGATACGCCCTTGATATCCCGCTCGTTACCTACCCGCCGGAGGCTTCGAGTGTCCTCCTGCCGCCCAGTGAGGCAGCCCTGCAGGGGTTAAGTATTGAGAGCGCCAGAAAAAGCCCCCCATCCAGTCGACACGCGCGGGGATGCAAGCGTCGGGCCTCTTCCGTAGCGCGTGCCGGTTCGAGCTTTCCGGCGGAATAAGGCCCTGAGGCGGTTCGGTCGATTCGGTGGAACGGATCAAAACGCGTAAGGCACTTCAAATTGTTGAAAGCAGATAGGTGTGACGAGTGGTTGACAGCATGGCCAAAATGAATGACCATTCATTCATGAGCGTCGTCGCGGCCCGTCGTTCACGTCACCTCTCCTCGCGCCCGGACAAGCCCGAGAAGCCCGACAAACGGGACACGATCCTTCGCGCCGCCATCGACACGTTCGCCGCACGTGGCTACTTCACGGCGCAGGTGGCGGATATCGCCAAAGCGGCGGGAATCGCGGCAGGGACGGTCTACCTCTACTTCCGCGGCAAGGACGACCTTCTCGTCTCGATTTTCGAGCGGACGATGAAGGAAGCCATCGCGGAAGGACGGGCGAGCGTTGCCGCACTCGAGGATCCAGCCGAACGATTGCGCGAGATCGCGCGGCTGCACCTCGGTCGTCTGGGCCGCGACCGCAACCTCGCGATCGTCTTTCAGGTCGAGCTCCGCCAGTCGACGAAGTTCATGGAGCGACTCTCGACGACGCACGTCCGCGAGTACCTCGGCATCATCCGCGACGTGATCGCTGACGGTCAGGCACGAGGATCGTTCCGGTCCGAGACCAACGCGACGCTTGCCGCGAAGCTCTTCTTCGGCGCGCTCGACGAGATGGCGACGAACTGGATTCTCAGCCGCCGGAGATACGCACTCGCGAACGAAGCGGACGCCATTGTCGATTTCTTCGTCGGCGGCCTGGGAAAGGACTGAGACCCGCGATGCGTATCCGGACCGCTGCCGTCCTGGGCGCTGGCACGATGGGAGCGCAAATCGCGGCGCACCTCGCCAACGCAGGTTTGCCGGTGTTGCTCCTGGACGTGACCGCGGCGGCAGCCGCAGAAGGACTCGAGCGGGCGAAAACCACTCGACCGGATCCGTTCTTCACGACGGCCGCGCACGCGCTCGTCCAAACGGGAGGCTTCGACACCTCGCTTCCGAGAATCTCGAGCTGCGACTGGATCATCGAAGCGATCGTCGAGCGGCTCGACTTGAAGCAAGCGCTCCTTGCGCGCGTCGACGCCATTCGTCCCGCCGGCGCCATCGTCAGCTCCAATACATCAGGCATTCCCATTGCCGCGATCGCCGAAGGCCGGTCGCCCTCGTTCCGCCAGCACTGGCTCGGCACGCACTTCTTCAATCCGCCGCGTTATCTGCGGCTGCTCGAAGTGATTCCTACCGCGGATACCGATGCTGCGGTAACTGCCGCCATCACCCGGTTCGCGGACGAGCGTCTCGGGAAGGGCGTGATCGTTGCGAGAGACACGCCGAACTTCGTGGCGAACCGCCTAGGCCTCTTTGGCGTCATGCAGATCCTCCGAGCTGTGTTCAGCGGGCGCTACACAATCGAGGAGGTCGATGCCATCACGGGCCCGGCAATCGGAAGGCCGAAGTCGGCGACGTTCCGCACGATGGACATGGCGGGGATTGACGTCTTGATGCACGTCGCCTGCAACCTCACCGAGCGGCTGGAGCCGTCGGAAGCCGCGACGTTCGTCGCACCCCCCCTACTCGCCGAGATGGTCGGACGCGGCTGGATCGGCAGCAAGGCCGGTCAGGGGTTCTATAAAAAGGATGCGAACGGCGAGGTTTTCACTCTCGATCTCTCGACGATGACCTACCGCGAGAGACGGGCGCCACGGCTGGCATCGCTCGAAGCGGCGCGAACGATCGAGGATCACGCGGATCGAATCCGCACGTTGTTCCTCGGCTCCGACCGCGTCGGCCAATTCTTGCGGGAGACGCTCGCACCAACACTGCTGTACGCGGCGCAGGTTGCGCCGGCGATCGCCAGCTCGATTGACGACGTCGATCGCGCAATGCAGTGGGGATTCGGCTGGGAGCTCGGGCCGTTCGAGACGTGGGACGCGATTGGCGTGAACGCCGTCCTCAACGCGTCCGGCGTCACTCATCCGCCGTCGCTCGCCGTCGAAGCCCTCAATGGCGGTGGCTTCCGTTCGCAGACGGCCAGCAGGGGGCAGGTAACCCTGAGTCGAGTCCCCCCGGCGGGGACGGGATTGCAGGTCCTGCGTGCCGCGAAGGACGCCGGCAAGGTGGTCCGAAGGAATGCTGGCGCAAGCCTCATCGATCTCGAGGATGGCGTGCTGTGCGTCGAGTTCCATTCGAAGATGAACGCGATTGGCGGCGACTCGCTCCAGATGCTCCTTGCGGGGGTCACCGAGGCCAGCGCGAATCATCGCGCGCTCGTCGTCGGGACCGAGGCGGTGAACTTCTCGGCCGGCGCGAACCTGATGTTGCTGCTGCTCGAGGCACAGGAAGGGAACTGGGAAGAGATCGAGCAGATGGTTCGCGCATTTCAGCGGACGACGATGGCTCTGAAGCATGCCGACGTACCTGTCGTCGTCGCGCCGGCCGGCCTGGCCCTCGGCGGCGGTTGTGAGATTGCCCTGCACGGCGATCGAGTCCACGCATCTGCAGAAGCCTACATGGGGCTCGTAGAAGTCGGCGTCGGCCTCATTCCGGCCGGCGGCGGAACGAAAGAGATGCTCGCGCGCGCGATGGACGATTTGCCCCGCGGCGCCGATCCACTGCCCCACATCCAGCGAGTCTTCGAAACGCTCGGATTCGGAAAAGTATCCACGAGCGCTGCCGACGCGCGCCGGCTCGGATACCTCCGCGACGCGGACAGTTGGTCGATGAATCGCGAACGCGTGATCGCGGACGCGAAAGCGCTGGCGTTGCAGCGGACGTCGGAGTACGTGAAGCCGCAGCCGCGGAACGCGATTCCAGTTGGCGGCGAGGGACTGCTTGCCGCGTTGAAGCTTGGCGTTCATCTCGCCTGGCGCGCGGGACGCCTCAGCGATCACGACGCGCTCATCGGTCGCAAGCTCGCGGGCATTCTCGCCGGAGGTCTGCCGCACGCCGGAACCGTCACCGAAGCGCAGTTACTCGATCTCGAGCGGGAAGCGTTTCTGAGCTTGTGCGGTGAACGCAAGACTCTGGAACGCATCGCGCACACGCTGAAGACGGGAAAGACGCTCAGGAACTGACGTGTGCCGGTGGCTCGGTAGTTCGGTAGCTCGGTAGTGGCGCCTGCGGCTGCGGCGGGCCGCGAACGCGGTCCCGCCGCGCGAGCGGGGGTGGGGCCCCCGCGAGCATTGAGAAAAGATGCTCGGTAGCTCGTTGCCGGAGTTCGGGATTCGGGTTTCGGTGTTCGTTCTTACTTCGGACTTCTTACTTCTTGGTTGTGATGTTCGATCAGGGCTCTGGCCCTCCTTTGATCGTGGTGCCCGGCGTGCAGGGGCGGTGGGAATGGATGCGGCCGGCGCTGCGCGAGCTGAAGAGACGTTGCCGGACGATCGCGTACACGCTGTGCGGCGACTACGGATCAGAGATGCGGTTCGACACGTCGCACGGGTTCGAGACCTACATCGATCAGCTCGACGCGATTTTCGACACGGCCCGGCTGGAGCGGGCGGCGGTATGCGGCGTCTCGTACGGCGGATTCATCGCGCTGCGCTATGCGGCGACGCGCGCCGACCGCGTGAGCGCACTGATCCTCGTATCCGCACCTGCGCCCGGCTGGACGCCCTCGCCGCGGCAGCAGCGTTACCTCGCCCGACCGTGGCTCTCGACGCCGCTGTTCATGATCAGCTCACCGATCTACACATGGCGGGAGATCCGATCGGCGCTGCCGGATTGGCGCGCGCGCGTCGCGTTCTCGGTCGCACAAGGCGCGCGCGTCCTCGCGGCGCCGATGATTCCGTCTCGGGTGGCAAGCCGCGTCCAAGTGCAGCAACGCCTCGAGTTCGGTGTCGACTGCGGGAAAGTCACTGCGCCCACGCTCGTCGTCACCGGCGAGGATCAGCTCGATTATGTCGTGCCGCCTCCGGTCACTCGGCAGTATCTGTCGCTCATCCAAGGATCGCGGTACGAGAAGCTCGATCGCACGGGGCACATCGGCATGCTCACGCACCCGAGGCAGTTCGCGGAGATCGTGACCAGATTCGTTCATGGCCACAGTCACTGATTTGATCGGACCCGCAGGGCCACTCGAGGCGATTCTCGATCTGCCGCCGGGTTTCGACGGCCCGGAAACGGAGGCCGCGATTCGCGCGGCTGCCGTATTCGCGCATCCGCACCCGCAGTTCGGCGGGACGATGCACACGAAGGCGGTGTATCAGGGAACGAAAGGGTTGACGCGAATTGGGTGCGCCGTCTTGCGGTTCAACTTCCGCGGCGTCGGTCGCAGCGCGGGCACGTTCGACGAGGGGCAGGGGGAGAAGGCGGACTTCGCGGCGGCGCTCGAGTACATGGCGGCCAGGTATCCAGGCGTGAAGCTGTGGGCGGCGGGGTTTTCCTTTGGATCGTGGGTCGCGCTCGAGGTGGGCGCGGCCGACGACCGCGTGTCCGTGCTGATCGGCATCTCGCCGCCAGTCGTGACGTCGGTATCGGGTCAGGACTACCAGTTCCCGAACACCCTCGCCAGCACGAAGCCGAAGTTCTTCGTTCAGGGGGAAGCCGACGAGGTCTGCCCGCTCGAAGGCATGTGGCAGTTCTACAGCCAGCTTCCCGAGCCGAAGGAACTCGTCGTCATCGACGCCGCCGATCACTTGTATGACGGCAAGACCCAGGAAGTCGGGGAGGCGCTCGAGGAATTGTTGAGGGATTTCGACGAGCCGGTGGCTCCGCGGTGAACGCTTTGTCCGTGTGCTCGGCCTTCTCACAGCCGGTGAAATGGATTCTCTATGCCCAATGCAGTGATCGTTTCCGCCGTTCGAACACCAGTAGGCAAAGCTCCGCACGGCACCTTACGTTATACGCGGCCCGACGACATGGCAGCCGTCGTGATCACCGAAGCCATGAAACGGGCGCCGGGGCTCGATCCCGGTGACGTCGAGGACGTGATCTTCGGCTGCGCCATGCCGGAGGCCGAGCAGGGGCTGAACGTCGCGCGCATTGCGAGCCTACGCGCGGGTGTTCCCGTTTCAGCCTCGGCGGTGACGGTCAACCGATTCTGTTCTTCGGGCCTTCAATCGATCGCGTACGCGGCGGAGCGGATCATCGGCGGCTTCGCGACGACGATTGTCGCCGGCGGGACCGAGTCCATGAGCCTCGTCCCAATGGGCGGCAACAGGATCGCGCCAAATCCGACGCTCGTCGACAGCTATCCGGACGTGTATCTGAGCACCGGTCTGGTCGCCGAGAATCACGCGCGTGAAGCATCGGTGACGCGCGAAGAACAGGACGCGTTTGCCTTGCGCAGCCACCAGCGAGCGATTGCCGCGATCGACTCCGGCCGCTTTGCCGAGGAGATTGTCCCGCTTGCCATCGCCGGCTCGAACGGCGGCGGATCGACATCGGCGATGTTCAACAAAGATGAGGGACCACGGCGCGATACGTCGATCGAAGCGCTCGCGAAGCTGCGTCCTGCATTTCACGTCAACGGTACGGTGACCGCCGGCAACTCGTCGCAAACGAGCGATGGTGCGGCGGCGGTCGTGGTCATGAGCGCCGATCGAGCGCGCGAGCTTGGTCTCGTGCCCTTGGCCCGCTTCGTCGCGTTCGCGACTGCCGGCGTCGAGCCCGAGCGGTTCGGCATAGGACCGGTGCCAGCCATTCGCAAGGTGCTGAAGCTTGCCAGTCTGACACTCGATCAAATCGACCTCGTCGAGTTGAACGAAGCCTTTGCCGCGCAGGTGATCGCGTGCCTTCGTGAAATTCCAATCGAACCCGATCGGCTCAACGTCAATGGCGGCGCGATCGCGTTGGGTCATCCGCTCGGCTGCACTGGCGCCAAGCTGACGACGACGCTGCTCTACGAGATGAAGCGGCGCGGATCGCGGTACGGCCTCGTCAGCATGTGTGTCGGGGGAGGAATGGGAGCGGCGGGAATCTTCGAACGAGCAGGGTGAGCCGAGGAGGCGAAGAGCACGGTGCAACTATGACCACTACAGCAGCGATCACAACGAAAGGCGGAATGTGGCTCCTCGAAGACACACCCGCCGAGACGGTATTCACTCCCGAGAAGCTGACGGACGAGCACAGGCTGATTCGTCGGACCGCGGACGAATTCATGGAGACCGAGGTCCTTCCGATGCTCGATCGGCTGGAGCAGAAGGACTGGCCGCTCGCGCGCACGCTCATCACGCGCTGCGGCGAGCTCGGGCTCCTGGCAACGGATGTTCCCGAGGCCTACGGCGGCCTCGAGCTCGACAAGGTCTCCGCCATCATCGTCGGCGAAGCAGTCGGCCGCAGCGCGTCGTTCGCGACGACGTTCGGTGCGCAAACGGGGCTCGCGATTACACCGCTCCTCTGTTTCGGAACGGAGGACCAGAAACGGCGATACCTGCCGCGGCTCATCACCGGCGAGCTCGTAGGCGCGTATGCGCTCAGCGAGTCCGGCTCCGGTTCGGACGCGCTCGGCGCGCGAACACGTGCGGTCCGTCAGCCCGATGGGAGTTATCGGCTCAGCGGCGAGAAGATGTGGATCAGCAACGGCGGGTTCGCGGATCTCTTCATCGTCTTCGCGAAAGTCGACGGCGAACGGTTCACGGCGTTCATCGTCGAGCGCGCGTTCGAAGGCGTGGCGAACGGGAAGGAGGAGCACAAGATGGGCCTTCATGGCTCCTCGACGACTCCGCTGATCCTGGAGGATGCCAAAGTGCCGGCGGCAAACGTGCTCGGAGAGATCGGCAAGGGCCACAAGGTCGCGTTCAACGTCCTCAACTACGGCCGCTTCAAGCTCGCCGCGATGTGCAGCGGCGGCGCCCGGGCGGTCGTTGGCGAGGCGGCGGCGTACGCGGCCGACCGCCGACAGTTTGCTCAGCCCATTGCCAGCTTCGGCGCCGTCAAGCACAAGATCGCCGAGATGGCCGTCCGCGAGTTCGCCGTCGAGGCGATGCTCTTCCGGACGGCGGGCCTGATCGATGGCGCGGATCACAGCAGCCCGGCGCCTGGC